>JADMIO011113545.1_pt1 | contig 33056 bp, 34 predicted proteins | sample 8958161 | NCBI WGS metagenome assembly JADMIO01 (sample SAMN16585339, study PRJNA669376) | soil metagenome | isolation source: Crop rotation soil | place: USA: Cullars Rotation, Alabama | collected 2011
GGCATTGCCGGCGGCGTCGCGCTCGCCGCGGGCGGTGATCGCCTGCTCGCTGGCCTGCCGCGTGGCTTCGGAAGTCGCGTCGATCTCTCCGGTGAGCTGCTCCAGCCGATTGCGCTGGCGGAATTGTTCGGCGGTGGCGGCGGAGCCCGGGGTCATGCGGACAAAGCCGTCCCAGCGCCACAGATGGCCGTCGCGGTCGACCAGAGTCTGGCCGGCCTGCAAGTACGGCTGCAGGCGCCAGCCGTCCGCGGCCGTCTCGACACAGCCGGTATGCGACAATCGCCGCGCCAGCGCCGGCGGCGCCTCGAGCGCGGCCGCCAAGGGTTGCGCCCCCGCCGGCAACCCGCTGGCGGACAGTGGCGGCAGTTCGAGCCAGCCGGAGCCTTTCATTTCACCTTTCTCGGGCGCGCCGGGAAGGATCGGGGCGGCTAGGTCGCTGTCGAACAACGCTGCGGCGGCGGCCTCGTAACCCGGCGTCACGCGCAATTGCGACAATAGCGACGGCCCGGCCGCATTAGCCGAGCGGGCCTGGGTCAACACCCGGGTCAGAGCATCGGCCTCGGCGCGCAGCCGAGCGAGCACGCGCTCGGCCTCGCGGGCGGCGTCGCCGGCGGCGGCATCGCGCTGCTGCGCCTGGCTCAATGCCTCTGCCGCGGCGGTGGTCGCGGCTCGGGCGCGCTCGACCGCAGCCACGGCATGGCCGACCGCGGCACCCGCTTCCGCCACCGCCTCGGGTGCGATGACGCTGCCGAGCAAGGCCTGGCGCTGCTTTTCGGCTTCGGCGAGGCGGGCCTGCAAACGCGCGTGCCGTTCGCCGGCTTCACGCCGCTGCCGTTCGGCGGCGGCTCGCTTGGCATCCCCGGCGGCGGATGCCTCGGTCATCTGCTGCAGGCCGGTTTCCGCCACCGACAAATCGCCAGCGGCCGTCTCGACCGCGGCGACGGCCTGCACGCGCGCGCCCTGCTCGGCAGCGGCGGCGGCCTGCAATGCCGTGCGCTCCTCGTCGAACCGCGTCGCGGCTGCTTCCGCTTCGGCGATATGGCTGGCTTCGCGCGCCAGGTCGCCGCCGAGCTGCTGCAATCGCCGTTCGGCCTCGGCGCGAGCCGCTACGATGCGCGCCAGTTCCTGCTCCAGGGATTGCCGGGCATGCGCCATGCGCTGCACCGCGGCGCCCGCGGCGGCCTGGGCATTGCGCAATGGCGGCAGCGCGACATCGGCATCCGCCCGCTCCCGATCGCAGGCCGAGGCCGTCTGCGTCGCTGCCGCCAATTCGCGTTCGGCGACGCGGGCATCTGCCCTGAGCGCTTCGACCTCGGTGGTGGCGGCCCGCCAGCGCGCCTGCATCAATTGCGCTTCGGTGCGGCGGATCTGCTCGCCGAGGCGGCGATAGCGCTGCGCCTGTCGGGCCTGTTTTTTCAATGTCTCGATCTGCGCGGTCAGCGTCGTCACGACATCGTCGAGACGCGCCAGATTGTCCTCGGCGCCGCGAAGCTTCAGCTCGGCTTCGTGGCGGCGGGCATGCAATCCGGCAGTGCCGGCGGCCTCGTCAAGCAATAGGCGGCGTTCGGTCGGTTTGGCGCCGATCAGCGCGCCGATGCGGCCCTGCCCGACGATCGCGGCCGAATGCGGCCCGGTGGCGGCGTCGGCGAACAGCAACTGCACATCGCGGGCACGGACCTCACGCCCGTTGAGCCGGTAGGTGGAGCCGCTGCCGCGAGTAATCCGCCGCGTCACCTCGATGATCGGGCTGTCATTGTGGGCGAAGGGGGCGACGCGGCTGCTGTTGTTGAGGGTCAGCGCCACCTCGGCGAGGTTGCGCGCCGGCCGGCCCCCGATACCGGCCCCGGAGCCAGCAAAAATCACATCGTCCATCTCGCCGCCGCGCATACGCTTGGCGGAACTCTCGCCCATGACCCAGCGCAGCGCCTCGACGAGATTGGATTTGCCGCAACCGTTGGGGCCGACAATGCCGGTGAGCCCGGGCTCGATCGCGAGCTCGGTCGGATCGACGAAGGATTTGAACCCGGCGAGCCGGAGCCGCTCTACCTGCATCCAAGCCCCATCATGCGGGTCGTGGTCATGCCTTCGGCGCGATCGTGTTCAGCACCTGCTCGAAGCCCTGCAAGGTCGGCTCGCCCTGGTATTTCTGCCCGTTGATAAAGAAGGTCGGGGTGGATTCGACGCCGAGCTGCTGGCTGGCGACGAACCGGCTGTTGGCGACCTGATCCTCGATCTGCTTGTTGGCCATGCAGGCTTCGAAATCCTTTTTGCTGATGCCGGCAAGCAGGGCCTGTTTTTCGAGGGCCGCCTTCGGGTCCTTGGCAAGCGCCCAGGTCTGCTGTGTCGTGAATAGCGAATCAATGATGGCGAAGTAGCGCTCGGCCGGGGCGCAACGCGCCATCATCTCAGCCTGCATCGCGACACCATCGAGCGGGAAGTCGCGGAACACCAGCTTGGCCTTGCCGGTGTCGATCCACTTTTTCTTCAATTCGGGCAGCACGGTGGTCTCGAAATGGGCGCAATGCGGGCAGGTCAGCGAGGCGTATTCGATGATCGTGATCGGTGCGTCGGCCTTGCCCAGCACCCTATCCTGCTCGGTGACGGCGAGAAGGCTTTTAGCCGCCTCGGGATTGGGTTTGGCCGGCTGTGCCTGGGCTGGTGCCAGTCCCGCCGGCGCGAGACCGGCAAAGGCCAGAATGAACAGCGTGGTAAACCAGATTTCCCGCATTGGGGTGTTCCTCGCTACTAGATGTTGATGCTAATCGGTTCGAAACCGGGACGCAACGCTCAGTCCCGACCGCGGTCCCGGGTCAATAACGAGCGACCGAGGCGGCCCAGCGCATCACGAAGCTGTGGGTCATCGATCGTCTGCAATTGCTGGTCGAGAGCGCCTGCTTCCGGGGCGCTCAGCGGACGCGGCGGTGCCGCGATTCGGCGCGCCGGAACAAAGGGCAGCGGCCCTTGCACCAGCAATACACGGGTCACCGCAGCCGGGCCGCCGAACAGGTTGATCCGCTCGATGATGAGCGGCGTGCAATGTTGCAGGTCGAGCGCAAAACCGGGGGCGCAGCGCAGTTTCAGCGCGCCGTCGCGGCCGAGCGCCTCCGGCCAGCAGATGCCGGCGAGTTCGGCGCCGACCACCGCGCTCCACTCGGCCTTGAGACGCGCCAAGGTGCCGCCGCCGCGCTTTGCCGCGATCGGCTTGGCGATGCGCGACACGGAGTGCCCGAGGGCGCGAAAACCGCGACCCCGCTCGCCGCCGGCCCCGGCCGACGCTACGGTGCCGGCCTCACGCTCCGTATCCTGCCGCGTCATGACCACCGCTCGATCCGAGAACCCGCCACCCTCGCAACACCCCGATCCCGCCCTGCTGCTCGGCTGGTATGACCGGCATCGCCGCGAATTGCCATGGCGCGCGCCGCCGGGCAAGCGCGCCGATCCCTACCGCGTCTGGCTCAGCGAAATCATGCTGCAGCAGACGACGGTGCCTACGGTCGGTCCTTATTTTGACAGATTCGTGACGCGCTGGCCGGATGTATGGGCGCTCGCCGCCGCGTCGCTCGACGAGGTGCTGCATGCCTGGCAAGGGCTCGGCTATTACGCTCGGGCCCGCAACCTGCACGCCTGCGCCCGTGTCGTGGTCGAGCAATACGGCGGTGAATTCCCGGACGACTCCAAGACGCTGCGATCGTTGCCCGGGATCGGCGACTACACGACCGCGGCAATTGCGGCGATCGCCTTCGACCAGCCGCTGGCCGCGGTCGACGGCAATGTCGAGCGGGTCGTGTCGCGGCTTTATGCCGAACGCGATCCTTTGCCCGGCGTCAAACCGCGGTTGAAGGCATTGGCGGCCGGGCTGGTACCGCGGGAGCGGGCCGGCGATTTTGCGCAGGCGATGATGGATCTCGGCGCCACATTGTGCACGCCGCGGCGGCCGCGCTGCGTGCTGTGCCCCTGGCGTGATGATTGCCAGGCGCGTGCGCTCGGCATCGCAGAGGAATTGCCGGCGCAAAGCCCCAAGCCGCAACGGCCATTGCGGCACGGCGTCGCCTTCTGGCTGGCGCGCGATGATGGCGCCGTGCTGCTGCGGCGGCGGCCGGAAAAGGGATTGCTCGGCGGCATGATCGACCTGCCGTCGACCGAATGGCGCGACGCTCCCTGGTCGATGTCCGAGGCGCTGGCGGCGGCGCCAGCCGAGGCGGAATGGTCGGCGCTCTCGGGAGTGGTCGAGCATGGCTTTACCCATTTCCGGCTCGAAATGGCGGTAATGGCCGGCGTGGCCCGGCAGCCGCCCGCAATCATCGCCGCTTCGGGCATCTGGGCAACCCCCGGCCAGTTCAAGGACTTCGCGTTTCCAACCCTCACCAAAAAGCTGGTGCGCTACACTCTGACGAAAGTGCGAACCCTCTGAGCGAGGGCCGCCTCTTATGCCGCCATGATCTGGCGCTTCGCCTCCTCACCGAAATGTTCGAGTTCGAATTGCACCTGCGCCGGCGTGTGGCCGTGGCCCTTGGCGGCGAGATCGGCGACCACCTTTTCAACGACGCGCCTGTCGCCGCCCAGCAATTCGGCGTCGATGAGTTCCTTCGCATAAGCCGCCGCGTCGTCACCGGAGAGGCCCATCCGCTCCGCGGCCCACAGACCGAGCAGCCGGTTGCGGCGCGCCTTAGTCTTGAACTGGAGTTCCTGATCGAGCTTGAAGCGGGTCTCGAATTCGTTCTCTCGATCTTTAAAGGTCGTCATTTTGATGATCTTTCATGCTGGCGCGAGCCCTCCGCGCCGACCATATCTGGGCTCACCCGCCAAGGGCGGTGCCCCTGATATGGTTTCGTCCCAGATAGATGTGCACCCTCGTCATATTGCGGCGGCCCGAGCACGACTGGCCGGTCATCATCGGCGCCAACCGCGATGAAATGATCGACCGGCCGGCAAAGGCGCCCGGCCGGCATTGGCCCGACCGGCCCGAGGTTGTCGCGGGTATTGACCTGCTGGCCGGCGGCTCCTGGCTGGGCGTCAACGATTGGGGCGTGGCGGCGGCGATCCTCAACCGGACCGGTTCGCTGGGGCCAGCGGAGGGATTGCGGTCGCGCGGTGAACTGGTGCTGGAAGCGCTCGACCACGCCGATGCGACGGATGCGGCGACCGCATTGTCGCATCTCGACCCGGCCGCCTATCGCAGCTTCAACCTGATCGTCGCCGACAATCGCGACGCCTTCTGGCTGCGGCATGACGGCGGCAGGAACGTCGACCTCCAGCCGATCGAGGAGGGATTGTCGATCATCGCAGCGGCCGACCTGAACGAGCTAGCCACGCCGCGGCTGGCACTCGCAAAGCCGCGTTTCGAGACGGCGACCCCGCCCGACCCCGCGAGAGGTAGCTGGACCGAGTGGGAGAGCCTCCTCTCCGACGACACGGCGCCTCCGGGCGAGCCGTCCGATGCCGCGCTGCGGTTTCGCACGGCGCGTGGCTTTGCGACGGTGTCGAGCACAATGCTGGCCCTGCCGATCGCCAGCACGGAAGAGGTTCGGCCGATGCTTCGTTTTGCCAATTGGCTGCCGGAAGCGGAACCTTGGCGTGATCTCGCTGTCTAGTAGCCTGGTGTTGTGAAGGCTTGCACGCAGCGCCATATCAGGGCCACTTCAAAGGACATTCAGTGCCGATGTCGCGACGCCGTCAGATTTACGAGGGCAAGGCCAAGGTGCTTTTTGCCGGCCCGGAGCCGGGCACCCTCGTGCAGTATTTCAAGGATGATGCGACCGCGTTTCAGCAGCGCAAGCGCGGCACGATCACCGGCAAGGGCGTGCTGAACAACCGCATCAGCGAGTACCTGATGCTGCGGCTGCAGGATATCGGCATCCCGACGCACCTGGTGCGCCGCCTGAACATGCGCGAGCAGCTGGTGCGCGAATTGGAGATGATACCGGTTGCCGTCGTGGTCAGAAATGCCGCCGCCGGCTCGCTCGCGACGCGGTTCGGCATTGCCGAGGGAACGCCGCTGTCCCGCTCGATCGTCGAGTTCTATTACAAAAAGGAAGAACTCGGGAACCCGCTGGTCTCGGAGGAGCACATCACCGCCTTCGGCTGGGCCAGCACCCGCGAGCTCGACGAAATCATCCAGATTTCATTGCGCGTGAACGATTTTCTGTCGGGCCTGTTTCTCGGTCTGAATATCCGCTTGATCGATTTCAAGCTCGAATTCGGGCGGCTTTACACCGACGACGACGTGCGGATCGCCATTGCCGACGAGATTAGCCCCGACAGTTGCCGGTTGTGGGACGCGCGCACGAATGAAAAGCTCGACAAGGACCGGTTCCGCGAGGATCTCGGCCGCGTCGAGGAAGGTTATCAGGAGGTCGCGCGGCGCCTCGGTATTCTCCCCGAGGGCGGGCCGAACGACGCGCCCGCCCCGACCACGATCCAATAGCGGCCCAATAGCGGCATTGCAGTAGAGGCTTTGGCATGAAGGCGCGCGTGCATATTAGCCTCAAGCCCGGGGTGCTCGACCCGCAAGGCAAGGCGATCGGCAATGCCCTGAGGGGCCTCGGCTTTGACGGGGTCGACGAGGTGCGGCAGGGCAAATTGATCGAACTTGACCTGGCCGAAACCGACCCTGCCGCTGCGCGGACCCGGGTCGAGGAGATGTGCCGGCAATTGCTCGCCAACCCGGTCATCGAAAATTATGCGATCGAGATCGGCTAGCGCCCTTCTCTGCCTTTTCCTGTTCTGCGGCACCGCCGCCGCGGCCGAGCCGCCGCAACGTTGCGGCCGCGCCGACCTCGTCTTGTGGGGCGACGGCAGACATGACGACACCTTCGCCTTGAATGCCTGGCTGCGCGGCGAAGACGCGGTCTGGGCCGCCGATGGCGAACCGGTCGGCGACAGGATCGCGGGCCGCGCCTTCCGCCTGTCGGCAGCGATCTACGTCGCGGCGGGCAGCGGCCGCATCCTGCGCGAATTCCGCTTTCTATGGCCGGAGCGCGGCGAAACCGTTTCCGGTACCTCGATTCATACCGGCCATGACCCGGACAAGGCTCCGGTGATGGACGGTGTGCAGATCGTCGGCGGCGATGCCGGCGAGGGCGTTCCGTTCGACCACCCCGATCTGACGCCGATCACACCCGACGCCCGCGCCAGCTGCGCAACTTCCTGAAGGCTAGCGCGAGGCCGCCTGCGCGTGCCTCCTCGGGCTTCATCCGACATTGCGCGGACCGATGCGGCGCCATAGTCTCACCTATCGACGCCGGCATGGTCCGACGCGTCGAACACCGCAATCCACGATCGGCCCGAGAGGGTAAGATGCTGGGCATATCAACCGCCCACATTCCTGAAGCTGCCGGATTGCTCGGTGTCATCTTGTATGTCGGCGCCTATGCCGCGCTCCAGACCGGTCTGCTGCGCAGCAATGGTTATGGCTATGCGACGGCAAACCTGGTCGCCGCATCGCTGGTGCTGCTGTCGCTGACCAGCGCTTTCAACCTGTCGGCCGCGATCAGCCAGAGCATCTGGATCGCCCTCAGTGTCTTCGGCCTGGCCCGCATGATGATCCTTGAACGCCGGGCGCGTCTGAACGAGGAAGAGCAAGCCTTCATGGCGGCAAAACTCCCGACCATGAGCCGCTCGATGGCCCGCAAATTCCTCAGCGCCGGCAGCTGGTACGAGGCCGAAGCCGGCACGATCCTGGCGACGGAAGGCGAACGGCTCGGCGGTTTGATCTATCTGGCGCGCGGCGAAGCCGAGGTGACGCTGCGCGGCCGTCCAATCGCGCAGTGCCGGTCAGGCAGCTTTATCGGCGAGATGAGCTGCTTTGACGGCAGCCCGGCGAGCGCAACCGTGTCGCTGCGGCGTGAAGCCCGGTACTTCCTGATCACCACAGAGGCGCTCAACCGGCTGTGCGCACGCGATCTCGACATGCGCCGGACGATCGAAAACGGCGTCGGCAACGATACCCGCTACAAGCTGATCGAGACCGATCTGCGGTTGCGCGAGGCCACCGGGTCGTAGGGCGGCCCGGCACCCAGCCGTGCAGGCTGCGTCCCCCAGATGTTCTAAGAGAAGCGGGGAGATCGGGGCGACGCCGCGCCATCTTCGCGTTCTAGATTTTGCGATCGACGGTTTGGGGGCCTGGGGGTGCGGAGCGTTTGGAGCAGTGTTGCCGGGTTGCTGATCCTTCTCGCCGGCACCGGGTTGCTGTGGTGGAACGAGGCGCGGACCCTGTCGCAGCGTCAGTCGCTAGCTGAAGGCGCGACGATTGTCGTCAGCGTGCCCACCGAACCGCTCGACTCGCGCAACGAAGCCAAGCTGATCCACGTCGCCGGACCGACGAGCGGCGCCGCGCTCAGGGACGGCGAGCTCGGCATCGAGACCGAGGGTCTGCTGCTGTCGCGTAAGGTCGAGATGTTGCAGTGGCGCGAGAGCCACAAATCGCGCAACAGCAACGCGTCGCAGGAAAGCGATTTCAACTACAGCCGCGAATGGTCCGAGACCGCGGTCGATTGGACCCAATTCCGGTTTCCGCAGGACCACCAGAACCCGCCGATGCCGTCTCTGGCATCGCGCGAATTCACCGCCGACCGCACCCGGCTCGGTGCGTTCGAACTGGGCGAAAAGACCGTCCGGATGCTGGGAACCGGGCGGGCCTTCAACGCGCCGGCGCCGGTGCTGCAGGCGATCGGAGACAAGCTCGGCCGCCCGGCCCGGCCGATCGAGGGTGGGCTCTTTGCCGGCGCCGACCCGGCCGCGCCCCGTGTCGGCGACATCCGCATCCTTTATCTTCTGTTGCCGCATCAGACGGTGAGCGTTGTCGGCCGCCAGACCGGCCGGGCGATCACCGGCTTCAGGGCGCCGGACGGCGAGGACATCCTGCTGGCGCGGGCCGGCAAGCACGACGCGGCGGAGATGTTCGACACGGCGCAGAGCGAGAATACCGCCGCCGCCTGGTTTCTGCGGCTTCTCGGGGCGGTGTTGATTTACATCGCGTTCCGCGTCGTCTTGCACCCGCTGCGGGCGATCGCCGCTTACGTGCCGCTTGCCGATACGATCCTGTCGCGCGGCATCGGCTTTGTCGCCCTGACCGCGTCCGGGACAACCGCCGCGGCGGTGATCGCCATCGCCTGGCTCGCGCACCGGCCGCTCGGCGCCCTATTGCTCCTGGTTCTCGCCGGCGGCGGCATCGTTCTGCTGTTCGCCTACCGCCGCCAGCGGCTGGGCACCCCCACCGCGCAGTTGGCGTCCAACAAAAACGGCCGCGGTGTTGCCACCGCGGCCCTTTGTCGTGCGCCCTAAGCGAAGCCTAGTTCAGGCCGTACAGCCGCGCGACGTTGTCGTGCACGATCTTGTTCTGCACCGTCTCGGAGAAGCTGGCGAGGTTGCGCTCCAGCGTCGCCTTCGAGTTCGGCCAGATGCAGTCTGGGTGCGGGTAATCGGCGCCCCAGATGATGTTGTCTTCGCCGACCAGCGGGACGATCGGCTCAAGGAACTCGTCCTGCTGATAGGTGACAAAGCCCTGGCGCTTGAAGTAGTCGCTCGGCTTCATCTTGAAGCCGAGGCTGCGGGCTCGGTCGTGATACTCGGTGTCGCAGCGGTCGAACACATACGGCAGCCAGGTCACGCCCGACTCGGCAAGAACGAAGTTGAAATCGGGGTACTTCTCGCAGGCGCCGGAAGCGAGGATCGAGGCCAGCACTTCCATCGTATCGAGCTGGAACAGCGTCGAGCGCACCAGCCGCCACTGTGTGAAGACTTCCTTTTCCATCTCCGGCGTGTCAGGCGCGCGCACCGCCTTGAAGCCGGTGGAGTGGAAGGAGATCGGGAATTTGCACTCGGCAGAGGCTTCCCACACCGCGAACCAGTCCGGATGATAGAGCGGCGGCGAGCAGCGCTTGAAGTGGAGGTCGCCGCCCTTCAGCCCCATCTTGGCGCAGCGGCGCACTTCGGCGGCGGCCGCCTTCGGGTCGGTGTTCGGGATGATCGCCAGCGGGAAAACGCGGTTCGAATCGGCGCGCTTGGCGAAATCGTAGGCCCAATCGTTGTAGCGCTGATTGACCCAGATGCGCAGCTCGGGGTCGTCGATCAGGTCGTTGACCATCAGACAGCCGTAGATGAACTCCTTGTCGAGCCCATCGCGGTCGAGATCCTGGATGCGCAGCTCAGGCGTCGTCGGGCGCGGGCTGGCGCCGGGATAGGAGTCCCACTTGAAGCCGATCTCGGCCATCTCGTCGATATGGTCGAACATGCCCTTGGTGTAGGGCAGAAAGCCGGGGCCAACGCCGTTCCACATGCCGCGATCGATATTGTCGCAGAACCAGTGCTGACCGTCGTTCCGCTCCTCGACGCGGGGCACCATGGTCTTCCATTTCTGCGGGGCCTGCGACGACCACAGATCGGGGGGGCAATAGGTCAGGTCGATGTGGTTGTCGCCCGAAATGAGCTTCTGTTGCATCGCGCTACTCGCTCCTTTCAAAGAACGGCCCGTAAAGCGGCCGGGGTGGATGGCTCGGATGCGCCGGCCGCGTCAAGAACGCGCAGGATAATGTTGCACGCCGTTCAGTTTCAACCGGCTCTGTCGCGATGGCCATGGTTTGCGGCAAATGGCGCGGATTTTGTTCGGCAAGTTCGGCTCGAATGGTAATGCTTCGGGCGGGGTTGCCGCCCGATGGAGGAATGAAAGATGTCTCGCAAGCTTCGTGCCGCCGTTGCCCAGCTCGGGCCGATTCACCGCGCCGACAGCCGCGAGGCGGTCGTCAAACGGCTCTGCGAACTGCTGCGCGAGGCGCATGGCGGCGGCGCCAGGTTTGTCGTCTTCCCCGAACTGGCATTGACGACGTTCTTTCCGCGCTGGTGGCTGACCGATCAGGCCGAAATCGACGGCTGGTTCGAGCGCGAGATGCCAAACCAGGCGACAAAGCCGCTGTTCGACCTGGCCAAGGAATACGGCATCGGTTTCTACCTGGGTTACGCCGAATTGACCCAGGAGAAAGGCGAGCCGAAGCACTACAATACCTCGATTCTGGTCGGTCCGGATGGCCGCGTCGTCGGGCGCTATCGCAAGATCCATCTGCCCGGACATTCCGAGCACCTGCCGCAGGCGCCGTTTCAGCACCTGGAAAAGCGCTACTTCGATGTCGGCAACGAGGGGTTCAAGGTGTGGCGGATGCAGGGCGCCGTGATGGGCATGTGCATCTGCAACGACCGGCGCTGGCCGGAGACCTATCGGGTTATGGGGTTGCAGGGGGTCGAGATCATCGCGCTCGGCTACAACACGCCGATCGAAAACATCCACCACCGCGAGCCGGAGCACCTGCGGACCTTTCATCACCTGCTGTCATTGCAGGCGGGCGCCTATCAGAACGCCGCCTGGGTGCTCGCTTCGGCCAAATGCGGCGCTGAAGACGGGTTTGCCATGATTGGCGGCTCGGCGATCGTCGCCCCGACCGGCGAGATTGCGGCGCAGGCCTTGACCGAGGAAGACGAGCTGATCACAACGACGCTCGACCTCGAACTCGGCGACTATCTCCGCCGCACCGTCTTCGCCTTTGAAAAGCACCGCCGCACCGAACATTACGGTCTGATCACCAGCCGCACCGGCGCCAAGACGGAGGTGTAAACGGCAACGCCCGGAGCACCCCACGGCGCTCCGGGCTTTACCAACTACCTAAAGCAGGCTCAGCGTTGATTGTTGGTGTTGTTGCCCTGGTTGTTGTTCTGCGGCTTGTTCGCTTGATGATGGCCGATGACGCAGCCCGCCGCGGCGCCGAGCTTGCCGTGGCCGGCCATGTGACCGGCGACACCGCCGACAACGGCGCCCTTGATGCAGCCTTTGGCCTCGGCCGGCGCCGACAGGATGACCGGGGTGGCCAACAGCGCGGTCAGGATCAGCAAAGCCTTCATGATGCTCTCCAAGGTTGTTCTATCCGGGGAAACAGATGCACCCGTCCTTTGGTTCAGGTCGAAGAGCAGCGGGCGAGGCGAGGCAGGGTGTGACGCAGCGGCGCTTGCCGCGGAGGGGCGGGCACCTGATATAGTGTGGTGGGAGATCGGCGGTGGGCAGACCCCTCGCCAACCCGGTCAGGTCCGGAAGGAAGCAGCCGTAACGAGTTTCGGCCTGGGTCATTGCCCGGTCTCCCACTTCCCCGCTTCCGGCTCGAACCTGTTCGTCGCTGACCGACTGGTCGGGGAGGCTGGTGTGAAAGACACGGAAATTCGCGCGGCTCTGGAGCGTCACTGGGCGGCCTCCGATGCGAACGACTTCGAGACCGAGCACGAGATCTACCGGGACGATGCGGTTCTCGAATATCCGCAATCGGGCGAGCGCATCCGCGGCCGGCAGCAGATTCAGGCATCCCGCACCGCCCAGCCCAACCAGAAGCGGTTTACGGTGCGGCGGATCGTCGGCGCGGGCGATCTTTGGGTCACCGAATTTGTCCTGACTTATGACGGGCAGCCGTCCTACACCGTGAGCATCATGGAGTTCGCGGACGGGAAGGTGGCCCGCGAGACCCAGTATTTCGCCGATCCGTTCGAGCCGGGTCCGTCGCGCGCGCAGTGGGTCGAGCCGATGGGGTGAAAGCGGCCGCCCGCCCGATCGGGGAGCCGCGCTTGGCCCGGTCGGCCGAGTGGCCTACATTGAGCGGGCGCTGACACGCCGCCCCCGATCCACCCCGGACCTCGCCGCGACCTTTGGCCGACAACGATCTCCCCTCTTCCGCCGCATCGGCGCCCGCCTATCGGGTGCTTGCCCGCAAGTACCGGCCGCAGACCTTTTCTGAGGTCATCGGCCAGGAGGCGATGGTCCGCACGCTGTCGAATGCGATCGCGACCGGGCGCATCGCGCAGGCCTTTATCCTCACCGGCATCCGCGGCACCGGCAAGACGACGACGGCGCGCATCATCGCGCGGGCGCTGAACTGCATCGGCGCCGACGGCAGCGGCGGGCCGACGATCGCGCCGTGCGGCGAGTGCGTGCATTGCCGCTCGATCGCGGAAGACCGGCATGTCGATGTTATCGAAATGGACGCCGCCTCGCGCACCGGCGTCGACGATATCCGCGACCTGACCGAGGGGGTACGCTATCGCCCGGTCTCGGCGCGCTACAAGATCTACATCATTGACGAAGTGCACATGCTCTCGAAAAACGCCTTCAACGCGCTGTTGAAGACGCTCGAAGAGCCGCCGCCCGACGTCAAATTCGTCTTCGCCACGACCGAAGTGCACCGCGTGCCGGTAACGGTGTTGTCGCGCTGCCAGCGCTTTTCGTTGCGGCGCGTGCCGATCGAGCAACTAATCGAGCATTACCGCCGTATCGCCGAGTCCGAGGGAATCACGGTTGCGCCGGCCGCGCTGGGGCTAATCGCGCGCGCCGCGGATGGGTCGGTGCGCGATGGATTGTCGATCCTCGACCAGGCCATTGCCTTATCGGGTGGCGGCGGCACGATCGAGGAACCGGCGGTGCGCGACATGCTCGGCATCGCCGACCGCAACCTCGTCTTCGACCTGTTCGAGACGGTGCTGAAGGGCGATGCGGCCACCGCCATCGCCCAGATGGATTCGCTGCACCAGGGTGGCGCCGACCCGCTGATGGTATTGCAGGACCTGCTCGACCTGACGCATTTCGTGACCCGGCTGAAACTGGCGCCGGAGGCCGGTGCCGGCGATCCGCTCGAGGAAGGCGAGCGCGAACGCGCCCGGCCCCTGGCGCAGGCCTTGTCGATGCCGGTCTTGACCCGCGCCTGGCAGATGCTGCTGAAGGGCGTCGAAGAGATACAGCAGGCGCCCAACCCGGCGCAGGCCGCGACGATGGTATTGGTGCGCCTCGCCTATGTCGCCGATATGCCAGCGCCGGCCGATCTGGTCCGCGCCCTTGCCAATGGCGAGGCGGTCAGGCCAGTTGCATCGGCGCCGATACCGTCAGCGCCCGCGCGCGCGAGCAGCGAGCCGGCAGGGGCAACCACCGCGATGCGGATCGGAGGCGGTGCGGCCTCCGCCGTTGCCGCGGCGATGCCGGCGCCCGAGACTGTGCCGACCGCGCTTGCCGTGGCGCCCGAATTCGACCCGATGCCTCAGAGTTTCGGCGAGGTCATCGAACTGTTCGACAAGCGCCGCGAGATGCTGACCCGGGCGCATCTGTGGTCGCATGTGCATCTCGTCGATTTCGCCGTCGAGCCGCCCCGCATCGAGTTCCACCCGACCGAAGGCGCGCCGCGAGACCTCGCGAGTAAGGTCATGCAGCATCTCGGCGAATGGACCGGAACCCGCTGGACGGTCGTTATTTCAAAGGAGGTCGGCGCCCCGACGCTGGCCGAGGACGAGGCGCGGCGCGACACGATGCTGCGCAGCGAGGTGGCGGCGCATCCGCTGGTGCGGGCCGTGCTCGACACCTTTCCGGGGGCGACGATCGCGGCGGTGCGCGAGCGCTTTGTGACCGATGCCGGGGTGGACGGGGACGCCGTCGCCGATGCCGCCGGCAGCGCCAACAGCGACGACGACAGCGAGACAGAAGAGGACGAGGCATGAGAAATCTCGGCAATTTGATGAAACAGGCGCAGCAGATGCAGGCCAAAATGGCCGAAATGCAGGCGCAACTTGAAACCGTCGAGATGACCGGCATGGCCGGCGGCGGCATGGTCCAGGTCACGCTCAACGGCAAGGGCGACGTCAAGCAGGTCAAGATCGACAAGAATGTCGTCGATCCCGAAGACGTCGAGGTGCTGGAAGACCTGCTGATGGCGGCGTTTAATGACGCACGGCAGAAGGTCAACGCGTATTCCGAGGCCGAGATGCAGAAACTGACCGGCGGCCTTGGCCTGCCGGGCGGTCTCGGGCTTCCGGGCGGGTTCAAACTGCCGTTCTGATGCCGCAGGCGGCACATTCCGAACTGCACGTACCGGCGGAACCTTGGAGATGCCGGGCCAGCCACATGCGGAGACGGAACCCCGGCAAACAGCCGCACATTCTCAACGCATCGTCGAACCTGATCGGCATCTGTTTTGTCATCATCGCCGGCATCAAGCTCACCAATCTCGCCGACCAGACCTTTGTCGACGAAGTCTGCATTTTCGCCGCCTTCGGGTTTCTGTGTTCCTGCGTCCTGTCCTACATCTCGATGCGCATCGACGACCGGAACGGCTGGTACGAAACCGTCGCCGACTATCTGTTCCTGGTGAGCCTCGTCGTGCTGGTCTTCAGTGTCATGCTCTTCGCCCGCAATGTTCTCTAACGCTGCGTCCCGCCAAACTAGGTCGTCATTCCCGCGAACGCTAATGCGGGGATCCAGGGCGGCCGCTCCGTCGCTCGCCCTGGGCCGCCGCGAGCGCGGGGGTGACGGGCATGGGTGGATACGGCTTTTACCCGTATGTCCGAACTCGATACGCTGATCCAGTTATTGGCCAGGCTGCCCGGGCTGGGGCCGCGCTCGGCGCGGCGCGCGGCATTGTTCATGATCAAGCGGCGCGAGCAGGTGATGCACCCGCTGGCAGAGGCGCTGGCCGCGGCGGCGCGTGCGATCCGGCCGTGCCAGATTTGCGGCAATCTCGACACGACCGACCCGTGCGCGATCTGCCGCGACCCGCGCCGCGACACGACCGCGATCTGCGTCGTCGAAGAATTGTCGGACCTGTGGGCTCTGGAGCGTACGGGCGCCTTCCGCGGCCGCTATCATGTGCTCGGCGGCACCTTGTCGGCGATCGACGGGGTCGGACCGGACGAGCTCAACATCACGCGGCTGATTGCGCGGCTCGGGCCTGAGACCGAATTGATCCTGGCGCTCAACGCCACCGTCGAAGGCCAGACGACGGCGCATTACATCGCCGACCGCGCCGCCGCCACCGGCAGCCGTATCTCACGCCTGGCCCAGGGCGTGCCAATCGGCGGCGAACTCGACTATCTCGACGACGGCACTCTGACCGCCGCGCTCAATTCGCGGCGGCAGCTGTAGCGGCGCGTTTGCAGGCGACGTCGAATGTCGCCGAACACCACTCGTCTTCCCGGATCGTCGCGCAGCGGCGAGTCCGGGACCCATAAACACGAGCGATTGGGTGCATGCACTGACGGCCGGTTCTTTCGGGCAATGCCGGTGTCCTTGGGTCCCGGACTCGCGCTGATCGCGCGATCTGGGAAGACAATGAGTGTGGAGCGCGCAGCAACAGGCGCCTACGCCTTGTATTTGTCGATTGCCGCCTGATCGAATTCCAGGCTGAGCCCTGGAGCGCTCGGCATCAGCAGGTCGCCGTCGACCGGCTGGGGCACCGATTTCCACAGTGGGAACAGGCGCGGCATATACTCGACGGTAAGACCGTTGGGTACTGCGCCGACCAGATGCACGTGGATTTCCGGCACGCCGTGGCTGACCACCGGCAGGTTGAAGGCCTCGGCCATGCCGGCGATCTTCAGCCAGTTGGTGATGCCGCCGGAGCGCACCTGGTCGATCATCACAATGTCGACCGAGCGCGCCTCGACCATGTGGCGGAACGGCACGATGCCGTAGAGGTATTCGCCGCCTGCCACCGGGGTCGTCAGCGCGTCGGCGACCCGCGCCAGCCCGGCGTAATCGTCGTGCGTCGTGACGTCTTCGAGCCAGAACAGGCCGACCCCGGCATCTTCGACGCGGCGGCCGATATCGATCGCTTGCTCGGGACGCCAGCGCTGATTGATGTCGCACATCAGGTCCATATCGGGGCCGCAGGCCTGGCGGATCAGTTTTGCCTGCTCGACCTCGCGCCCGACCGACGTGACGCCGGGCAGCCCGAGCTGCATCTTGGTCTGCTTGTAGCCCTTTTCGCGCAATCGGCCGGCGGCGGTCACCGCCTCGTCGAGCTTGAGGCCGCGCCGCAACGCGCCGCTGGCGTAGGTGCGGATACGATCGCGACCGCCGCCGAGCAGTTTCCACAGCGGCAGGTTGAACGCCTTGCCCTTGATGTCCCACAGCGCGACATCGATCGCCGACATCGCCATCATCAGGATGCCGCCCGGCCCGGACGAGCCGGCCGCATTGCGCAGTTTCTGCGTGACCCCCTCGATCCGGAGCGGGTCGTCGCCGACGATCAAGGCGCAAAGCTCGTCGACCGCGTGCCGCAAGGTGCGGGTGATGGCGCCGCCGAAATAGCAGACCCCCAGCCCCTCGATGCCGTCATCAGTGCGCAGGCGCAGCCAGACGATCGGGTTCTTGCCGTTCGGGTTTTCCGAAAACCCGGCCAGCGGCTCGTCATTCGGCAACAGAACGATGCCGGTCTCAAACGATGCGATCTTCATGGCATTCCCCCGTTTTGTTGCTACGTGACGCGCAGATGTTCGAGCACCGGCAGGCGCTTTATGAGGAAATCCTCGGCAAGAGCCGTCAGTTCGGTGAGGTTCTGCTCGGCCGCCTCCAGCGTCTTGCCTTCTTTCAGCAGCCGCTGGCCCTGCGGCTCGAGGATTTCCCAAACGAACCCCGCCAGATCGCCGGGCAGCTTGCGTCCCCGTTCGCGCCCTAGCAGGAACAGCTGGTGGAACCGCGGCACCAGCACGGCGCCGCCCGTCACCGGGCTCGCGAGGAACTGGAGTTCGCCATCGGCGCGTGCGCGTTCCTTGATGCGGGCGTTGAGCGCGTCGGTATGCGGCTTCCGCGCTTCCTGCGTCGCGTCATCCTGGACGACCGAAATATCGCCCTTGCCCGCCAGCACCATTAGCGCTTCGTATATCGCGCCCAGCTGCAAGCCGGCCGGCTTCAACTCCTCTTCGAGAGTCGCGATGGTCTTCGGCTTGTAATCGGCCAGCGCGTCGAAGACGGTGTCGTAGACCCGCCGGTTTAGCTCGCGGCTACCCATCGGGCTGCCGATCGTGTAACTGATGTCGGCGAGCGGCCCGGCAACCAGCATCACCGGCAGGCGGCGCAATGCTTCGGCCTGCTCGAGCGGTGGCAGGCGGCGCGGCCCCTTGACCCAGTAATCGCGACGGAACTGCTGGTTGATAATAAAATCCCGGACCTGCTGCCGGAACAGGATGTCGGGGATTTCGGCAAGGAATTTCTGCTGCTCCGGGCTCAAGTTCAGCCCATCGATATGGTCATGGTAATGCGCCGAACAGGCGAAACCGACCTTGGCCTGCGCCAGCCGCTCGACCATCTCGCCGAATAGCATTGCGCGCCAGTCGCGGTTGAAATATTCGTGCGCGAGATAGCTGCGGCTGTGGCCCTGCATCAGCTTGAAGCGCTCACCGATTGTCGGGTTCGCCACGGCAAAGGCCGGGTTGAGCGGCAGGAGCCGCTCCGCAAAGCTGAGCGCCGCATCGATGCGGCCGACAATGCCGCGGCCGGACCCGCCGAGCATGTCGCCATACTGCATCAGCAGATCGCGAAACGGCACCATGCCCGACAGGCCAGGCTGGGTGTTGTAGCTGACATATAGCACGCCGCCGACCCGCAGCTTGCGGCGGATGAAATCGATGATGACCCGCTCGTTCTCTTCCGACACCCAGCTCCAGATGCCGTGCAGGGCGATCAGGTCGAAATCCGGCAGGTCCGAGCGGGCGCAGAACTCGGCGAAGGATTGGTCGTAGAACTTGGCGCCAGCCCCCGACGACGCCGCCAGGCTTTGGGCGAACCCGGCATGCGTCGGGTTGAAGTCGGTGCCGTACCACTCGATCGGGGTCGCTGCCGCGTGGATATTGACGCTGATTCCCTGGCCGTAGCCGAGTTCGCAGGCGGTGCGGATCGGCGGCGGCGCCTGCCCGATATTGAGGAACGGCATGGCGATGCGGAGCGGGTTGAGCTCGACGTAATACCCGTAGGTATAGTCGAGGTCGGCTCTATAACCTTCGGTCCAGTCGCTCACGCGCCCCTCTCAATCCGCCGCGGGTTTCGCGCACCCTAGCGCGGGTCGCGCCGATTTTCACGCGGCGGGCGCGGCCTCCTTGAGGCGGGCGACGGATTTGCCGCGTTCGACAAGGTGGCGCAGCCGGTCGATCCATTGGCCGACCTGCTCCGGCCGGGTCTTCAAGGCGGGCCGGTTGACGATCAGCCGCGAGCTGATATCGGCGATGTGCTCGATTTCGACCAGCCCGTTCGCCTTCAGCGTGGCGCCGGTCTGCACCAGATCGACAATGTGCCGGCACAGACCGAGCAATGGCGCCAGTTCCATCGCGCCGTTCAACTTGATGCATTCGGCCTGGACGCCGCGCGCCGCGAAATATCTGCGGGCGATCTCCGGGTATTTCGTGGCGACGCGCAGATGGCTCCAGCTGCGCGGGTCTTCGCGTGCGGCCCAATTCGCCGGCGCCGCCACCGCGATGCGGCAATGGCCGATATCGAGGTCGAGGGGCGCATAGATTTCGGAGTAATCGAACTCCATCAATACATCCTTGCCGGCGATGCCGAGTTGGGCGGCGCCGAAGGCGACAAAAGTGGCGGCGTCGAAGCTGCGGACCCGGATCAGGTCGAGGCCGGGATCGGAGGTCTTGAAGCGCAGTTGCCGCGTCTTGGGGTTATGGAATTCCGGCTCCGGTTCGATCCCGATTTTCTGCAACAGGGGCAGCGCCTCGCCGAGAATGCGCCCGTTCGGCAAGGCCATGACGAGCGGTTCGTCGGCGACGGCGGAGGAACGTGCTCGGGTCATCCTATTGGTCTTCCAGTTCGTGGCCGGGCTGCCATTGGGTGGGCCACGGCTCGCCGAAATCATGGGCGCGGCACCTTATGGCGCCCACCACAAGGCGGATCGTCGCGTTGCCGGCGAAGTCGAGGTGGATGGTCGTGTCGGAGCCCTCGGTCATCCCCCGGATCGCCAGCAGGGACAGAATGCGATCATCCTCGATGCGGCGAAACCCGCGATAGGCGACGCCGTAAACCTCCTCAAAGGCGATCCCGCAGAGCACGCGCTCGAACCCTGCCGCTGCCCCATCAACCGCCGCACCGTCCTGCCGGCCTTCCCAGCGGAAGCGGTTGGCGACAAGGACAAACGAGCGGGCGGTGCTGTCATAGGCGAGGTCGCGCACCGGCACAATCGCATCCTGCAGGCACGCCGAGATGACGGCCAGATCGTCGCTGTCCTCGGCGCGCAGGCGCAACCCGATCCTAGACGACCCCGCCCTCGCCATTAAGGTTCGCCATCAACCATGAACCCGCTCGATCCGGGCGCCGCACGCCGACAATTTATCCTCGATCCGCTCATAGCCGCGATCGAGATGATAGACCCGGTTCACGACAGTTTCGCCATTCGCCATCAGCCCGGCGAGCACCAGCGACACCGAGGCGCGCAGATCGGTCGCCATCACCGGCGCTCCCATCAGCCGCGGCACCCCGCGCACCAGCGCCGAGGCGCCGTGCACCGTGACGTTGGCGCCCATGCGGGCCAGTTCCGGGACGTGCATAAAGCGGTTTTCGAAAATCGTCTCGGTGATCATCGAAGCCCCCTCGGCCACCGACATCAGCACCATGATCTGCGCCTGCAGATCGGTCGGGAAACCGGGATAGGGCTCGGTCATCACATCGACGCCTGCGAGCCGGCCGTTACGCCGCCGCACGGTGATGCCGTCCGCGGTCCCGGTAACGCAGACCTCGGCGCTTTCGAGGACGCGGCTGACCGCATCGACATGATCAGGCCGCGCACCGACGAGGTGCAGTTCGCCACCTGTCGCCGCCGCCGCCATCATATAGGTGCCGGTCTCGATCCGGTCGGGGACCACGGTGTGGTAGGCGCCGTGCAATTCGGGGACGCCGCGGATCGTCAGCCGGTCGGTGCCGACCCCCTCGATCCGCGCGCCCATCGCGATCAGGCAATTCGCCAGATCGGTGATTTCGGGTTCGCGGGCGGCGTTGATCAATTGCGTCTCGCCCTCAGCCAGCGAGGCGGCCATCAGCAGGTTTTCGGTGGCCCCCACCGAGACGGTCGGAAACACGATCTCGGCGCCGCGCAGACCCTTGGGCGCGCGCGCCTCGATATAGCCTTCGTTGAGTTCGACCTCGGCGCCGAGCCGCTGCAGGCCCTTGATGTGCAGATCGACCGGCCGCGTGCCAATGGCGCAACCGCCGGGCAATGAGACACGGCCCCGGCCGCAGCGCGCCACCAATGGCCCGAGCACAAGCACCGAGGCGCGCATCTTGCGCACGAGGTCGTAGGGCGCCGTCGTCGACGTGATGTGCCGCGCACAAAACTCGCGCATCTGGCCCTGGCCGCCATTGCCTGGACCGATCTCGATCGCAACGCCGTGCTGCACCAGCAGGTTACCCATCGTCCGGATATCGGCGAGATCGGGCAGGTTCGCGAGCACCAGTGTCTCGGTGGTCAGCAGGCTTGCCGCCATCAGCGGCAGGGCCGCGTTTTTGGCGCCGCCGATCCGAATGCTGCCCGACAGCGGGACGCCGCCCTGGATCAAAATCTTGTCCATAGCCTGACTCCGGCGGCTTCGGCCGATTGTGACCGGCCGAAGACCCACGTGTTAAAACCAGTCGTTTCTAAGGAAGAGAACCATCCGGCTCAACCGAGTGATCCGCGGCCGCATGGTCCGGCGCTGCCGGGTCCGTGCTGCGCGCCCGCACCTGTTCCTTGCGCCGACGCAGATTCGCGCGCAATGCCTCGGCGAGGCGGCGTTCGCGGGCGGCGCGCTCGGCCTGTTTCGCGTCGGAGAGGGCTGAACCTTCGGCCATTTGCGGCATGGAACCGGGACCGGTGCGTGCCTGTCAACCGCGTCCGACCCGCCGCGCCGCCGTCACTCCTCGATCCGCAGGCTCACCTTGGCGGCAAGAATGACCGCGACCGCCTGTTTCGAGGCGTATTCGGCGGACTGGTCGGGGTGGATGCGCCGCCATGCATCGACCCCGGCGCGGTAACAGTCCACCGACGGCGCGCCCGAGTTGCGCGCCTCGTCAAAGGCTTCGAGCACCGCGTCGGCGGCCACATCATTGCTGGGATCGATTGTCGAACCGCGCCATACCATGCAGGACACCCGGGCTGAAAGTCGCCGACCGGGCGACCCGTGCGGCCTCGCGCAAGCGCTGCAGCCGACATGCTGAACAAGCCAATCCGGCGAGAGTTCCGCCCCTGCGTTAACCATCGACGGGAGGCGCTAGACATAGCCCTCCGGCGAATCCGCCGCAGTCAGCTGCCGACGCGCTTGGCCAGCGCTTCAGCCTGCTTCAGATGATTGCGGAGCATCGGCAACGAACTGCGCGCAAAGCTGCGCAGAGCGGCGTTTTGACCCCCTTTCGCCTCAGCCTCAAAGGCGCCGACCACCGATTGGTGCGCCTGCACCTGGCTGGTCATATAGGCCTTGTCGAATTCCGCGCCGGAGAGGCCGGCCAGCGAGCCGGTATCCATCGGCGGCGGGTTCGGCGTCAGCTTCTCGCGTTGCGCCAAGGCCATCAGACGCTTATTCGCGGCCGTGTGGTCATGCACCATGCGCGAGCCGTAGGACTTGACGGCACGCGAGCCCGCCTGCTGCGTCGCCATTTTGCCGGTCTCGACTTCGGACGCGCCGGCGGCGGCGGCGGTGTCGATGAACTGCTGATCGACGCTGACGACCGCAGGCGGCGACGGCTCGGGAGCGGCGACCGGCGGCGGAAGGGGCGGTGGGACGACCGGCGGCGGCGGGCTCGACCCGGAACAGGCGGCGAGCGCCACAAGCGCCAGAATCGAAACGCCAAGACCCGCGATCGGACGCGCCATGTTCTTCTCCCAACTTGTTCATGTCGACGGTGCCCGAAACGCCGAAGCCGGCGGCAAGTTCCAAAATCGCCCGGCCGCGGCCAACGCAGGATCCGAGTTGACGCCCGCCCTAAAGCGTTCATCGTAAGCCTGCCGCCGGGACAGCGAGCATGAGGAGAAACCATGGCCTCGGCCGCAACCGATCTCGACCTCGACCGGCTGCAATCCTGGCTTTCCGATAATGTGGACGGCTTCCGCGGGCCCCTGACCGCAGAGCGGTTCGCGGGCGGGCAGTCGAACCCGAGCTATCGCCTGCGCGCCGGGTCGGGCGACTACGTGCTGCGCCGCAAGCCGCCCGGGCCGCTGTTGCCGAGCGCGCATGCCGTCGACCGCGAATTCCGGGTCATGCAGGCCCTTGCCAATACGAGAGTGCCAGTGCCGCGCGTGCATGCGCTGTGCGAGCACGATTCGGTGATCGGCAGCGCCTTTTATGTGATGGAATTTCTCGACGGGCGCATCTTCTGGGACCAGCGCCTGCCCGAGTGTGCTCCCGCGGAGCGGACGGCGATGTTCGCGTCGATGAACGAGGTCATCGCCGCCCTGCACAGCGTCGATTACACAGCCGTCGGGCTCGGCGATTTCGGCCGGCCCGGCAACTACATGGGCCGGCAGATCGCCCGCTGGTCGCGGCAATACCGCGCCTCCGAGACCGCGAAGATCGAGGCGATGGACCAGCTGATCGACTGGCTGCCTCAGCATCTGCCGGCCGAAAGCGCGCCGTCGGTCGTGCACGGCGACTACCGCATGGACAATCTGGTGTTCCACAAGACCGAGCCCCGCATCATCGGCGTGCTCGATTGGGAATTGTCGACAATCGGCGATCCGCTGGCCGATTTCGCCTATCACTGCATGACCTGGCGGGTGACGCCGGAACTGTTCCGCGGCCTCGCCGGTATCGATTTCGCCGCCGCCGGCATCCCCGACGAACCCGCCTATGTCGCCGCGTATTGCCGGCACACCGGCCGCGAGCGGATCGAGGCCTGGGATTTCTACATGGTCTACAGCCTGTTCCGCATCGCGGCGATCCTGCAGGGCATCGCCAAGCGCGCGATCGACGGCACCGCCGCCAGCCAGGAAGCCGCCGAACTCGGCCGCATCGCCCGCCCGCTCGCCGAACAAGCCTGGACCCTGGCTGCGGCGCTGTAGGTTATTTGCAGTCGATGTCGCGGCCCTTGATGCGGCAGCGCCCGAGAACCTTGTCGTCCGGGGCGTAGAGGACGCCGTCCCACCCGCCGTCATCGGTGCGGTCCATGATGAAATAGCCGAAATGCTCGGTGGCGAAGGCCTTGCGCACCTCCAAGCCGTCGATTTCGATGCCGGCGAGCTTGCCCGTGGCGAGCTTGTGCAGGGTGTCGCCGCCGGTGCCGACGATCAATTGCGCCGGTCGCTCCGGGCCGAAGGCGTAGCTGATGAAATCGTGGATATGGCCGGACAGTACCATGTCGAGATTGGCCGGCACCCGGTCGCGAATGGCCTGCTGCATCGTCTGATTGATCCGCAGCGCGGCGAGCTTGTCTTGCCCGGTGGCCCAGACCGGGCGATGGGTTATCAGCCACGAGCCCGGCGCCGCCGTCGCCAGCAACGGCGTCAGTTGCGCCGCGTAGGCGATGACCTTGTCGGGGGGCGCCAGGAAATCGTCGGCATCGGCATTGTCGAAAGGCAGCAATTCCAGCCCGCTGACCGACACCCGATACCCCGGCGTGCTGTCGACGCAATCGCGGCGCATCGGCGACGGGTCGAGCAGCCGGAACCAGCCGCGGCCGCCGCGTTTGCAGCTCTCGTGATTGCCGCGGATCATCAGCCAGGGTGCGGCGCCGAAAAGTGGTGCGGCAGGGCCGAAGAATTCGGCCTGCCAGGTCGGCCAGCGATCGCCGAACGGGCTGCCGGCGCAAGCCGTGCGCTCCTGCGGACAGGCGTTCTCACGGTAGTAGTAGTCGCCGACATGGATGATCAGCTCGGGCTTTTTCGCGGCGGCGGCAGCCGCGATCGTGGCGAATGGCCAGGCTTTCGGGTGGAGGCAGTTCTGCACCGCGCGGCCCTCGATACGGCAGCCGGTGTCGCCGATGACGGCAATGCGCCTGGCCGCAGCCGGGGGCGACGGCAAGGGGCGTCCCGTCACCGCAATCTGCGTCGCGTCGATTGGCAGCAACGCCTCGCAAACCTGGATCGGGAAGGCGTCGTTCGGCTCGGCGCGAGACGTCACCGCGGCATTGCCCTTATCGCTAGTCACGACCGGGCAGGATTCGGTTCTGCCCCTCACGGCGCGCACCGACAGCCCGCCATCGACGGAAAACTGGACCCAGGCGATCGGCGGGTCTGCCGCGGCGGCCGGCGCCGCCAGCGCAAAAAGTGCGATCAGCGGCGCGCCCAGCCGCTGTCTGAAAGCGGCGAGCCAATGAGGTCGCAAACCCATGATGTGATGATTCCGAACCGCCGCAGTCTGATATCAATTATAGACCGCGACTCACGGAAGGTTTGCAACCAACCGGTTTTGGCGGCGAGTCTCAGCGCGGCACCCGAAGGGAGCACCTCGATGCGTTTGTTCAGTAAGGCGGGCGGAGCAGCGTTCGCCCTGGCCATCCTGGCTAGCGGCAGTGCGATGGCCCAGTACAATTACGATGCGTATTGCCGCCAATATTCCGATTCGGCAGTGGCGCCGATGCGCAACCAGGCGGCGGCTCAGGGTGTCGGCAGTGCGCTGGTCGGCGCCGGGTTGGGCGCGGCGCTGGGTGCGGCCGCCGGGGGCGGCCGCGGAGCGGGAATTGGCGCGGCGTCCGGCGCCATCCTCGGCACCGGAGTCGGGGTTGCCAATGCGCAATACTCGGACGCCGCCATCGCGCAGCAGTACAACGCCTATTACTACCAATGCATGCAACAATATGCGCAGCCGGCTTACGCGCCACAGCAGCCCGCTCCTTACGGCTATCAGCAGTATCCGTACGGATAGGGGCCCCGCTGATCGGCGCGCGTCCCGTGTGTGAGGTCGAGGATTAGATGAACCGGCTGTTGCAGGATCTGCGGATCATCGAGTTCTCAGCCTTTGTCGCCGCGCCGCTCGGCGGAATGACGATGGCGCAGTATGGCGCCGAGGTGATCCGGATCGACCCGATCGGCGGCCAGATCGACTACAACCGCTGGCCGGTGACCGAGAGCGGTGCCAGCATCTACTGGGCCGGGCTCAACAAGGCAAAGCGGTCGGTCGCGCTGGCGTTGAACAAGCCGGGAGGGCGCGAACTGGCGCGTGCCTTGGCGACCGCGCCGGGGCCGGGGGCCGGTATCGTCCTGACCAATCTGCCGCCATTGCAAGGGCTCGATTACGCCAGCCTGCGGGCGCTGCGGCATGACGTCATCATGATGCGGCTGACAGGCAATCGCGACGGCAGCGCCGCGGTCGATTACACCGTCAACGCCGCCAGCGGCTTCCCGCTCGTCACCGGCCAGACCGGCGAGGCAGCGATGCCGGTCAACAACGTCCTGCCCGCCTGGGACATCGCCGCCGGCCTCTACATGACGACGGCCCTGCTCGCGGCGGAGCGGCACCGCGGCCGCACCGGCGAGGGGCAGGAGGTCGTCGCCGCGCTCAGCGACATCATGCTCGCGACGGTCGGCACGCTCGGCTATGTCGGCGACGTCCACATCAATGGCCGCGCACGTCCGGCGATCGGCAACGATCTTTACGGCAGCTTCGGCCGCGATTTCGCGACCGCCGACGGCCGCCGCGTCATGATCATCGCTCTGACGCCACGGCAATGGCGGGCGATCGGGCAGGCTACCGGGCTTGCCGACAAACTGGCGATGATCGGGCCGCTTCTCGATGTCGATCTCGACACCGAGACCGGCCGGTTCGAGGCGCGTGACGCGATTGCCGCGGTGTTGGGCCGCTGGTGCGCCGGCAGGACACTGTCCGAGATCGCCGCCGCCTTTGACGGTAAAGGCGTATTGTGGGGGCCGTTTCAGGATTTTGTCGAACTGGTCCGCGACGACCATCGCTGCTCGCCGGCCAACCCGCTCTTCGCGGAGACCGAGCAGCCCGGCATCGGCCGCTTCCCGATGCCCGGTCTGCCGCTCGATTTCAGCGCCTCACCGCGCCAGCCGACCGCGCCGGCACCGGTGCTCGGCCAACACACGGATCAGGTCCTGGCCGAAATCCTCGGGCTCTCCGCCGCCGAAATCGGCCGCCTCCACGACACCGGGATCATCGCCTAACGGGTGAGGATCAACGACGGTTACTCCGCAGCGATGCGCGGAGCCTCGCTGGCGGCGGTCTCGAAATAGCGGCGGCCGCTGGCGCGCTGGTTTTCGTAGATAGAACCCTGGTGTTCCGCCGGCGGCAAGGGCATACGCACCGGCGCCGGGCGGATTCTCGGTGCCAGGCTGTTCTCACCGACGAGCAGTTGCTCGTTGAACTTGTCAATGCCTTCTTTCAGGCCGAGCAACGGCCAGGCGTCGGCGGCGCGATATTGGAACAGCAGAAAGCGGCGCTCGCGGCCGGAAAAATTGGTCGCCGAGCCGTGCACGGCGCGGACATGGTGCACGCTGATCGAGCCCGCCTTGCCGATGCACGGAATGGTGTTCGACAGGTCGAGATCGCAGCGGCTCGGGTCCATCGCGCCGCAGAAGCGGCCGTTCGGGCCGTGATGGTCGTGGATCGGCCCCTTGTGGCTGCCGGGCACGATCATCATCGGGCCGTTCTCCATGTCGACATCGTCGAGCATGATGCCGACCGCGGCGAGATCGTCATTGGTGTGCGGGTAAAAGGCCCAGTCTTGATGCCACTCGACCGGCGCGCCATAGCCGGCGGATTTCATGTTCAGCTTGCCGGTGTCGAACCGCACCGTGCCCCACAGATCCTTCAGGATCTCGACGACCTTCGGGTTGCGGCTCGCCTCGAAATAAGCCGGGTGGATGTTGTGCGGGGCCTTAAGCCGGCGCACCCGCGGCTCGGCCGCCGAATGGCTGTCTTCGAGATCATAGATCTCGTCGTTGGCGGTGATCTTGGTGGAATTCGCGACAAACTCGTCGGTAACGCGCCGCATTTCGGCAATCTCGGCGGCGGTGAACACATCCGGTACGACGATGACGCCATCCCGCTCATAAGCGGCTTTTTGTGCATCGGTCAGCATGGCCTGTCCTCCCCTAGAAACCGCTGCGATGTGCGATGATTTCGTGCACCGCGGCGACGTCATCCTCTGCGTAACCCGAGTTCTCGGCCTCGGTGTAAAGCGGTCCCGCAGCATCCAGCATTGGCGTCGCGACGCCAAGCTGTTTGGCGAACTCGGCAATGATGCTGCTGTCTTTCTGCAGGACATGCATCGTCGCGGTCGGCGGGCGGTAGTTGCGCTGCGCCATCATCGGACCGCGCAGTTCGAAGATGCGCGAATTGCCGGCGCCGCTTTTGATCACGTCGAGGATCAACTCGGGATCGAGCCCGGATTTGACGCCGAGCACCATGGCTTCCGCCGCGGCGGCGTTGTGCACCGAGACCAGCAGATTGGCGACAAACTTCATCCGCGTGCCGTTGCCAAACGCGCCGAGATTGTAGCTTACCCGGCAGAAGGCGGCGAAGACGTCGCGGCACTTGTCATAGGCCGCCGCATCGCCGCTGGCATAGGCGGCGAGATCGCGGGTGACCGCCTGCGCGCCGGTGCCGGAGAGTGGGCAGTCAATCATCTTCATGCCGGCCGCGGCCAGCCGGTCATGCGCCGCCTGTTTCGCCTCGAGCGGGAAGGTGCTGAGTTCGACGACGATCAGCCCCTGCTGCGGCGCGGCGGCGAGCTTTGCGACAGTGTCGTCGAGCGCGGCGACCGTCGGCAGGCTGGTGAAGGCGATGGCGCGGCCGCGCACGGCCTCAATAACTGAGGCGCAAGGTGTGCCGCCGGCCTCTTTCAGCGCCGCGGCCTTGCCCGCGTCGATATCGTAGCCGGAAACGTTGAACCCGGCCGCCAGTAGATTCTTCGAGATCGCCCCGCCCATGATGCCGAGGCCGATCATCGCGACCGATTTCGGGTTCGGCGTCAGTTGATCCTCCCCTGCGAAGCGGGGGAGGTGGCGCGCGCAGCGCGACGGAGGGGGCCCCCGCCACTCAGTCCTGCATACCCCCTCCACCATGCTTCGCATGGCCGCCCTCCCCCGCTTCGCAGGGGAGGATCGAGGCGGAGTCGCAGCGTTTGCATCAGGTCTGCATGATGGGTTCGCCGCGGACATATTTGCCGCGGCAGAACATCAGCGTCGGTTTGTCGGTGTAGGCGAAATGCTCGACATGGCCGATGAAGATGATGTGGTCGCCGCCGTAATGGCGGAATTCGTTGCGGCATTCGAAATGCGCCGCCGCGCCCGGAATGATCGGGGCGCCCGAGTTCTTGATGATGTGTTCGGTGTCGAGAAACTTGTCGTCGCTCTGCTTGGCGAACTTGTTCGACAGGTCGATCTGGTCATAGGCCAGGATGTTGATGACGAAGTGCGAGCCTTCCTGAAAGGCCGGCAGGCTCTGCGCGTATAGCGAGCTGCTCCACAGGACCAATGGCGGCGTCAGCGATACCGAGCTGAACGAATTGGCCGTCATACCGTGCAGTTTGCCGGCGCGGTCGCGCGTCGTGATGATGGTGACGCCAGTGGCGAAAGAGCCGAGCGCGTTGCGCAACTCGCGGGAGTTGAACCCCTCGGCCGAAGTGGTGTGCACCTCCGCCTCATGGCTACCAGGGTGGCTGCCGGGATGATCTGTGGGCACGGTATTACCTCAAATTCGCTCGTCAGTGTCGCGCCGCTACAGCGTCGCGTCGGGTGAGAGGCCGAGTGCGACGCGGCCGTACATGGCGCCGTTGATGTCCCAATTGAGGACGTAATGTGCGTTCGCGGCGTGGACGTCGCGGAACGCACGTTGCAGCGGGTTTCTTGCATAGATCGCGCCGCCGCCGGAAGCCGTGAACAGAACATCGACCGCGCGCGTACACATCGTCGCCGCGTAGGCGCCGTCGCGGCGGAACCGGGCGCGCTGTTCCAGGGTCGGCACCTGGCCGTCGGCGACGGTGCGGGTCGCCTCGTCGCAGTCGCCGAGCAGGATAGCGCGGGCGGCGTCGGCGATCGCACCGGCCTCGGCGAGATGCACCTGCAGCGTGTTGAAATCGGCGAGGTTGCGGCCGGTGAAGTTGCTCAACCGGGTACGCGTCACCTCCGAAAAATGCTCGATCGCTGCCTGGGCAATGCCGAGCGACACACCGGCGATGCAGAACGCGAACAGGCTGATCGCCGGCAGCTGATACAGCACCGAGGGGTTGACGACACTGCCGGGGTTGGGGCCACCGGCAATGCGGGTGCTGGCAACTGAGCGGTAGGCCGGGACGAACACGTCCTCCGCCGCGACATCCTTGCTGCCGGTGCCGGCGAGGCCGATGACCTCCCAGGTGTCGATGATCTGGTAGTCGCTCTTGGGCAGCAGGAAAATGCGCGGCGCGGCGGTGCCGCTCTCCTGGTCGTTGACGATCGCCCCGACCATGTTCCACGAGGCCGCATCGACGCCGCTGGAAAACGGCCAGCGTCCGGTGACGCGATAGCCGCCATCGACCTTGGTGGCGCGGCCACGCGGAAAGATCAACGCGGAGCCGATCAGATTGTCGGACGACTGGCCCCAGATTTCGTCTTGCGCCTCGGGATGCCACATACCCAGCAGCCAGTGATGCGCCGCCAGATTGGCCAGCACCCAGGCGGTCGAAGCATCGCCGCGGGCAATCACCGACACGATTTCGACGATTGAGCGGAACGGCAATTCGCTGCCGCCGACGCGTTTCGGCTGCAATATGCGGAACAGCCCGTCGCGATGCAGATCCGCGATCGTCTCGTCGGGGATGCGGCGCAACTCCTCGCCATGCTTCGCCCGCTCGCGCAACACCGGCACCAGCGCCTCGGCCCGGGCCAGCAGCTGAGCGAATTCCGGCGGTCCGCCAGCGCCACTCGTCTGTTGGGTCTTCGCGTCGGCCATCGCAACACCTTCAAATTCGGCGCCGGCCAGCGGCCATTGCCTGTTTCGCAGTCTACGCGCGGCAGCGGCATTTGTCTGCGCCGCGCGCCTCGTCATAGAGTTGCGAATGGCAGGGCTGCAATGGAAGAGGGACGATGATCTACATGGTCGAGCTGGATATGCCACACCCCGCGCGGGAGCCCGAGTGGCACGACTGGTACATGCAGCACATCCATATCCTGCTGACCGTGCCCGGGTTTCGCGCCTCGCAGCGTTTTCGCGCCATTGCCAAGACCCCGGCGCCGTTTCTGGCTCTGCATGAGGTCGAGTCGGGCGATCTGTTCGAAAGCGCGGACTATCGCGGGCGCGGCGGGCCGACCTCGACCGGCGAATGGCAGCATCTGCACACTAACTGGCAGCGTAACCTGCTCGCCGGCATCGACGAGACGCCGCAGGTGGCTGAGGACGAATACGTATTGCTGGTGCGCGATGAAGCTGCGCTGCCCTTGCCGGAGCCGGCCGATCTGACCTGGCTGACCGGGGAGGGCCTCGACGGCACGATCGACCGCCTCGGTTTCGGCGTGATCCGCGACCCGGCCCCGTTTATGGGCGTCGCCGAGCGCGACCCGCGCGTCTGCATCTACCGTCCGATCAGCCGCAAAATCCGGTCATCGTTGTAAGACGTTCCCCCTCGTTGTCCTCCCCTCCGAAGCGGGGGAGGTGGCGCGCGCAGCGCGACGGAGGGGGCACTTCAGGCGCTGGAGCCCCCTCCACCATGCTTCGCATAGTCCCCCTCCCCCGCTCCGCAGGGGAGGATCATTGGGAGGAGCCCAGCAGCCGGCGAGGGGAGTGGCCGTAGAACAGCCGCAGGCGCCGCTGATCGATGTCGGCGGCAGCAATACCGGGATATATGACCTTAGGCGTATGAAAGCGGGCGCGGGCTGATTTCGGAAGCAGCACCGCCCGTCAGAGCAGGTCCGGGTCGAAATCAAGCACGGTGCGGCCGCACTTGATGGCGGGCATATAGCTCGGGGCGCGCGGCAGGTAATGCTCGGCATAAAAACGCGCCGTCGCCAAACGGGCAGCGGCGCTTGGGTGCCCTTGATGTGCCGCGGCCAGCGCCAGCCGGGTCATCAGCCATCCGCCGCTGACGGTGCCGAACAAGGCGAGGTACGGCACCGACCCGGCGCCGGCGACAGCCGGATCGGCTTCGACCAGCCATTCGGTGGCGTGTTCCAGCGCGTCGATGCCCTCGGCGAGACCGCGCAGCATCGCCTCCCAGCCGTCGCGGCTGTAGAGATCGGCCATCGTCGTGCGCATCTCGCCGAACAATTCGCGGGCTGCCTCGCCCTGGTCGCGGCCGAGCTTGCGGCCCACCAGGTCGTTCGCCTGGATGCCATTGGTGCCCTCGTAGATCGGGGCGATGCGGGCGTCGCGGTAATACTGGGCGGCGCCGGTCTCCTCGATATACCCCATGCCGCCATGTACCTGGACGCCGGTCGACGCGACTTCGATGCCCATATCGGTGCACCACGCCTTGACCACCGGGATCAGCAGGTCGGCGCGGCGCTGCGCCTGGAAGCGCTCCGTCTCGTCGCCGGCGCGTTTCGCCTGTTCGATCGCGGCGGCAGCAAGATAGGTCACGGCGCGCGTCGCTTCGTTAACGGTGCGCATCGACAGCAGCATGCGCCGCACATCCGGGTGATGGATGATCGGCGGCGTCGCGCCGTCGCGCGCGCCGCCGAGCGGCCGCCCCTGCACCCGGGTGCGGGCATAGTCGAGCGCCTGCTGATACGCCCGTTCGCCGATCGCGACGCCCTGCAGCCCGACCAATAGCCGCTCGCTGTTCATCATTGTGAACATGCATTCGAGACCGCGGTTTTCCTCGCCGATGCGCCAGCCGATGGCGCCGCCGTTATCGCCATAGGACATGACGCAGGTCGGCGACGCATGGATGCCGAGCTTTTCCTCGACCCGCAATGGCCGCAGATCGTTGCGCTCGCCGGGCCTGCCGTTTTCGTCCGGCAGGAATTTCGGCACCAGAAACAGCGAGATGCCGCGGCTGCCCGGCGGCGCGTCGGGGGTACGCGCCAAGACCATATGCACGATGTTGTCGGTGAGATCGTGGTCGCCGTAGGTGATGAAGATCTTCTGGCCGCTGATGCGGTAGTGCTCGCCCCAGCGCGCGTCGTTTGCCGGCACGGCGCGGCTGCGCAAGGCGCCGAGATCGGAGCCGGCCTGCGGCTCGGTCAGGTTCATCGTGCCGGTCCATTCGCCCGACACGAGCTTGCGCAGATAGAGCTCCTTCTGCGCCGGCGAGCCGTGCTGCTGCAGCATCTCGATGGCACCAAAGGTCAGCAGCGGGCACAGCGCCCAGCCCATGCAGGCGGAATTCAGCATCTCGACAACGGCCGTAGCGAGCGGCACCGGCAGGCCCT
>JADMIO011124157.1_pt1 | contig 33048 bp, 29 predicted proteins | sample 8958161 | NCBI WGS metagenome assembly JADMIO01 (sample SAMN16585339, study PRJNA669376) | soil metagenome | isolation source: Crop rotation soil | place: USA: Cullars Rotation, Alabama | collected 2011
CGCGACAACTTGTCCACGTGGAATTCTAAGCTTAGGATCCCAATGTGCTGGAAAGAGCGGCTTGACCATCAGGTATTTCCGGTGGCTCGTCGCCGTAAGTCTCCCGTTTGCTAGGATGACGGGGATCCGTCGCTTGGCGCATTGCCGCATGAAGTTTGGCCAGACTTCCAGTTCCATCAGGACGACGATGTCGGGTCGAAGCGAGTCGAGCACGCTCGTGACGGCGGCGGTGAAATCGAGTGGGAAGCGGATCAGCGTCACATCGGGCGCCGAGCCATACAACTGCTGTCCCCGGTCATATCCGGTTTGCGTCGTCGTCGAGATGATAAAGTGCAACCCCGGCCAACTTTGACGAAGCAGCTTCACCAATGCGACAGTGGCGTTGATCTCCCCGACGCTGACGGCGTGGATCATAATGGCCGGCTGTTCCGACTCGCGGCGGCCAACCGCGCCCATGCGCTGCGAGAATGCGCTGAGCACCTTCTTTCTCGAAGTGCTGCGCGCCGCCCAGAATGGCGAAGAAACCGCCACGCCCAAGCCGTACGCGATGTCGTAGAAGTTGATCATGGTGACGGACGGCTCGAACGGAAGACAGCACTCCAGAACCGCGAAGCTACAACGCCCGCGGGAAACCGGCAAGGTAATTGTTCGAGATGTCCGCACGCCGGCGTCGACTTCGGTTCCAAGCATCGAGCAGCTGATTCCGAGTGGAATCAAAAAACAGGGTCTGACCCTATTTATTTCCGAAAAAACGGGGACAGACCCTGTTTATTTTCGCGATTTTCCAAAGGAAACGAGCGACTTTTCCGCAATCACGCGGCCGGAAATAAATAGGGTCTGACCCTATTTATTTCCGCGGTGGCATTCGGGGGTGATGCGCGCACACGCCGGGGATGCACCGTGGCAATCAACAAGCGAACGATCCTTGGCGGTGGGCTGCAAAACCTTTAGAATCCATCCGATTTCGCGGGAAGGGGCACATGTCTGCGAGGAAACGGGAAATCCGGTTATTGGCAATGGTGCTGCTGGGGGCAGTGCTTTGCATGAACCACGCGCTGGCGCAGCGCGGGCCTACGTTGCCGACGGATCTGAATCAGATCAGTTTGCGGGTGCAGGCGCTTCAGACGATTTACGAATTTGACATGTCGCCGGAGCAGTTGCGGGATCTCCGTGCTTCCGCTGGAGGGTCCGCGAGCACACAGCAGCGGGTCGCCGCCAAGGGGAATGCGAAGCTTTCGGCGGCGCTGCGGGAGTTTTACGATGCGCTGGTGGAGGGGACCAACGACGAGCGGATCTCCAAGGCGCGGATTCAGCTCAGCGATGCGCTCGGGGATGAGAATGTGCACCTGGACGACGATGTCCATCCGACGCCCGCCGCGCGAATGAAGGCGGCGAAGGTCGTTGGCGTGCTCAAATCAAGTCAGATCGCGGCGTATCTGGCATCGCATGCCGACGAGGTGGCCGATCCCGTGGAGCTGATGGTCGGGACGCTCGATGAGCTACGGGAATTGCGCGAGGAAAACGCGCCGGGAGCTGCCGAGGAGATCGCCAGCACGATTCAGGAGAATTCCGAAACCGCGGCGCGACTGGTCGTCGGCGCGGATGAAGCGAAGGCGAAGACGCTGAGCGATCAAGTCTCGGCGTGGCTTAAGGCGCGAAGCGAATCCGAGCCGGCAGAGACCCCGGCGGCCAAGAAGGCGCTCGAGGACTCGGCCAGGAAGATCATCGGCGATGTGCCGCCGATGAAGGTCCTCAACAACTGGATGGAGCAGCAGATTGCGGAATTGCTGTCCAATCCGCAGTTGCCGGCGGCGATCGAAACGATGACGGCGATCCAGCGGGCCACGCCAGCGCCGTGAGCCTGGAAGCGGAAGGAGAAGAGGTCGATGGGTGCGCAAATAAATCATGGTCGAAGTGATGCAAAGTCTGCCGCTGGCATCGCATTGCTTCTCTGCTGCGTCGCGCTGATCATCCTTATGAGCGGTCCGATGCCAATATCCGCACAGACTGCAACGATGGCGGGCAGAGCAGGGTCCGCGCCATCGCGCTCCGGCGCAACTGCTTCGGGTGCGAGCGCGCCCGCGCCGGCTGCCGCGCGTCCGGTCTCTCCTGCATCTCCGACTAAGGCCAAGATCGCCGCGGCCACTCCTTCCAATCCACATCTCCACGGCGCGGCGACGGCAAAGCCGACGCAGAAGTCCGGCGTCGCCAAATCCTCCAGCGCATTAAAGCCCCGCTGGAATTACAACAAATGGGCTGCGCAGCATCTGGGCACGGGGACGATCGAAGGGTTCGTCCGCGACAATCGCGGGGAAGCAGTGAACCAGGCACGTCTGGCGCTGCGCGGTCCCAAGGGCCGCGTCTTCCGCAACATCGCGTTTCGACATATCACCTTCACCAACCCAAGCGGGCATTTCATCATGCGCTATGTGAAGGCGCGGGCATATCGCATCGTCGCGATGTCCCCGGATCGGAAGAAGCGCACGCATCTTCAGATCAATCTCGATGCTGGGGCGCATCTTCGGTTTGTGATGATGCTGCCGATTTCTTGAGACCCGGGCTTGGTCGCTGCTCATCGATGGTTTGGCGAACCCACGAACCCGCGGCCCTGCGGGCGGCCGCTAAATTGGGGGATCGTGGTGCGGCGGGGTGTATGCAGCCGCCATGGTTTCGATGTTCCTTTAGAAAGTTCCATTCACATTCTTCCGTGCGTAATCAACCGTCCGGAGCCGCCCGTCACACACGATATAAGTTCAGGGACCGAATGTAATCCACAACCGCCGGCGGGGTCAGGTAGCTTATGTCTAAGCCGGTCTTGAGCCGCTGGCGGATCATGCTGGAACTGATGTCAAGCAGAGGGGCCGGGACGACATGTTTTTGCAGAAAGGAGAACTCAGCCGGCAAGGCGTTCCAGTCAATGGGGACCCCGCCGCGGGCCATCACCACAAAATCAACCTCGCGCAGAAGCGCGGCAGTTTCATGCCAGGTTGGCAGAGAATTGACCATGTCTGCCCCGATGAGCCAGTGCACCCGCTGCCAGCCGTGGCTCTTAAGCTGCCGAACCGTATCGATGGTGTAGCTGGGCTGGTTGGCGCGGGTAATTTCGATGTCGGAAACCTCGAATTGAACCTGCTGGCCCGTCCCGTTCGTTTCGATTGCAAGTCTGCACATTTGCAGGCGATGCGCTGCGTCGGCGAGGCCGCTCGTATCCGGTTTGTGGGGTGGCTTGGCCGAGGGGATCAAAAGGACCCGTCCGAACCCTCCGATTTCGGCCACCGCGCGGGCGCAAATGAGGTGCCCATGGTGGATTGGATTGAAACTTCCTCCGAGGCACAGCGTTTTCTTATGCATGGGGGTTGTGCAGGAAACCTTCGGTTGTCCGCGCCTCGCAATGTATCCCGCATCGTAACGTAAGCATCTAAGGCGCGGCAACTTATCAAGCTCTTGCGCTGCCGCGGGCGAGATGGGTTGTGAAAGGGGGTGGCAAAAAATCGATTCATCGCTTTTGAAAGGATTTGTAAGCCTTGGTTCTACAGATAGTTATGCAGCGAACTGGAGGCCCTGTTCAGGCGTATAATCGAATGAAAGATGGAATTTCGATAGAATGTGCGTCGTCTGAAGGTTGTGCAAGGAGTTCGTAACGTAGAAGGAGGCCCAAAGTGGCCACCGCAATCGCCAGTATGAAGAAAGTCGTTTCCAGCAAGCGGGCGCCGGCGATCCCCCGCACTCTCCGTGCGCGGGCCGAGTCCCTGCTGGAAGAGAATTATGCGTTCATGGACAGCCCCCTGTTCCGTCGCCGGAACATCGAGGCTGAACTGTTTACCGAGGACGCCGAGCGCGCCCTGCCGCTCACGAGCTGGTACCAGCCCACCCGGGATGATGCCTTCGAGAACGGTCTGACCGCCGGCGCCCCGCAGCTGATGAAGGCCGATGAGGAACGTCTCATGTTCCTCCGCTTCAACTGCGCCAAGATGCGTCTGAGCCAGTTGCAGCGCAAGGTAAAAAAAGAAGGCCTGACCAAGGAGACCGCCGAGCTGGTGATCGAGTGGCACCGCCGCTTCGAGCACTATCGCGAGTACCTCGTCCGTACGAACCTCGCGCTGGTCCTGGCGATGGCCAAGCGCACGCGCCTTGGCGACGTGGACTTTGCCGAAATTGTCAGCGAAGGCAACATGGCTTTGATCCGCGCGGTTGACAAGTTCAATGTCGAGCGCGGTTTCAAGTTCAGCACGTATGCGTGCCGCGCGATCCTGAAGGCATTCAGCCGCACGGCGATGAAGCACAGCAAGCATCGCACGCGGTTCCCGGTTGAGTTTGAGCCGGACCTGGAGAAGAGCGACTGGATCGACAAGAAGCGCGATGTGGTTGAGGAAGATTGCATCGACGAACTCAAGCAGATCGTCGACCGCAACCTTGCCGAGCTGTCGGATACGGAGCAGACCGTGATCCGCCGCCGCTTCAACTGGCAGCAGCAGGAAGAAAGCCCTCTGACGCTGGAAGAAGTCGGCCAGATCATCGGCGTCACCAAGGAGCGCGTCCGCCAGATCCAGAACAAGGCGCTGGCGAAGATTCGGAAGCTGATGGAAGAGGGCGTGCTGAAGGTGAAGACGGAAGAGAAGCCGGCTTCCACGGAAGCTTCGGTTCAGCCGCCGACCGTTCAATCGCCGAATTCGTAATGAGCTAATGAGTTTTTAAAGAAGATTCAGCCGGCCGAGTTTCACAAGAACTCGGCCGGTTTTGCTTTCTGGGGAAAGCATGAAACGTCAGAGTAAGGTATTGATCACTATCGCTGTCGTCGGCGTTTTGATTTCGTGTGGATTCGGGTCACTCATCTTGGCGATATTCGGAGGCTGGAACCATCCAATCGGTTCCCAGGGAACGACTCCTCTCTTCTTTGCCAAGACTGTTACTGAGGCTGAGGCGCTTGTGGCCAAGGGTTACAATGTAAATCAGCGGAGCAATTTTGGTTACACGCCCCTCCACTTTGCCGCGGCGCGTGGACAGCCGGATCTCGTCGCTTACCTGATTGCACATGGCGCTGAGGTAAATGTGTCAGCGAGCGATGGAGAAACCCCGTTGCACTGGGCGACCAAGACGATGTGGGACCCGGACGAAGGGCTCCACTACATCGCGGAGCCGTTTGATCCAAAATTGAAGCTGGAGTCTGCACGGCTTCTCGTTGAGCATGGAGCCAAGGTTGATGCTAAAGGACCTCTCGGCGGGCAGACGCCGCTGTTCGACGCCGCGCGAGAAGATCTGGAACTAACGAAGTTCTTGCTCGATGCAGGTGCGAACGCTGATGCGCGATCTGAGGACGGCTACAGTCCATTGCATCACACGAGGAGTGCCAAGATCACGGAACTCTTGATCTCGCGTGGCGCTGACGTGAACGCACGTGACAAATGGGAGCATCGTACCCCGCTCTACTTCGCCACTGATCCGGAAATCGCGGCGGTCCTGACTGCCCATGGAGGAACGAAGTAGCTGCATAGCGGCGCCGCTCTTACCAGAAAATCATGGAAACGCTAAGCAGTCCGGGCCGCCCCATCTCTTCACATCGAACTCTCGGTTAGCACTGCGAGCACCTCCTTGTGACACATCTTCTCTGCCCACGCTCGCGGCGTCGCCCACGGCTCGGCATCCGCTTCGACGGGATCGGCGCCACGTGAGAGCAAGAGCTTCACCAATTCGGTCTGGCCCCAGCGACACGCCCAGCCCAGGGGCGTGCTCTTCAGCAGATCATCGCGTGCGTCGAGGCGCGCGCCCCTGTCGATCAGCATGGTTGCAAACGAGAGCTGTTCTTCGGCCCCCATCGGCGCGCTGCGCGGCCAATTGGCTGCGACGTCGTGCAACAGCGTTCGTCCCGGACCCGGTACATCTACGCCGGAGCGTTCCAGAATCATTTGAAAACACTCTATGAACCGTTCGCGATCAGAATCCTTATGCCTCCCAAAAGGTCGCCGAAGCATTCCGTACCAACGTGCGTCACCCGACGGCCAATCGATTTCGTCCAGAGCCATTCGAACCAGATCAACGTGTCCGCTGTCGGCGCCGAATTCGAGGACCGCGAATGCCACCCTGCCACCTCGATAAATGGCCCGTTCGTGAAGTCCGCCGGCTCGCTCGTCCTCAAGCAACTGGCGGACACGACCGGTCATTCCGAGCAGCGCGGCCGTGATCGCGTCAACGATTCCGCCGTGCCGTTCGAGAAGCTGCACCATCCGCGAGTCCTTGCGCGCGAGTGCCTCGTGCATAGCGCAGGTGGCGGCATAGACATTCGTATTCGGGTCTGCCCCATGGTTGAGGAGCATCTCGGCCATGTCGAAGTGCCCCCTGATCGCGCACTCGCGGAGTGGGTTGCCCCACGAAAAGACCACGTCTTCGAGGCCGCCGACGCGCTCACGCTCGTCCGGATCGAGGCCGGAGACCAATAGCGATCGCAGGACGTCAGGCCGATTCGAGATCACAGTGTTCGTGAGCGGCCGGTCTGGCTCATCGCGTTGCGGAGATGTTTCATCCGGATCGGATGTTGCCAGCGCTTCCGACGAAGTCGCGCGACGGCGAGCTTCGGCGCCTCGGATAATCTCCACAATTTCTGTGTAGCCTCGCTCCGTGGCTATCGTGAGCGAACTCGTCGCGTCGCGATGCGGATAAATACCCTTTCTCGCATCGGCGCCGCGCTCCATAAGAAGCTGAACGATCTCGGGGCGTCGCTCCAATACCGCGTGGTGGAGCGCTTGATGTTCGTCATCAGGAGACACATCCATGTGCACCAGCTCAGGCCGAAGCGACAGCAGCGAGTTGACGCCTGCGATGTCTCCCGCGCGGACGGCCGCAACCAGCCGGCCAACGGTAACGCCGTCGATATACGCTTTGAGCTTTGACCAGCTGTCGAATCCGTACGCGCGGGCAAGCGCAAGCTGTGCGTGTTGCAACGTGAAACTCCCGGCGCTGGCGTCTCGATAGTGGCTCTGCACTTCGGCGATCGCAACAGCATCACCTGCGGTGAATGCTTTAAGCAATTCCTTGGCCTGACGCTTGATCTGCTTGAGATCCGGATGCTTCGGCAACGTGCGCGTGGGCGGGTGTTTTCTGGCGGACATGATGAGACTCCTTTTCTGGCCACGCTTCCGCGCGGCCGTCGCGCCCGCTGTCCGCTCGCTCGGGCAGAAAAGAGTTCATCGAGGCGTTGTGTTGTGACGTTCCTTCAGGCGGACGCAGTCCTTCCCGCGGACACGGAAGCGCCCTGATGCGCTGGGCGCAGCATACCGTCCGGGATCCCGGATGCAAAGCCATTCACGCGCGGGAACTTTCGGTCTTACGATGATCGACTGGCGAAAGGCGCCGTCGCCGACCCAGCGCCGCCATTGTAAGCACGATCAACGAACCGCAGGTCATGGGCTCCGGCACGCTGGTCAGGATGTTCTGCATCACCTGCTGATCGGAAGCAGACAACCCGGTTGACCCGACTGCGGCCGACAACCCCGGGAGCGATCCGCCCAACGCGTAAAATCCGGTGGCGAACAGCTTGAAGTCGGTGCCGAGATTCACCTCCCCATCGTGATTGAAATCCCCGCTGTGCCAATCGACATTGGGCAGCAGCGAATTGGCGGCGGTGTAACCGCTAACGAAGTTGGCCAGGTCGGCGTTGATGTCCACGTCGCCGTCCAGGTCGGTGTCGCCGGCGCGGGTGAGCATGATGGCGATGTCGGAGGCATTGACGGCAACGCCGCCGAAGGTTGCGGTGCTGCCGTTGAAACTGCTGAGCTGGTCGCCGCGGAGATAGCCGACGGCCAGCGAAGTTACCCCGCCATGGGCGGCGGCATCTGCTTCGGCGATCGAGCTGGTGATTCCGTTGCCGTTCCATCCTCCGCCGTTGGCGCCGGAGTGGAGATAGCTCTTGACCACCGCGCCCGAGTTGCCCTTGACGATCAGCTTTGCATCGGTGACATCAAGCCTGACCGTTGGGACTGCTCCGCCGGCGATGTCGAGCGCGCCCATCTTGTTGGTGGCCGTGCCGCTTCTCAGCACCACTGTTCCCTGATTGAGATGCATGGTTCCGTCGATGAAGATGCTGGTGGCCGCGAACGTGCCGGCGCCGGTTTTGGCGAATCCGTTGTTGGCCGGATCGCTGCCGTCAAAAACGTTTCCGAGCAGTGTGAACGTGGTGCCACTTGCGACGCCGGGGCCGTTGTTGCTCTTGATGACCTGCCAGTTGCCGCTCCAGGAATTGTTGCCGGCGCTGCTGAAGACGACGCCGTCGGGGTTGGGCGCGGTCGAGCCGGTGCCAAGGAGCAGGTTTCCCACAACACCGGCGTTGCGCAATTCGAGTTGCCCATCGTTGGCAGTGGTGATAATCCCGCCGGCCGGCAGGGCACTGCTGCTGGTGATGCGCAGGGTTCCGCCATTGACGCTGATTCCAGAGACGCCGCTGAAGCTGCCCGAGCCGCTCAGAACCAGCACACCGCCGCCGATCTTGTAAAAAGTCGCACCCGAAGGCGGGGCAAGCAGCCCGGCGAGAGTTCCGACCGCGCCGGCGGCGACATTGAATGTCCCACCGTTGGCAATAACCAGGCGGCCGGCACCCGAAATTGTGTAGCCGTTCGAGTTGGTGCCGGTCGCTTCGAAGTTGATGCGATTCACCGTCACGCCGGGATTGTCGATGACGATGGTGCCCGAACCAGCCGCGATCGGCGCCGCCAAGAGGTTGGCAATGACTGTGGAGGAACTTGGGAAACTGGTGGAGGGATTCCAATTGGAATTGACCTGCCAGGTGGCGGTCCAGTCGGCGCCGGCGCCGCTGTACACCCAGTTCGAGTTTTGCCCGAATGCAACCCCGCGAAATGCCGCCGCCGAAAGCACGATCAAGGCGTACCGATTCCGTCTTCGCATTTTCCTCTCCCTCGAATGGACCAAAGCCTGTCGGCAACCCCGTACCCACGACGCGATCAGACCGAAGAATCTTCCCTCGCGGGAACGAAATAATAGAAGAAGGGGAGTCCGCCGTTTACAGCCGATGCCCACACCAGCGGGTAGACCCTCCAAGGCCCCGGATGGGAAACATCATCGCGCCGTGTGGCGGCAATGTCAAAACAATCTTCCGCAGAAATCAACGCATCTTGCGCTGCGATTTTCCGGGAGCGCCGAAGCGTGGAAGGCAATAGGATCGGTGGGACAGACATTCTTGTCTGAACGGGCGGTCCAAGCGGATCAAAGCCGCTGCTCCGGCAATGTCGCCGGAGGCGCTGCCGGCTCGGCGCTGGGTTGCGTCGATGCTCCAAACAACTGCAATCCCGATTCGGCGGTCGTCGGCGCCGACGCGGGTCCATGGAGGTAGCTGGCTTCCATCGTCGCGACGGCGTCGGCAACGGATATGTTCCAGACCCCGCCGTGACCGCTCTCATACGCCGCGTGCCACTGGGCGTATCCCTGCTGCCACGGGGGCAGGCTCTTCGCCAGCGCCACAACTTCAATGACGCTGGCCCGCAGCGCCGCTTCCGTGAACGGCGCATGGAAGACGGTATCGCTCAGGCCAGAGGGTGATGCGGGGTTGCGCATTTTCAGATTGACGATCGACACGTGCACGAGCCGGCTTTGGGTCTTGCTGTCGTATTCGATGGCGCAGATGACCAGTTGCGACCCGCTTTCGCCGGGACGCGTGCGGTAGCTCCAGACCTGCCCCACCTGGAACGGCGTGCTCGGCCCGCCGTGCGTGGAGGGGTTGGATCGATCGCATGAAATGGCGCTGAGCGTCAATCCCACAAGCAGCAACGCCATCACCGCGCCCTGAAGCGTTTGAATCGTCTTCATGTTCGGCTCCCCGAAATTTCATTCACTGCGCGCATCAACGCGCGGACCCTGCTGAGATCGACCGGATTGTCGGCCTGGCCCTCGGATTTAAGGCTCGATCCGACGATGAGCCCATCGCAATGCAACAGCAATGCCGGCAGCGCAGACAGATCCACGCCGCTGCCCACCAGAACAGGCGTCTGCTTCGCCGCGAGCTTCACGCGCTGGACCTGCGAAGGATCGGTCGGCTTGCCGGTCCCAGCGCCGGAAACGATCAGCGCATCAGCCAACCCGCGATGGATCGTGTCGTCCACTTCGTCCTCTATTGCGCGCTGCGCCAGCGGCGCGGAGTGTTTCACGTCCACATCCGCGAGAATCTTGATATTCTTCGCACCGAGCATCGCGCGGTCGCGCAGCAGATCGTGCGAGATGCCCTGAATGACCCCCTGATCCGTCACGCGGGCGCCGCACAGGATGTTGACGCGAATGAAGTCCGCACCCACGGCATGGGCTACGGCCAGCGCACTGCATCCATCATTGCGAAGTACGTTGATCCCCAGCGGCAGGTCGAAGCGACGCCGGACTTCGCTGGCGATCGCCGTCATTTGCGCCACGACGTGCGCCGGCACGCGACCGGGATAGAACGGCACATCGCCAAAATTTTCGAGCATCAACCCGTGCACGCCGCCGGATGCGAGCGCCTCGGCATCCATCAACACGCGATCGCGAATCGTCGAGACATTCCCGGAATAACGCGGCGCGCCCGGCAATGCCGGCAGATGAAGCATGCCGATGACCGGCGCGGGGATGGAAGCCCAGCTTGGATGGAGCGCGCTCACGCAATGAATTCTACGGGCGGATTCGAAGGGGAGAAAGCGCACCTATCGGCAGCACGTGGCTTCAAGCGCCCGGGTCGTTGTGGCATAGGCTTCCAGTCGGTCATCCTGAGAATCTATGGACCTTCTGATTTGACACGGGCGTCCCGCCCGTGCTCTGAGCGCATGAATTCAGAACTTCCCGTAATTGCGCCCATCGCGCGGGCGGCACGCCCGTCTCATATCAAGTTGTATTAGACGTGCGCCGGCACCGCCGGTCGCGGCGCGGCTGCGACTTCGTCGATCGCTTCGAGCAATCGCGTGAAGTCGACCGGTTTGATCAGATGCAGGTCGAAGCCTGCCTCGCGGCTGGCGGCGACGTCCTCGGCGGCGCCGTAGCCGCTCAGTGCGATTCCGCGCATGGGATACTGATCGCGCAGGGAACGCATGAGGTCCAAGCCGCTGGCATCCGGAAGACCCAGGTCGCTGACCACCAGATCGAAGACGCGTCGCGACGCGACCGCCAGCGCTTCGGCCACCGTAGCCGCGGTTGCGACATCGTGTCCAGAACGCTTGAGCAGTTGTGATAACAGTCGCAGCGTGTCGCGATGATCGTCCACCAGAAGCAGCCGCCACGTCCGGCGCGGCGCCATGTCGCGATCGGAAAGGATTTCCGAATCGTCCTGCTGTTTCCGTGGAGTCGCAGCGGGCGATTCGACTGCGCACATCTGCACCGTAAAGCAGGCGCCGCGGTCCTTGCCGTCGCTGGTGGCCGAAAGCTGTCCGCCGTGCAGCGTCATCAGCTCGCGGCTGATCGCCAGCCCCAGTCCCATTCCGCCGAACCGGCCGCTGATCGAAGAATCTCCCTGCTCGAAGGGGCGAAAGACCTTCTCAAGCGCCGGCGGCTCCATGCCGATGCCGGTGTCCTGTACGCTCGCTAAAAAGAGTCCATCCGAATTGTTGTGAGTACGGATTGTGATGGACCCATGCGGCGGGGTGAACTTGATCGCGTTTCGCAGCAGGTTCCAGAAGACCTGCCGCAGCCGCGCGGGATCGGCGCGGACGATGTGCTTCTGTGCCGTAAGTTCCAGGTGGATTGGGACTTCCTTCTGTTCGGACTCATCCTGACAGATTCGGACGGCGTCGCGGATGACCTCGTGGACATCAAGGTTTTCGAACCGCATCTGAATTTTGCCGCGGCTGAGGCGCGCAACATCCAGCAGATCGTCGATGAGTCGCGATTCCAATTCGATGTTCCGCCTTGCAAGCCGCAGGTCCTCGCGCGCGGATGGGGGAAGCGCAGGATCGGTTTCCAGCGAGGAGATGGCCACCAGCGCGGGATTGAGCGGTGTGCGCAATTCGTGGCTGAGGACCGCAAGGAAATGATCCTTCGCTCGGCTCGCCGCCTCGGCGGAATCCCGGGCTTCCTTCAGCGCCTGGATTGAACGTCGCGAAGCTGCCTGGAGGTAGCTCACCAGCACCGCCACACCGAGCAAGACTGCGACGCGGACGGCGTCATCGGTGCCAAAATCGGCGGAGTGAGGAGGTTCCACGAAAATGATCGCCGCACAGGCGCCGGCCAGAATGGTTGCGAGTAAACCCGGACCGAGCCCGCCGAACCAAGCGCTGCACATCACCGCGACGACGAACATCGGGGAGGGGTCTTTGTCGACCGCCTGAAGCAGGACGGCGGCGATCGTCGCGACGGTCACGCTACCGATGGCGACGGCATAAGAAAGAGGGGAAGAATGTCGATGCATAACGCGCGTGCTCCACACGCCCGCGGGTAGACCCGCCGTGGCCGTACTTACAGCTTCTTCAATCATCACACCCCTAAAGGCGCGAAGTTACGCGCGCCTTGGACATGAATGTTACGTCTCACACGAGGTGATGGCTCAGCAACAACCGCGAAAATCAGGACGTTCCTATCTTTCTTAGGCGCAGAATCGGCCGGCGGCGCATAGTGAAATCCCTCCCGTGTGCGTCGGTCATTGACTGATTGTTGCCAGTGTCTGGGAGCGCGCCGAGGTCAGCTCGGCGGCAGGGCCACGCCGGGGCCGGCGTTGATGCTGCGCTTCCGCTGCTTGGGCTTGTCGGAGGCCTCATCCCGCGCTTCCTTGGCCATCTGCGTGCCGCGAGACATCGCGATGACACCTGTGCGCGCCAGTTCGCGAATGCCGTAGGGCGCGAGAAGCTCGATCAGCGCCTCGATCTTCTCTTCGGTGCCGGCGAGTTCAACGACGAGGCTTTGCTTGGCGATATCGACGATTTTGCCGCGGAAGAGGTTGACGATCTCGATTACTTCGCCGCGCTTTTCCGGACCCACGCCAACGGTGATCAGCGCCATGTCACGCTCGATATAAGCCGTCCCCGCGAAATCGCGCACCTTCACCACCGGCACGAGCTTGGCAAGCTGCTTGCGGACCTGCTCGAGCGTGTTGTCATCAGCATCGACGACGACGGTCATCCGCGAAAGCTCCGGATTTTCCGTTCGGCCAACCACCAGAGAGTCGATATTAAAACCCCTGGCGGCGAACATCCCCGCGACATTCGCGAGAACGCCGGGCTCGTTGATCACCAACGCCGAGATCACGTGACGCATGAAGGCTCCTTGGGCATAATGCGGGAGGGGATTGTAGGCATGATGGTTAAGTTTGCCAGTTGAGGAGCAATTGCAGGAATGACCAATGACCAAATCCCAATGACCAACAAATGACCAAGCACCAATGACCAAGGCGGAAATCTCGACCTTGGTCATTAGACATTGGTCATTGGGCATTTGTTGGTCATTGAGGCTTGGTCATTGGTCATTCCACCTGACACATGGCGCCAGTCCCACCCAGATTTTCGTGGACGATCTTCCTCACGCTGGCCGTGATCCTGGCGGCGTCGCTGGCGATGTTTCTGTTGCTGGTGCGGCGATGGACCACCCAGCGGCAGTGGGTTTCCCTTTCTGAGTGGGCGAAGGAACGCGCGTTTCGTTTTCGATCGACCGATCCGAATGAGCTTCCGGCCGTGCTTCAGCCGCTGCGGGTCTCGAATGTGCAGATCCGGTTGCACCTGTGCAGCGAGGGTGTGACTGTGGCGCAGCTCAGCACCGATCCGCCGCCCGGGAAGACCGAGCCAAATGTCTGGAATGTCCTGGTCGCGAAACGTGCCGGCACGGCAACGAACCCCGCGGCGCTGCGTCCGGCGACAGCGCCGGCTTCGGTGTTTGATCTTTTCGGGTTGTCTGAGTTCCCAACGCTGGCGGTGGCGCATCGCTTTTCCGTCTTCTCAACGACGTCTTCCGCCGCGCGGACCCTGGCCGACAGCGCCTCGCGCACGCTGATGCCTGCTGATCTGGGTCTGCTGCTCAGCGACAACTGGATCGTGCTCGATTTCTCGACGCGGCCGTTCGATCCGATCGAACTCGACCGCATGATCGCGCTGGCCGAGCAGTTGGGGCGAATGGTGTGAAGAGGGGGAAGGCGGGTCCATGGGTGTGCAGCATCATGTGTATTTCCGCACGGTCACCATGTAGAGGATGACGAAGAAGAACCCGATCGCCACCAGCGCGATCGCGCCACCGACGGCGCCGCCAAGCATGAACGAGAAGACCGTGATCGGTCCGGCGAGCAGCGCGGCTACGCCAGCGATGAGCTTGATCACCGGGGGGATTTTTTCGAACATCGATTCCCTCGCTCCTTGAGGTTTCCATCGGAAATAAATAGGGTCTGACCCTATTTATTTCCGCGATGGATGGGGCGGATTATGCGCCAAACCTGCATCATCCGCTATCCGGTCTTGATCAGGGCCGCTTGCGACAACGACGCGCGAGTCACGCGCGAGGCCAGCTCCGGAAGTGCAGCGTTGGCATGATCTCAAAGTACGGCTTGATGATCGGCGAATCCGATCGCGCGAACTGCTCATACGTTCCGTCGAACGCCACCTGCCCATCATGCAGCAGCGCGATCCGCGGCTGAAGTTTGAACAGAAGGTCCTTGTCGTGCGTGATGATCAGGGAGGTCCGAGGGATTCCGTTCGGCCCCGGCTTCTGGTTGGTTGATCTGATCAGATCGTAGATGTGGCCGGCGCTTTCCGGATCGAGACCTGTTGTTGGCTCATCGTAGAAGATCAGGATCGGATCCAGCGCCAGCGCCCGCGCGATCGCAATTCGCTTGGCCATTCCACCGGAAAGATGATCGCGATCCTGGTCCCAGACCTGCTCGACGTTGAGCCCGACCGATTCGATCGCAGCCCGCGCGGCTTCCTCGGCCTGCGGCGGGTCCATCCCCTGCACTTCCTCGAGGGCCAGCGTCACATTATCGCTCACGGTCCCGGAGTAGAGCGCGTTCTGCTGAAAGATGACGCCACAGCGCTGGCGGATCTTCTCCAGAACGGCTTCGTCCTGCTCGGCCAGATCGATCAGTTTTGGCGGTGAAGTGTCATGATCAGCCAGAAGAACCCGTCCCTGGTCCGGCTTCACCAATCCGATCAAGTGCTTGAACAGCACACTCTTTCCGCTTCCCGAGCCGCCGACGATAGCGACCAATTCTCCTTCGCGGACGGATAGGTTTACGCCCTTGAGCACTGCATGATCACCAAAGGATTTATGCAGATTCTCGGCCTGCACTTCGATACGGTGGTCGGATTGCCGCGGTTGCTGAAACCTCGGCGTGGCAGTTTCGTCCATCCGGGCATATGACGCAGAGCCGGCGAGACCTCTGCTTCGAGTTTCGACGAGTTGTTCTCGATGCGAGCGAATTTGCACGATATACTGCTCCAGATCAGCGAGGAAACGAAACATGCAATCTGATTCTCAAGCGATCCAGGATTTTCCTGAAGCTCACCGCCAGACGATCACGCGTCGTCAAATGCTCCTGAGCATGGCGGCTGCCACGGCGGCGGCAGCGCTGAACGGCGCTCTGCCTGAACAAGCAACTGCCATGCCCGCCGCGCTTTCGGCTGCGGAAGGAAAAATAAATCGCGCGGTGGCGCCGCAGGTTGCGCCGTTTGCGCTGCCGGATGTGCGTCTGCTTGATGGCCCATTCAAGCGTGCGATGGAGACCGATGGCAAATATCTGCTCTCGCTGGAGCCGGATCGGATGCTCGCGAATTTTCGCACCAATGCGGGATTGGAGCCCAAAGCGCCGGTCTACGGCGGGTGGGAATCGGTCCGCACCTGGGCCGACATCCGCGCCCACGGGCACACGGCGGGGCATTACCTTTCCGCGTGCGCGATGATGTACGCGTCCACCGGCGACGAACGCTTCAAACAGCGCTGCGATTACATTGTCACTGATCTGAAGCAGTGTCAGGACGCCGACAAAACCGGATTGATCTGCGCCTTCCCCGACAAGACCGCACAGTTCGACAACGCCATCGCCGGCCGCAGGATCACCGGCGTCCCCTGGTACACCACGCACAAGGTTATGGCCGGGCTGCGGGATGCATACGTCCACTGCAAAAACCAGACGGCTCTGGATGTGCTGACCAAACTCTGCGACTGGGCAGACACCGCAACAAAGGAGATGACCGAGGAGCAGTTCCAGCGCATGCTCGGCACCGAGCATGGCGGGATGAACGAAGTGCTCGCGGATGTCTACGTCCTGACCGGCAACGACAGATACCTCAAGCTCGCGCAGCGGTTCTGCCACAAGGCGGTCCTCGAACCACTGGCGCAAAATCGCGACACGCTCGACCGGCTCCACTCCAACACGCAGATCCCAAAGTTCGTCGGCTTCGCGCGCCTGCACGAATTGACCGGGAAAGCTGATTATGACGCGGCGTCCAAGTTTTTCTGGAAGACCATCGTCGAAACCCGCAGCTTCATCACCGGCGGCAACGGAGACGGGGAGCATTTCTTCCCGATCAACGACTTCGCATCCCACCTCAGCTCGGCCAAGACGATGGAGACCTGCTGCACCTATAACATGCTCAAGCTCACGCGAATGCTCTTCGAGCAGGATCCATCCGCGGCATATGCGGATTACTACGAGCGGGCACTCTATAACTGCATCCTCGCCTCGCAGGACCCGGACTCGGGGATGATGACGTACTTCCAACCGACTCGCCCGGGATACTTCAAACTCTTTCATACGCCGATCGATTCCTTCTGGTGCTGCACCGGTTCGGGGATGGAAAACCATTCGAAGTATGGCGATTCGATTTATTTCCGCGGGGCTGACGCACTCTTTGTGAACCTGTTCATTCCCTCGACAGTCAACTGGAAGGAGCAGGGGCTCACGCTCACACAGACGACATCCTTTCCGGATGAGCCTTCGACAAAGCTCAAGCTGACGCTGTCGCGTCCGAGCACAATCGAGCTGAACATCCGTCATCCCGCATGGTGTAGGACGCTCACCGTCAAAGTAAACGGCAAAGTCGAAGCGACGTCTCAGAACGCCGGTTCGTATGTTGCACTTCAGCGCACGTGGAGCGACGGAGACCTGATCGAGGTCGATCTTCCGATGACGATCCGCGCCGTCCCCCTGCCCGGCACGACGGATACTCTGGCGATCGCTTATGGGCCGATTGTGCTGGTCGGCAGGCTCGGGACGCTGGGATATACGCCGGGCGCCGACATCATCGTCAACGAACGCACAATCGGCCAGATGCTCAACGACAGGATCGAAGTCCCCGCGCTGCGCGGTGATGCAACAACCCTTGCCGGTGCGATCAAGCCCGTCGCCGGCGCACCGCTCACGTTTACCGCTCCAGCCGCGGCCGGCGCCGAACCTGTCACGCTGATTCCATACTTCCGCATGGCCCACGAGCGGTACAACATGTACTGGAAGCTCGGGTAAGCCGGCGAACTCCTCACGTCGATGCTTCAATCGGCTTCTGAGATTTCCGTGATGGATCGGTTGGCGCGTGCCATCGTGCAGGTGTTTCCGCGCCTGCTCGGATTGCTGCTGATCTGGACGGCAATCATCAAGATCCGCGATCCCTTTGCCGTTCAAACCGTGCTCGGGTTCGACAGGCTGCCGGCGGCGCTGCTGACTCCCGCCGTGTGGATGATCGTCGCAGTTGAGCTGATCCTGGGCGCTTTGCTGCTCGGCTTCATTCTGCTGAAGCGCGCCAGCCTCGTTGTCGCCATCGGCTTACTGACGATTTATTCGATCCAACTCGCGTATCTCCTGCTCAGCAAGGATGCACCAAGCTGCGGCTGCATCTACGGAGAGATCGAATATCAACAAGCGCGGCGGGCCAACCTTCTGAGCCTGATCCGCAACATCTGCCTGATCATCCCGGCCTGCTGGACACTCGCGCAGCTCCGGTCTTCCCGGGCAACGAAGGGTCAGCTTCTGGGCTGAATTGGCTGGGTCATTGGGTTTGGTGATCGGTCGTTTATGATCCCGCCGGAGGATTTTTCCGTGAGTTCACGAAAGCGCTACGTTCAGGTCGGCCTGGGTTCCCGTTCGATCGCGTTCACGAATGCGGTCCTGAAGGATCACGCCGACAGCTCCGAGATGGTGGGGTTCTGCGATACGAATCAGATCCGAATGGATTACTGGAACGAGTACTACCGGAAGACGCTGGGCGCCAAACCGGTGCCGACGTATCGCCCGGACCAGTTCGAGCAGATGCTGAAGGAAACCAACGCGGATTGTGTCATCGTCACCAGCATCGACCGAACACATCACACCTACATCACCCGCGCCATGAACGCCGGCTGCGATGCGATCACCGAAAAGCCGATGACCATCGACGCGGAAAAGTGCCAGCTTATTCTCGACACGATCAGGAAGACTGGCAAAAAGCTGACCGTCACCTTCAACTACCGGTATGCTCCGCGCAACACGAAAGTCAAAGAGCTGCTGAGCAGCGGCATCATCGGCGATATCAAGAGTATCCACTTCGAGTGGCTGCTTGATAGCACACATGGAGCGGATTACTTTCGAAGATGGCACCGGGATAAGCGCAACAGCGGCGGTCTCATGGTGCACAAAGCGACCCATCATTTCGATTTGATCAACTGGTGGATCAATTCCACTCCCAAAACAGTCTACGCGCTGGGTGATCTGGTCTATTACGGGCGTGCCAATGCCGAGGCACGCAACGAACAGCGCAGCTACGACCGCTGCCACGGCAGCAAAGCAGCAGACGGCGATCCATTCGCCATCTACCTCGGAAAGGACGAGACGATGCGCGAGCTGTACCTCAACGCGGAATCGTCCGATGGCTATATCCGCGACCGCTCGGTCTTTGCCGACGGAATCAGCATTGAAGATGACATGGCCGTGCTGGTGAAATACCGCAGCGGTGCGACGATGTCGTATCATCTGACGGCTTACAGTCCGTGGGAGGGTCTGCGCGTCAACTTCAACGGCACCAGGGGACGCCTGGAGTACGAAGTCGTCGAGAACAGCTATGTGAGCGGCAGCGCGCGGGACATCAATCGTCCCGAGATCCGCACCGCCATGAACTACATCGGCCCGGAGCCCACCACGATCCTCGTCCGCCCGCTCTTCGGTCAACCCTACAAAGTCGAGCTTCCCGAAATCAAGGAGGGAGGTCACGGCGGCGGGGACGTGCGTCTCATGCACGATGTCTTCGCACCGGTCAAACGCGACGACCCGCTCGGGCATCGCGCCGATCACGTGCAGGGCGCGATGTCGATCCTGACGGGGATCGCCGCGAACAAGTCGTTTCAGACCGGAATGCCGGTGGATGTGGACCAGCTCGTGCAGTTTTGAAGTCACGACGCGATTCCATCCCGGCGGAAGCCGGACGCGATGTAAATCTTTTTCACGTAATCACGTAGTTACGTAATCACGCGCTCCGCATTTTGCACGCTGCGTGATCAGGCCATCCTGCCGTATAAGTCCTGGTATGTCAGAGCGCATTTCTTCGACCAGCCAAATTGACTTTACTCCCCAGCATGATGTCTTTCCTTCGCCACGCGATTGGCGGGATGTCTTCATGTATCAGCTTCTCGTGGACCGCTTCGACGACAACGAAGAGCACCCCCTGTACGACCCATCCAGGGAGGTCAAGCGCGGCCGCGATCCCAAGGAAGGCGAGCGCTTTCAAGGCGGCAAACTGAAAGGAATCACGCGCCGATTGGATTACATCAAAGGCCTCGGCTGCAACGCGATCTGGATCAGTCCTCCATTCAAACAGAACCAGGACGAGCCCGGCAGCTACCACGGCTACGGCATCCAGGATTTTCTCTCGATCGATCCGCGCTTCGGGACGACCGATGACCTCCGCGAGCTGACGCGCGAAGCCCACGCCCGCGGGATGTATGTCATTCTCGACATCGTCATCAACCATTCCGGCAACGTGTTCGACTACGAAGAGAAGGAGATCCCGTATCGTGCTGAGGGGCAATACACCTTCAAGGACTGGCACCGTGCCAGTAAGAGCGCGCCCGGCACCAAGCCCGGCCCGGATGATGCGATCTGGCCGATCGAGCTTCAGGATCCAGCGTCCTTCAAGCGAAAGGGCTCCGTTCGTGATCTGATGAAGGCCCCGATGGATGAGATCGTCAACGCGGATTTTTACAGCCTGAAAGACTTCGACACGACGAATCCCACGGTGATCGACAGTCTGATCAAGTGCTACAAGTATTGGATCGCCGCGACGGATATTGACGGTTACCGCATAGACACCGTCCGCCATGTCGAGCCTCATGCTTGCGCCATCTTCTGCAACGCGATCCGCGAATACGCGCGCCGGATTGGCAAGGACAACTTTATTCTTTTCGGCGAGATCATCGCCGATGACGATCTGCTCCATAAATACGTCGGCGCCAACATCCCGCCGCCGGACAGCAAGGAATGGTTCCCACAGCTTGATGCCGTGCTCGATTACCCGCTCTACGCGGTGCTCGAGGAGGTCATCAAGGGAACCAAATGCTGCGAAGACATCCGCAAGCGCTACGACCATTTCCGGCAGTACTACCGCGCCTTCAACGAAGCTGGACGCTACTACGTCACGTTCATCGACAACCATGATCAGCCTCATCGTCCGTACCGAAGGTTCCTCAACAACGTGAGCGATTGGCGCGTTGGCGTGTTGGGGATCGGATTCCTCCTGTGCAATCTCGGAATCCCCTGCATCTATTACGGCACCGAGCAAAGCTTCGACGGCGGCGGCGATCACGACAAATACGTCCGCGAAGCCGTGTTCGGCGGGAAATGGGGCGCGTTCGATACGACCGGCATCCAATGCTTCAACCCGCAGCACCCGATCTACCAGGCGATCGCCAAAATCGCGCAAGTCCGCGCTGAGCGCCCCTCGCTGCGCTATGGCCGGCAGTACTTTCGCGAAATCTCCTCGGATGGCGAAAACTTCGCCCACCCCGGCGACGGCAAGTGCACGCTCGCGTTCTCGCGCATCCTCGACACCGAGGAAACCGTCGTCGTGATGAACCTGGAAGATACTCCGCGCAACGACTGGGTGATCGTTGGCTACAACCAGATCCTGCCGGGCAGCAGGCTGATCGACATGCTGGACGGCGGCGCGACGTATGATGTGCTGGACGCGCCAAAGGGCGGCGCCCGCGTTCAAGTGCCGCTGGAGGGCAAGCAGATGAAGATCCTCAGGAAGGTTTGAGTCGCGCGTCGATGTTGCGCCTCCGGGAAACCACACTCGTGACACGGGCTTTCAGCCCGTGCGGGCGACCGTCAAATCAGAGCGGCATCAAGCGTCCGTGTTCCCCTGCACGGGCTGAAAGCCCGTGTCACAGCGGCAGCGTCCCCTTCGCCCGGTTGAAGACTGACACTCGTTAAAACGAACGGAAAGATTTTGCGATACTCCTGCGAGGCGTAACCCATGGCGGAGCCACGGGCTTTCGGCGGGGTCATGCATTCCCGCAGAGGTGGCTCACCAGGTCCTGTCAGTGATTCACCTCAGCATTATCCTTCCCCTTGCCACATCTTCCACATCCTGAGATATTCCCCCAACGCTATGATTACCGACAATTTTCCTGTTGATCTTTCCGCGCTGAAACCGCTCAAGCTGGACCCTTCGAAGCCGACGATGAGTCCCTCGGAGAAGGAAACACTTCTGCACAATATCCGGATCTGCCGCGACGCGATCGTCTTTTTTACCGCGGTCGCGGATGGCAAGGGGCTCGGTGGGCACACCGGCGGGGCGTATGACACGATGCCGGAAGTGCTGATCCTGCGGGCGTTTATCGCCAATGGCGCGCCGATCGTGCCGATTTTCTTTGACGAGGCCGGCCATCGCGTCGCGACGCAGTATCTGCTGAGCGTGCTCGATGGGGATATGCCTGCCGAAAAGTTGCTGCATTATCGCGAGTACAACTCGCATCTGCCGGGCCATCCCGAGCGCGGGTTTACGCCGGGTGTGAAGTTCAGCTCCGGGCGCCTGGGGCATATGTGGGCGTACTGCAATGGCGTGGCGATGGCGCATCCGGATAAGTCCGTCATCGTTCTTGGCTCAGATGGCGCGGAGATGGAAGGCGATGATGCTGAAGCGGCGCGGCTCGCGGTCGCGAAGCATCTCAATGTTAAAGTCCTCGTCGACGACAACGATGTCACGATCGCCGGGTATCCGAGCAAGTATCTCACCGGCTACCACGTTGGACAGACGCTTAAGGGGCATGGCCTGCCGGTGCTCGATGTGAATGGCGAAGACATCGATGCGCTGTACGCGGCGCTCGCGAAGGCATTCACGACTCCGGGTCCGTATGCGCTGACGATCAAGCGGCAGATGGCGCCGGGGATTGATGGCTTGGAAGGAAACCACGCCGGCCATGAGTCGATCAAGACGACGCTGGCGATCCCGTACCTCGAAAAGCGCGGACAGACCAAGGCCGCGGAATTTCTCAAGACCGTTAAAGGCGAAAAGAGCCCATTGACCTATCGCGGATCGAGCGGCGTCGGCAAGAATCGCGACGACTTCGGCAAGATCATCAACGGCATCCTCGACAGCATGAGCGAGCAGGACCGCATCGACAAGGTGCGCGTCTTCGACTGCGACCTGGAAGGCTCCTGCGGGTTGCATCACATCCGCAAGAAGCACCCGGAGGTGTATGTCGCCGGCGGAATCATGGAGCGCGGCAACCTCTCCGCGGCGGCCGGGTTTGGCTTTGAGAAGGGCAAGCAGGGGATCGTCGGCACGTTCTCCGCGTTCCTGGAGATGGTGATCTCCGAGATCACGATGGCGCGCCTGAATCATTCGAACTTACTCGCGCATTTCAGCCACGCCGGCGTCGACGACATGGCCGACAACACGTGCCATTTCGGCATCAATAACATGTTCGCGGATAATGGTCTGCCGGATGACATTCACTGCCAGACGCGGCTCTATTTCCCCGCGGATCAGCATCAGTTTGCCGCGTGCGTGAAGAAGATCTTCAACGACAACGGGATGCGGTTCATCTTCAGCACGCGCAGCGCCGTGCCGGATATCCTCAAGGAAGATGGCACGCCGTTCTATGGACCCGGCTACAACTTCGTCACCGGCAAGGACGACATCATCCGCGCGGCGCCGGCGGGCAGCGGATACATCATCACCACCGGCGACACCGTCTACCGCGGGCTCGATGCGGTTTACCGGCTTGCCGATGAAGGCAAGAAGGTCGGATTGATCTGTAAAGCGACGCTGAATGTGAACGATCCGGATACGATGAAGCTTCTGAAGGATGCGCCATTCGTGCTGGTCGCGGAATGCTTCAACGTGAGAACCGGCTTGGGCAGCCGCTTCGGCACCGAGCTGCTGAAAGCTGGATTCAAGGGTAAATACAACAACATCGGTGCCCATAAGGAAGGCTCGGGCGGGCTGTGGCAGCAGATGGGGTATCAGGGTCTGGATCCCGAAGGGATTACCAAAGCAGCTAAAGCGCTGCTGTAATTGAGATCCAGAGGAAGCCCAAAGCGGCCTGGTCGATTAATCGACCAGGCCTCTTACACATATGCAGGAAGACCAGCTCATCACGGTGCAGCGCGCGATCGAGATCATCGACGGCGTGCAAGCGACGTCGAAGATCGTGACGGTCGATCTGCGCGATGCGCTGGGACTCCGTCTTGCAGAAGACATCCGCGCCGATCGGGATTATCCGCCGTTTGATAAGAGCTTGATGGATGGGTACGCGGTGCGCTCCGCGGATGTCGCGAAGACGCCGGTTGAACTGCGGGTAGTTGGTGAGATCGCGGCGGGGCAGAGCAACTCGCGCACGCTGGTCGCCGGGGAAGCGATGGCGATCATGACTGGTGCGCCGATCCCGCCGGGTGCGGATGGCGTGGTCCCGGTCGAGGATGTCGAGAAGGTCTCCGCGGAAACAGTTCGGATCCTCCGCGCTGAGGGTCCATCCCGTTTCATCATGCCCCGTGGCGGCGATTGCGCCGGTGGGGCTGTCGTTCTGAAGCAGGGAACACGACTAGAAGCAGCACAGCTCGCTGTCGCGGCCAGCTTCGGCGCGGCACGCGTGGATGTTTACGCGCGGCCGCGCGTTGCGGTGCTTTCAACGGGGGATGAGCTGGTGCAGGTCGATGAGACGCCGGGCGCGGCGCAGATTCGCAATTCCAACAACATCATGCTCGCCGCGTTGCTGACGAGGCTGGGTTGCGACGTTACCGACCTGGGCATCGCTCGGGATGATCCGAAGGTCATCCGCGAAGCGATCGAAAGGGGGTTGGAGTTTGATTCGCTATTTGTCTCCGGCGGCATGAGCATGGGACAGTATGACTTTGTCCCGAAGATCTTGGTTGAGCTGGGTTTGGAACTGAAGATCACGAAGCTGCGGATCAAGCCGGGGAAACCGTTCGTCTTCGGCTCAAAATCGGACAACTCTTCGGGCGCGGCAAAATATGTCTTTGGCCTTCCTGGAAATCCCGTGAGCAGTTTCGTCTGCACCTTGCGACTCGCATCGCGGCTTCTGCTTCGGATGAGCGGCGCTACCGCGCTTGATCGCTGGCCGACCGCATCGCTCGAATCGGCGCTGGAACCCAATGGCTCCCGCGAGTTCTATCAACCTGCAATCCTGAAAGGCGCAACGGTCCAACCCCTGAAGTGGAAAGGATCGGCCGATATCTATACGCTAGCACAGTCGAACTGCCTGATCGTTCGCCCGGAGAATGCCCCGGCCATCGCAGCGGGCGCGATGGTGTCGGTGCTGGAGATCCCTTCATGAAGCTGGCGCGAATCCTGCTCCTGATCCTCTTTGCAATGCTCGCGTTCGGCGGGTCGTTCACGTGCTATTACTCGGACAGCGATCATCATCATTCGACGACATCGCCTTGAGCTTCGTATGAGCTGGGTAGAGTAACGGATTTCACCGCACTCATGACAAGGTGAGGGGGTGACACGATGACAAGGTGAGCGCCGACCGCCGCCGCTTTACTTCACCTTGCCACCCCCTCACCTTGTCAGCTTGTCATCTTCTCTCCGTGTCTCTGTGGTGAAAACTAAAGCGATCTTCTCGGAGCGTTCAACTGTTCACCGCTGCAATCGCATAAAACGGTCTACCCTCGCGCCGATACTTCCGCTCGAAATTCGTGCCGACGAACTCGCCTTCATTGGCGCTGCCGGGGCGGTTGTAGTCGACCACTTTCAACTTACATGAACCGACGACCTGCTCCATCTGCTCGAAGTAATCCTGATGATCGGTCACGATCTGCACGCGTCCGTTCGGCGCCAGGATGCGAATCACCTGCTGCATGAACGGCGGCTGGATCAAACGCCGCTTGTGATGGCGTTTCTTTGGCCAGGGGTCGGGGAAGTAGATGTGCACGACCGAAAGCGACGAGTCGGTGACGAACTCATTGATGAAGTAGCTCGCCTCGGCGCGAACGGTCCGCGCATTCAAACATCCAGCGCGCCGCATTCGGTCGCTGGCGAATCGCCAGAACCAGCGGGCGTATTCGATGCCGAAGAAGTTAATATCTGGCCGAGTCTTCGCTTGCTCGACCAGGAACGTTCCCTTGCCCATGCCGATTTCCATCTCAACGGGATTGGAATTTCCGAACAGCTCGAACCAGACGATCGGGCGTGCAAGCGTTTCCACGTCCAATCCAACTGGTTCGACAATCAACTCTCGGTGCGCCTGCATCGATGCATCCTATCACTTGCAACCGCCGCCGGGGATAGAAACGAACATACGATCTTGCAGTCGATTAGTAGGACTCCTTCACCGCTGAGAATACATCCGTGGCAAAGTCGAGATCACCTCTGGTGTGGACGGCAGATACTTGCGTTCTGATGCGTGCCTTTCCGTGGGGGACAACGGGATACGAGAAGCCAACGACGTAAACGCCCCGCTCCAGCATTCTCTCCGCAGTTCGTGCTGCCAGCGCGGCGTCGCCGAGCATCACCGGTGTAATCGGATGCTCGCCACGCGGGATGCTGAATCCCGCTTCGGTCATGCGATGCCGGAAGTACCGAGTGTTATCCATCAGCCGGTCCCGCAGCTCCGTTGACTTCGAGAGCATCTGGATTGCTTTCAGCGATGCCGCCACCACAGGTGGGGCCACCGAGTTGGAGAAGAGGTACGGGCGGGAACGCTGGCGCAGAAGGCGGACGATTTCCCTGCGGCCGGAAGTGTACCCCCCGGTTCCACCACCCAAAGCCTTGCCCAGGGTGCCGGTGAGAATGTCTATCCGATTCATCACCTGATGATGTTCATGCGTACCCCGGCCATGCTCGCCCATGAAACCGACGGCATGTGAATCATCGACCATCACCATCGCATGATATTTGTCAGCCAGGTCGCAGATCGCCGGGAGGTTGGCGATGGTTCCGTCCATGGAGAAGACGCCATCCGTCGCGATGAGCTTGAACCTCGCGCCCTGCGCCTGTTTCAGGTTCGCTTCCAAGTCGGCCATATCGTTGTTGCGGTAGCGAAAGCGCTGAGCCTTGCAGAGCCGGATACCGTCGATGATCGACGCGTGATTCAGCTCATCGGAAATGACGGCGTCCTGGTCACCAAGGATCGTCTCAAACAGGCCGCCGTTGGCATCCCAGCAGGATGAGAAGAGAATGGTCTCTTCAGTCCCGAGAAACCCGGTGATCGCTTCTTCCAGTTCCTTGTGGATTTGTTGCGTGCCGCAAATGAATCGCACGCTGGCCATGCCGTAGCCCCAGCGGTCCAGCGCCTCTTTGGCCGCGGCCACGATCTCGGGGTGATCGGCCAGTCCGAGGTAGTTGTTGGCGCAAAGATTCAGAAGTCCGCCGGGGCGCTGTGAAGTGCCCACCCGGGATTGCTGGGGTGTGGTAATGATTCGCTCTGTCTTTTCGAGCCCTGCGGAGCGGATGGCTTCCAACTCGCGGTTCAGTTGGCTCCTTACGTTGTCTTCAAACATCGGCCGCTCCTGGCACGTGTTAACCTTCGCTCCACGTCAGCACCACTTTCCCGCAATTCCTTGACTGCATCGCCTGGAAACCCTGCTCGAAGTCGCGGTAGTCCAGCCGATGCGTGATGACCGGCGCGATATCCAGCCCCGATTGCAGCATCGCCGTCATCTTGTACCACGTCTCATACATCTCCCTCCCGTAGATGCCGCGGAGGGTGAGCATGTTGAAAATCACGATGTTCCAATCGATGGACATCTCACCTTCGGGAATGCCAAGCATGGCAATTCTTCCGCCGTGGCACATGTTGGAGAGCATCTCGCGAAACGCAGTTCGGTTCCCCGACATCTCCAGTCCAACGTCAAACCCCTCTTTCATCTTCAATTGCTTCTGCACGTCGCCAAGCGGTGTCTGGCGTGTATCCAAGGCCACAGTCGCCCCCATACGCCGGGCTAGATTCAATCGATACGGGTTGACATCCGTTACGACGACGTTGCGAGCGCCCGAATGCTTCACAACAGCTGCTGCCATGCAGCCGATCGGCCCGGCACCGGTGATGAGTACATCTTCTCCCAGGACATCAAACTGGAGTGCGGTGTGAACGGCGTTCCCAAGGGGATCGAAGATCGCTTGCACATCGCGAGGGATCTCCGGGTCGTGTGCCCAGACATTAGCCATCGGTAACGCCAGGTATTCGGCGAAGGCACCTGGCCGATTGACGCCGATCCCCTGAATGTTCTTGCACAGGTGGCGTCGGCCGGCCAGGCAATTCCGGCAGTGTCCGCAGACGACGTGGCCTTCCCCGCTCACAATCTCACCAGGCCAGAAATCTGTGACGTTGGCCCCAATCTCCGCGATACGGCCGACAAATTCGTGACCGATCACCATAGGGACAGGCACTGTCTTCTGCGACCAGGCATCCCAGTTATAGATGTGCAGATCGGTCCCGCAGATTCCCGTCCGAAGCACCTGGATCAGCACGTCGTTGATGCCGATCTTTGGAACCGGCACATCGTCGAGCCACAGCCCTGGCTCGCTGCGCTTCTTAACCAGCGCTTTCATCGTCTTGTCCATCGAACGCTCCCTATCGCGTCATATCAAATCATAGGCCGCGGCGCTGTTTGTGCACTTGGAATAATGCCGGCTGCGGGCATAGGCTGCTTCGTCCGAACGTCGCCTTCACGCGTCCCGATGCTGCCCACTGAACAGCGGGGTGGGAGTCAATCAAGGGAACGTGACAGACGCGCATTTCGTCGATGCCGCGGCAGGCACTGAAGCGATTGGAGACGCGGCATAGAATCCGGCACAGTACCCGTCGACATCGCCGGGATTGACCTGGAATTGACCGAGGCTAAAAAGCAGAATCGCCCGGTAAAACCGGGCGATTCTGATTGGTGCGGGCACTTGCTGAAAGTGCTAGTGACCCCAACGGGATTCGAACCCGTGTCGCGGCCTTGAAAGGGCCGTGTCCTAGGCCTCTAGACGATGGGGCCATGCTGTCGGTCGTTCGGTCGGTTGCCTAGGGACCGGAACAATATGCGGATTTGCGTCAGATGACAAGGTGACAAGGTGAGTGGGTGACACGGTGAAACAGATTACTCTCCACACGTCACCCCTTCACCTTGTCACCTTGTCACCTTGTCAATACGCTCCCGGCCATGCTCCATTACTTCAAATTCCGTCAGGACCTGCTTGATCCGGTGCCGGCGAAAGAAATCTACATCAAGCGCGGTCCGGGCAAAGGCTGGCCGGAGGAATGTCCGCCGATCCGCGCGGCCAACGCGTTTGGGTTTGACCTGCTGGCCAATTTCGATGTGACGTTCGTCAACTCGCGCGGGAACTGGACCGTAAAGCGCGATCTGCTCGTCGAATCCGATTTCGACTGGTCCAGCTCGGATGAACCCGGCGCACCGAACGTCCCGCTTCAGCAGCAATACGCCTGGTTCTGGCAGAAGGGGCAGAAGCTGCCGCACGTCATTACCGACAACGTCTACTCGCAGATTCGGAACCAGGTGAAGGTCAGCAGCTTCCTGTTCCTCAAGACCGATCCGAACGAACTGCTCCTGATGACGGATGTGCCGAACATGAGCCGGCCTTGGCGCGCCATGTCTGCGATCGTCGACACCGACTGGTACCCCGCGAGCTATCCGTGGCACGTCGTCATCGAACTCAATCCGAAGCAGAAGCAAATCACGATCCGCAAAGGCGATTCGCTCTGCCGGATCATTCCGCTGCGGCGCGACACGTACTTTGCCCAGCAGATGTCGCCAACCAGCTTCGACGACTTCTTCGCGCGTGGCCAGCGGTGGCTCAGCACGCACGGCAAGTTCGAGCACGAAGCCGCGGCAGATGGAACCGCCGACATCACCCGCACCTACGTCCGGCAGCAGGTGAGGAGCCGGTTTGTGGTGATGAGCTGAGCTGAGCAAGCCATCTGCGTGGCCGAGCCGCGGTCCCGGCGCGGCGGATCTCTCTCATTCAGAGCGGGTGCCACCACGGGTTTTGAGCGGCATGGACGCCCACGGCAATCCCGACTCCCACCCCGACCACCGCCGCCACCCCGAGCACCAGCAGCGCTGTTTTGCCCGCGTCGATCTGCCCCGAATCCGGACGCATGGTCCAGACGAACCCCTGTGCCGGTGCAAGGGAAGAGGCCGGCAGGTCATTCAGCGCGGTTCGCTCGGAGCGGATGATGGCAAATGCCCGTCCCTGCGGTTCCTGACTGAAGCCGACGAGGTCGCCGCGCGAAAGCGTCCGCACGAGCAGCGGTTGATCCGCCGGCATCGAGCCGCGATAGAGCCGATACTCGCCATTGTACGGCGCCTTGATGGCCTGCACTTTCGCGGGGTCGAAGCGCATGAGGATTCTTTCCTGGGTGCCGGTCTGACAGCCCATGATCATGCTTGCAATCAGCACCCACGCGATGGATCGCTGAACCATTCGAAATCTCCTTCCAGGATTCGGCGCCGAGGCGCCAACAGCCGTTGTCCCCCTGTGCCTGTCATTGCGACGAATCGCCGGGATTCGGGCCATGTTTGGGAAAGCACGGCTGGCGTGAAGAGAGCGGAGAAAGTCTTGACAGAATAAAATTAGTTATTACTTTATATATCATGGCAGTCGATCCGCCGGTCGCTGCTGTACCCCTCTCGGCCGCGAACACGTCTGCACCCCCTCGCGTCGCCACCGAACAGTCCGCGCGCGACTTTCAGAAACTATTCACGCAGGACTACACTCAATTACGCGCCATGGCGCAGAAACAGATCACCGGCGAGCGCGACCCCCACACGATGCATGCGACCGAGCTGGTGCACGAAGCATTCCTGCGGCTGAAGGACGATTCGGAGCTGGATCTACAGAACAGGGGATATTTCTTTCATGCCGCCGCCGAGGCCATGCGCCGAATCCTTATCGAACATGCCCGGCACCGGTCACGGCTCAAGCGTGGTGGCGATCGGCAGCGCGTCACGTTAAGTCTGGAGGACCGGGCACTTCCGGAAAATTCGCGGGAATTGTTGGCTTTGGATGAGGCGCTTCAGCGCCTGCAGGAGAACGACCCGCGCACGGCCGAGGTCGTGCAACTGCGGTACTTCGCGGGTCTCACCATCGAGCAGACCGCCGCCGCGATGGACCTCTCGGCGAGAACCGTCAAACGCGAATGGGAATTCGCAAGAGCGTGGTTGCAGAAGGAACTTCAATAAGTGTCACAAAAGGAAGGTGGATCATGTCCAAATCGGAGTCGGATTGGCAGCGAATCAAGGAAATTTTCGCCGATTTGATCGAACAGCCTTTGACGCATCGCTCGGCGATCCTGACGCTGGCGTGCGGCGGTGACGTGTCCGTCCTCGCTGCGATACAGGAGTTACTGTCGGCACAACCCCAAAACGCGGGCGCTGCGTCGCGCGGCGTCGGTGCTCGTCTGGCGGTGGACCCGCTTGCCGACGGCATCGAGCGAGAACCAGCCAGGTCCATCTCATGAGAATCACCTCGCGCCATTACCTGCGTCCGATGATTGAAGTGGACCGCGAAGAGCTGCGGGATGCTGTGGTCTTCATCGGACTGGTCGTCGCCGCCATCTACCTCTGGTACGGACTGATAGGCCCTGCACTGGAGGACCATATCGTCGACGGCCTGCTTAAGGATATGGGCTGGTACTTGTCGCAAACGCTGCGGCGAATCCGATAGTCGAAGAGACGCGAACTTTGGTGCGAAGCAGTTGCCGCCGAGATGGAGCGTTTCGGGACTTTTGGGAACATGGAACATTCCTCACCCACGAACCCTCCTGGAGTTCGTCCGATCCTTCCACGCAACAACAATTCAACCGTCGCTTCACGCCTCTTGCCTTAGCTGGTTGACAATGACTGAGTTGCGCGGCCCGCTGCACTCGGGAGAGAATCTTTACTGATGCACGCCGTTGCACCCTGTTGCAGGCATTTCAATGCCGGAATCTCAAAGAGCCGGCGCGGACCCTCCGCGCCCTCTACCATTCCGTGGGGTGTTGCGCGTTTGCGCTACACGGCGCGCAACACCTGCGGTGGGATCCGCAAAATTCCCCGAAAAAAGCGCGAAGAACTTTTTGAAATCCCACCGGATTGCTGTAAGTCGCGTTGCGCATCCGACCACTCGAAAGTGGAACACCCGGGCGCGGGGGTCTCTCAAAAATTGGGTATCATCGCAACAATTTCTTGACACTAGCCCTAGCTAAGTTAACATCGGAATTGTTAGTTAGTAATTACACATGACCCGGCCGGCTCTCTCATCAGTTCCGCCCGGCCGGGGCGACGCTTTTCTTTTCAGTTTGTTCAATCAAAACCAATCGGCCTGCCGTTTCGGCGCGGCAAAGCACGCGCTGGCATCGTGGGTCTCTGCGGCGCAGCCGGTCGGACCTGGCTTCAACGGGACAGGAGTGGCCATGTCGAAACGATATAGAGAACGGAACTTGCCCGGCCGTTTGATCGAGGTTCTCGAGCAGCGGCGGCTGCTCAGTACCACGGTTCACCTCGCAGCCGTCTTGCCTCAGGCGGTCAAGCGCGTCGCGACAACGGGCGCAATCTACGGTCAGGTCATCAACGACATCAACCATAATTTTTCTGAGGACAGGATTGGTTGGGCGATGGACCCCGATCCCGTCATGCCAGGCGTGATGATTTACCTCGACGCCAATGGCAATGGCAGGTTCGATGACGCACAGTCAGGAGCCAACGGACCTGAGCCGGCGGAGCGCCACGTGAGCACCGACTCCTCCGGCAAGTTTCTGTTTCCTCATTTGCGCCCTGGAACCTATCGCGTCCGCGAGGTTGCGCCCGAAGGATTGCAGTTGTACTCGGCGGCGTTCGTCAAGGTTGTTGTGGCCGCAGGGGACAAGATTGACGTCGGAACGTTCCAGAACACGGACTATGTAGTAATCGACGGTACGAAGCATTCGGACGTGATCCTGGTCGAGTCAGATCCGGCGGGTCTACGAGTGGTGCTTAACGGCAGGGCACCGGTCCTGGTCGTGACGGAAGTCCACGGAGTATTGGTGCGGAGTGGCTACGGCGACGACTCCGTCACAATTGGTGCCGGGATCCTCGCGCCGACCACACTTGATGGCGGGGTCGGCGCCGATACGCTTACGGCTGGCAATGCCGCGACACACCTGATCGGTGGAGCTGGCGATGATGTGATCAATGGCAGCGCCGGGAAAGATACCATCGAAGCTGGTGCTGGGAATGACCTGATTACCGGCGGCGCGGGCGATGATCACACTGACGGTGGCATGGGGAACAACACGATTATTGGTGACGCAGGAGATGACTGGATCACCTCGGGAGGCGAAAACGACCTGCTCAGCGGCGGCGATGGAAACGATACCATCTTGGGGAACGACGGAACCGACAATGTCGACGGCGGCGCCGGAGACGATTTCATCTATGTGGGTGCCAACGGATTGCAGACGATCAATGGCGGTGAGGGGGATGATCTCATCAACACAATCAACATCAACGCCAGCTACCCATTGTCCGGGGTCACGGCTCTGGTCAGAGGGGGTCCCGGAGATGATAGTTTCGACCTCGAAGCATTGGGGATTACACTCGACGGCGGGGCGGGTGTCGATTCTGTTACATCGATGTGGGGTGTGCCGGTGGATGTCCGGCACGTTGAGCATAAGAATACCAAGGTTCCAAATTACGGCTCCTACGGCGGCGGAGGCGGCGGGATC
>JADMIO011482831.1_pt1 | contig 33048 bp, 33 predicted proteins | sample 8958161 | NCBI WGS metagenome assembly JADMIO01 (sample SAMN16585339, study PRJNA669376) | soil metagenome | isolation source: Crop rotation soil | place: USA: Cullars Rotation, Alabama | collected 2011
GCCGCGACTTCAAGTCACGTGAATTCCAAGCTTCGGATCCCACTGTGCTGGAAAGGTGCGACGGCGTCGAGAAGGACGCGCCGGTCGTGACGGGGCAAGGCCTGGTCGGTCTGGTCACGCGGACCGCGTGTCACGCATCCCGCGTCACCCTGCTCACCGACGTGTCGAGCGCCGTCTCGGCGCTGGACGTGAAGACGGATGCCGCGGGCGTGGTCATGCACGGCGGCGTCGCCGGCTCGACGCTCGTGCTCTCGTACGTGCCGAAGGAGGACAAGGTCAACCGCGGCGACACCATCGTCACCGCCGGTTGGCGCACGAAGAACCTGTCGTCGCTCTACCCGCCGAACATCGCGATCGGGAAGGTGACGAGCGTCAACCAGTCCGACACCGACCTCTACAAGCAGGTGCAGGTGGAGCCGTTCGCCGATTTCACGTCGATCGACGCCGTGCTCGTGCTCGTGCGCAAGCCGGAGGCCAAGTGACCGACGCGGTCAAGATCGGGCTAGTCGTCTTCTTCGGGGCGATCGTCCAGGTCTCGGTGCTGGCGCCCAACGCGATCATCCTCGGCGGCACCGCCGACGCTCTCCTCGTCGTCCTCGTCTGCGTCGCGATGCTCCGCGGCTCGATCACGGGCGCGGTCGCAGGTTTCTGCGGCGGGCTGGTCGTCGACGTTGCCACGCTCGGCACGCTCGGTGTGACCGCTCTGCTGCTCACCATCGCCGGCTACTGGGCAGGCCGCTACGGCGAGACGACCGGCCGCGGACGCCTCCATGCGGTGCCCCTGGCGGTCGCGGTGATCACCGTACTGACCGCGTTCGCCGGTCTCGGGCTGCACTACATGCTCGGCGATCAGGTCTCGGCCCACACGGCGCTCGTGACCACGCTGCTGCCGGCTGTGCCGCTGAACCTTCTCGTCGCCTGGCCGATCAACCGCCTCTGCCGCAGGCTGCTCGTCGTCCAGCCCGTCGTCGAGCGCGTCCGCGAGGTCGAGCTGGGTGTCTAGCGCGCCCTACGGTCAGGGGCGGTCGTCGTCGCGCCGCTTTCTTCCCCCGGACCCGAAGGTGCAAGAGCCGTACCGGCTCACGCCGGGTCTCGCCGTCCGGGTGGGAATTCTCGGCGGGATCGCGCTGATCGTCTTCGGGACCCTGTTCTTCAGGCTCTGGTCGCTGCAGATCCTCTCGAGCCCGGTCTACCTCGCAGCGGCGCAGGACAACCAGTTGCGGACGATCCGGGTCGAGGCGCCCCGAGGATTGATCCTCGACCGCGAAAACCGTCCGATCGTGGACAACACGCCCGGGAAGGCCGTGCAGCTCTGGGTCGGAGACCTCCCCAAGCAGAACCGGTACCGCGAGATCAAGCGGCTCGCAGCCGTGCTCGACGTGCCGGTGAACGAGCTCGCGCGTGACGTGGACGCCCATCGCAACCAGCTGATCGATCCGATCACGGTCAAGACGGGAGTCACGTACGACCAGGTCGCCTACCTGTACGAGCACCGGCTCGACTTCCCGGGTATCCGGATCGCCAGCACGTACCTGCGCCACTACCCGTACCAGTCGCTGGCCGCCCAGATCCTCGGGTACGTGGGGGAGATCTCGCCACAGCAGCTCAACCAGCTCGGGCGTGAGCGCTACGCGCAGGGCGAGGCGATCTACCGTGCCGGCGACAAGATCGGCCAGACCGGTGTGGAGGCCGCATTCGACCGATTCCTGCGCGGGCAGCCCGGTCGCGCGCAGATCCGCGTCGACTCGCTCGGGGTGCCCCGCAGCGGCGTGCAGACGAGCCGCCGTGCCCAGGCGGGCAACGCGATCAAGCTCACGATCGACATCCAACTGCAGCGCGCGGCGGAGAAGGCGCTTCGCGACGGCATCGCGATCGCGCACCAGAACGGACAGTGGGCGGCCAACGGCGGCGCCGTCGTCGCCATGGACCCGCGTGACGGCGCCATCCTCGCGATGGCGTCCAACCCGACGTACAAGCCGTCGCTGTTCGCCGGTCGCATCGACCCGAAGAAGGTCGCGCCGCTGCTCGACGACGCGGCTGCCAAGGCGAAGAACTACCCGGGTGTCGACAAGGCGACGCTCGGTCTCTATCCGCCGGGCTCGACCTGGAAGCCGATCACGGCGCTGGCGGCGATGCAGGAGCACCTGCTCTCGCCCTACGAGTCGATCCAGTGCACGCCAGAGGCGACGTACGGCCGCGATCAGCACGTCTTCAAGAACTGGGATGGATCGGTCAACCGGCCGATGACCCTGACGGAAGCGCTCGCCGAGTCGTGCGACACCTACTTCTACGCAATCGGCGACCGCTTCTACGAGCGTGGGCCCGCGACGGGCTGGTCGCGACTGCAGGACTGGGCGGAGCGGTTCGGCTTCGGCAGCGTCACCGGTCTCGATCTCGGCGGCGAGGCGACGGGGCTCGTTCCGACGCCCAAGTGGCGGAAGACCTACTTCAAGTCCTCGTGGGACCGGGCGTGGAACCCGGGCGACTCGATCCTCCTGGCCATCGGCCAGAAGGACCTCACGGTGACGCCGCTGCAGATGGCCAGGTTCTATGCCCTGCTCGCCAACGGGGGCAAGCTCGTCACCCCGTACACGGTCGCAGCCGCGGAGCGTACGGGCGCGAAGGGGCAGCAGCCGGTGCCGCTCCGGTTCTTCGCGCCGACGCCGCCGCAGTCCGCCGGCGTCGACCCCTCGGCCGTCGACGTGATCGGTCAGGGTCTGTACGCGGCCACGCACAGCGCGAAGGGCACCTCTGCGGGCGTCTTCGGCTCGTTCCCGGTTCCGATCGCCGGCAAGACCGGCACGGCCGAGAAGGTCACGCCGCTGCCCGGCTACCCGCGCGACCATCTCGAGAGCCAGTCGTGGTGGTGCGGCTGGGGGCCGTACGGCGAGCGTGACTGGAACGGCCACGGGCCGATCGTCGTCTGTGCGCTGATCGAGAACGGCGGGCACGGGTCGACCGCGGCGGCCCCCGCAGCGCTCGAGGTGTTCGAGAAGTGGTTCGGCGTTGCGGCGCAATCCCAGGCGCTCCTGGTGAAGACCGACTGATGGTCGATCTCGGACACGCAACGTCGCCGCCTCGCTCGCTGCGGCTCGAGCTCGATCTCGGCGCCGGCCTGCGGCGGCTCGACTGGGTGCTGATGCTGGCGCTCGCCGCACTCGTCGCCTACGGGCTCTGGGCGGTCGCGGGGATCACACGCTTCGACGTCCCCGGAGACCCCCACCACGACCTGAACCGCCAGGCGATCGCGGCCGCGCTCGGAGGCGTCGCGTTCCTCGTCTTGGTGACGTTGCCGCCGTCGCTCCTGCAGCGCTACTGGCGCTTCCTCTACGTGAGCACGATCGCGGTGATGGTGCTCGTCTACGCGGTCGCCGAGGCACAGCGTGGCTCGAAGCGGTGGCTCACGATCGGCCCGTTCCAGTTCCAGCCGTCGGAGTTCGGCAAGACGCTCTTCGTGCTCGCGCTCGCGGGCTTTCTCGCGGAACGCTCGCGCCGGATCGGCGCGACGCGCACGGTCGCGACCACCGTCGGCCTCGCGCTCGTGCCGATCTGCCTCGTCTTCCTCCAGCCGGATCTCGGCACGGCGCTGGTGTACGCGGCGGCGCTCCTCGCCGTGCTCTTCGTCGCGGGGGTCCGCTGGCTGCATCTCGCGGCGCTCTGCGTGTTGGCGGCGCTGGCGGTGATGGCGGTGCTCTGGTTCCTGCCGTCGGCGGGCGTCCAGGTGTTGAAGCCGTACCAGGTGCACCGGATCACCGGTTTCACGAACCCGTCGAGCGACCCGAGCGGCGCGACCTACAACATCACGCAGTCGAAGACCGCGATCGGCGCAGGCGGCACAACCGGACGCGGGGTGTCGGGCGCCAGCCAGACCCGGCTCGACTACCTCCCCGAGCATGCCACGGACTTCGTCTTCGCCTCGTTCGCCGAGCAGCGCGGCTTTCTGGGCGTCTCGATCCTGCTGTTGCTCTACCTGCTCGTCGTCTGGCGAGGCCTCCGCGTGATCACGGTCGCCGGCGATCTGTTCAGCGCGATCGTGGCCGGAGGGATCGTCTTCGCATTCCTGTTCCAGATCTTCGTCAACGTCGGCATGACCATGGGGGTCGCGCCCGTGACCGGCATCCCGCTCCCGTTCGTCACTGTCGGCGGGTCGTCGATGGTCGCCAACCTGATGGCGATCGGCATGCTGCAGTCGATCCACGCACGCGGCCGCCCGCTGACCGGACGCTGATGGCGCTGGCCGGCATCGCGCCTCGCGAGGCGCTCGGCGTCGTCCGCGACGCGCGGCGGTCGGCGGAGGCGAAGCCGCGGCTCACGGTCACGGGGGTGCTCGCACCGGAGCTCGGCCGCTCGCTTCGCGGTGATGCCGTCGCCGCCGACGTGATCAGGGTCGGCGGTGACCCGGTCGATGCGACGGCGGTGATCGTGGTGCTCGCGGGTGCGCCGTCGGCCGAGGACGAGCGTGTGATGCGGGCCGCTACCAGGGCACGCGTGCCGGTGGTGGCCGTGCAGGCCGACCATCTGGCGACGGCGCCGCTGGCGTACGTCCTCGCCGAGTCGGTGATCGTCTGTGCTCCGGGGAAGGGGTTTCCGATCGAGGAGATCGCAAGTGCGCTGGCACGAAACCTCGGGAGCGACGCGGTTCCGCTCGCGCGCGGGCTGCCGCGGTTGCGCGATTCGATCCTGCGCGAGCTCGTCCGTGAGGCGTCCATTCGGGCGGCGGTCGCGGGTGCGCTTCCGTGGCGGAAAGGCCCCGACTTCCCGGTGCTCGCGCTGATCCAGGCTCGCATCGTGCTGGACGTCGCGGCAGCGTACGGTCACGAGCCCGGCCAGGAACAGGCGCCCGAGGTCGCCGCCGTGGCGGGGACGGGGCTCGGGCTCCGGGCGCTCGTCAGGATGCTGCCGGCGCGGCTGCCGCTGCTCGGCGGAGTCACCGGGTACCTGGCGACGCGTGCGCTGGGTGAGACGGCGATCCGGCGCTTCTCCTCGGCGGGCTAGCGCACGTGCCGCTCCGTCCGGTCCGGGTCCTAGGATCGCCTCCAATAGTCCCATCCAGGCCGACGTGGGGGGAGAGCGGATGCCCGACAACGAGCTCGCCGAGGAGTTGCTTCAGATCGAAGAGGCGGATGCCTGGTTCGAATACCTGGAAGCGACCCGGGGGCAAAGCGAGACGAGGTACGCCGAGGTGGAGCCGTGGGCATGGGCGCGTCTCGCCCAGCGCCTGCGCGCCGTACGGGCCCGCCGGGCCCGGCTGCGTCCCGCCGCAGCCTGATCCGCCGACGGTCCGGGGCGCGTCGCCGGGGACGGCCTCCCGCGCTGCTAGCCTTCCCTTCAGGTCCGTGATGACCAATGTTTTTGCCATCCGCTGCGCGACGCCGGTCACTCCCGGGTGGGAGCTGCTGCGCTCGCGCGCGCTGACACGAGGAGAAACACCTTTTGCCCTGGTTCCGGAGGAGACGGAAGAGCGACGGGACGGACGAGCCGGCGACGGTCTCGCTCGTCACCGCAACCGAGCGAGTACTCGAGCCGGCTGAGCTCGAGCTAGACCCGGCAGCCGCTGCAGACACCGCAGCAGGCGCCGAAACCGATGCGAGCACGACCACCCGGCCCAGGCGCCGTCGGGGAAGCCGCGGCGGCCGCGGTCGGAAGAAGCCCGGCCCGGCTGCGGCGACCGGCGGCGACGAGCCCGCCGCGAAGGAGACGCCCCCGGCGCGTGGGGCGCGGAAGACCACCGAGCGCAAGGAGCGCGACAGGGATCGCAAGCCTGCCGCCAGGACGTCCACGCGGAGACGTCAGCAGCAGCGGCGTGCACCGCTGCCCGCAGCGAAGCGCGAGCTTCTGATCTCGGTCGACGTCGGCGAGCAGCGCGTCGCGGTACTCGAGGACGATCGTGTCGCCGAGGTGTACCTGGAGCGCCCGGAGCGCCGGTCGATCGCGGGGAACATCTATCTCGGCGTCGTCGACAACGTTCTGCCGGGTATGGAGGCGGCGTTCGTCGAGATCGGTCTCGAGAAGAACGGCTTCCTATACGTGGACGAGATCGTGGTGCCCGAGCTCGAGGGGAGGCGCCACGGCAAGAAGATCCAGGACCTGATCTCGCGCGGCGAGCAGTTGCTCGTGCAGGCTGTCAAGGATCCGATGAAGACGAAGGGCGCACGGCTCACAACGGAGATCTCGCTGCCCGGCCGGTTCCTCGTCTACGTGCCGAACGGCGAGGGTCTCGGTGTCTCGCGACGGCTGGACGACGCGGAGCGCCAGCGGCTGAAGGACATCCTCAAGGATCTCGACCCGAAAGGCGGCGGCGTGATCGTGCGCACGGCGGCGGAAGGGGCGTCCGCCGAGGACATCGAACGCGACCTCGTGTTCCTTCAGCGCCTCTGGAGCACGATCCAGGCGCGCGCGAGAGGCGCGACGGCGCCCGCGCTCGTGTACCAGGAGGCAGAGCTGCCGCTCCGGATCGTCCGCGACCTCTTCGCCGGGGATTTCGTCTCGGCCACGATCGACCACGACCGGACGTTCAAGCGGATCGTCGGCTATCTGAAGAAGACCTCGCCGCACATGGTCGAGCGCGTCCACCGCTACAAGGAGAAGACGCCGCTGTTCGAGGTGCACGGAGTAGAGCGCGAGATCGAGTCGACACTCGACCGCCGGGTCGATCTCCCGTCGGGCGGCTACCTGATCTTCGACTATGCCGAGGCGTTCACCGTCGTCGACGTGAACACGGGCCGGTTCGTCGGCTCTCGATCGAAGACGTCGAGCCAGCGCCTCGAGGACACGATCACGAAGAACAATCTCGAGGCCGTCAAGGAGGTCGTCCGGCAGCTCAGGCTGCGGGACATCGGCGGCATCATCGTCATCGACTTCATCGACATGGCCAACCCGAAGAACCGGGCACAGGTCGAGGAGGCGCTGCGCACCGAGCTGGAGCGCGACCGGACGAAGACCTACGTGGTCGAGATCTCGCCGCTCGGGCTCGTCGAGATGACGCGTCAGAACGTCACCGACGGGCCGCGCGAGATCCTGACCCGGAAGTGCCCGGTGTGCGACGGCGACGGGATCGTCGTCTCGGACCAGACGGTCGCCGTCCAGATCGAGCGTCGCCTGCGGTCGCTGGCGCCCCCAGGATCGCGCGTCCAGGCATACCGGGTGGCAGTGCATCCGCGCGTCCTGGGGCTGCTCGCGGGAAACGGCGGAGAGCGCCTCGCCGCCGTCGAGGAGGCCGCCAAACGGCGCTTCTTCCTGGTGCCGGCGGGGAACGGGCACGTGCACACGGATCACTTCGAGGTGCTCGCCGAGGGGAAGCTGGCGGATCTGCAACCGCCCGCACCGTTCTCCGAGGGAGACGAGATCGAGCTCAAGCTCGTCGAGTTGGCGCTGCACGATCCGTCGGCGGGCGTCGGCAAGGTCGACGGTCTCGACGTCGTCGTCGCAGGCGCGGCGAAGCTCGTCGGCAAGAAGGCCAAGGTCGTCGTCGGGCGCACGCTCGACGGACAGGCGTTCGCCACGCTCGTCACGCCCGACACCGGCGAGGGGCCGATCACCTTCGAGAGCGAGGCCGAGAAGCCGACACGCGCGCCGGCCAGGCGCAAGACCGCCCCGGCGGCGGCCGCGGAGGATGAGGCGGCAGCAGACGAGCCCGCCGAGGCCGAGCAGGGGATCGAGGGGGAGGACACCGAGCCGGCGGGCGACGACGAGACGGTGGCAGCGCCCAAGCGGAAGTCGCGACGCGGGTCACGGGGAGGGCGTCGTCGCAAGAAGAAGACGGTGTCGGAAGCGGACGCGACCGAGGGCGAGGCCCGCGAGGAGACGGTCTTTGAGCCGGCGGAGCCCGCGGCGCCAGAGATCGACGGAACCTCCCCGGCCGAGCCAGGTCGAGCGCCCGCGCGCCGCCGCTCGACCCCGAGAATCCATGTCCCGGCGGCCGACCTCGAGGAGCGCGAGGACGACGGCGAGGTCGAAACGGCCGAGGTGTCGGCGAACGGCGCCGGGGAGGGGGCGGCGCCCGAGGACGGCCGGCCGCCGAAGAAGCGCACGCGCCGGGGATCACGCGGAGGCCGCAACCGGCGCAAGAAGACGGCGACGCCGGCGGCTGCGAGCGACCGGGGCGAAGCGGGTGCGCCGCCGCCCGACGCGTCCGAGCCGGCGCTCAAGCCCGTTGCCGCGGCGGACGAGGAGACCGGCTACGTGCCGATGTCGGAGTGGCTCGACGACTTCGACGGTAGAGAGGCGTAGCCGCGAACGCAGAGGCGTTGGCGGGGTCAGGACTCGTCCTGACCCGCCTTTGGCAGCGCCGGTCATCGGGTCAGATCAAGGTCTGACCCCTGAAACCGAGGCCTGCGGAACGAAGCGGCAGCGCTGCTACAATCGCCCGGCTCGCGGGCCATGCCCGCGTTTTCCCACTATGAGCTACGCCATCATCGCCGTCGGAGGGAAGCAGTACCGCGTGAGCGAGGGGCAGCGCCTGCTCGTCGACCGGTTGCCCGTCGAGGAGGGGAAGACGTTCACCCCGAGCGTGCTGCTCGTCGGCGGGAACGGCGCACCTCAACTCGACCCGTCGGGTGTGGTCGTGACGGCGAAGGTCGTCGGCCAGCAGCGAGGCCCGAAGCTCAGGATCGGCAAGTACAAGAAGCGAACCGGCTACCGGCGTCACACGGGCTTTCGCGCCGCGCTGACGCAGATCGAGATCGAGTCCATCGGCGGCACGAAACCCCGGGCCACCGCGGCGAAGTCGAAGGCCGAAGTTGAGGCGGAGGCGCCACCCAAGGCCGATGAGACGAAGGAGAGGGCGGAGGCGCCGCGCAAGGCCCAGGTCGAGAAAGCTCCACCGGCGGCGCTGCCCGAGGGGTATGCCGACCTGACGGTGGCGGCGATCAAGGAGGCTGCCGGCTCGTGGGACGCGGGCGCGATCGTGGCCGCGCTCGACTACGAGCACGCGCACGGCAAGCGGAAGGGCGCGATCGCCGCGCTCGAGTCTGCACAAGCTCAGTCGTCCGGCGCTGGGGAGGACTAACGACATGGCGCACAAGAAAGGTCTCGGCTCCTCGAAGAACGGTCGCGATTCCACCTCCAAGCGGCTGGGCGTGAAGATCTTCGCCGGCCAGAAGGTGACGGCGGGCATGATCATCGTCCGTCAGCGGGGTACGCGGTTCCGGCCCGGTCCGGGAACCGGTCTGGGGCGCGACGACACGATCTTCGCCGTTCGCGAGGGCGTCGTCGAGTTCCATCGCTCGGGCGACCGCCGCACGATCAGCGTGGCGGCGTCCGCCGACCCGGCGCACGAGTAAGCCCCGGCGCCGAGAGGCGACGACGTGTTTCACGACCGGGCTCGGATCCACGTCCTCGCGGGCCGAGGCGGTGACGGAGCGTTGAGCTTCCGCCGCGAGAAGTACGTGCCCAAGGGCGGGCCGGACGGCGGCGACGGCGGTCGCGGCGGCGACGTCGCGATCGGCGTCGACGGCGCGCTCCGTGACCTGTCTGCGTTCCGCTCGCGGAAGCGCTTCCGTGCGGGACGGGGTGGGAACGGACGCGGTGGCCGGAAGCACGGCGCCGACGGCGAGCCGATCGAGCTCGTCGCGCCCGTCGGCACCCAGGTGCGCGACGCGAACGGCTCGCTGCTCGCCGATCTGGCGGTGCCCGGAGCTCGTGTGGTACTCGCACGGGGAGGGGCGGGCGGCCGCGGCAACGCGCGCTTCGCCACGGCGACGCGCCAGGCTCCGCGTTTTGCGGAGACGGGCCTCGCAGGGGAGGAGCTCGAGCTGGAGCTGCACCTCAAGCTGATGGTAGATGCGGCGCTCGTGGGGCTCCCCAACGCCGGCAAGTCGTCGTTGCTGCGCCGCCTTTCGAATGCTCGGCCCAAGGTGGCCGACTACCCGTTCACGACGCTGGCGCCCGTCCTCGGCACCGTCGACGGCCAGGACGGCCGCCAGCTGAAGGTCGCCGACGTGCCCGGCCTGATCGAGGGGGCGAGCGCGGGCGCCGGTCTCGGTCACGAGTTCCTCGCCCACCTCGAGCGTGCCCGGCTGCTCGTACACGTCATCGACGCGTCCGAGGGAGACACGGAGGCGCGGTTCCGCGTCGTCGCCGGCGAGCTCGAGCGCTACGGCGCAGGTCTCGACGAGCGCCCCCAGCTCGTCGTCCTGAACAAGATCGACCTGCTGCCCGACCTGCCGCGGTTCGACGTCGAGGATCCGAGGGTCGTCGGTGTTGCGAGCGTCTCCTGCGCGACGGGCGTGGGCATCGACGAGCTGAAGCGCTCGCTGTTCGAGCTCTGCCCGGAGGCGGCGCCGCCCACGGACGACCCGGGCCTGCCCGAGTTTCTCGAGTACCGGCCGCAGCCGCCGCGACCTCGCTACCGGGTTCTGCGTACCGACCGCGGGTTTCGTGTCGTCGGCACGCCGCCGGACGGGGAGGAACTCGAGACCGTGCTTCGCGCCGCCGGCGTTCGGAAGGGTACGGAGGTCGAGATCGGCGGCGAGGTGCTCGAGTGGGAGTAGGCGTTTTCGGCGGAGCTTTCGACCCGCCGCACCTCGGTCACCGTGCGCTCGCACTTGCGGCGGTCGACCGTTTCGCCCTCGACCGGCTGCTCGTCCGCGTGGTCGAGGATCCGGGACACAAGCTCGTGGAGGCGGACGCCGACGACCGTCTCGCCCTCGCGCGGCTCGCGTTCGCATCGGTGTCGGAGGCCGAGGTCGAGCTCGACCGATTCCCGCGCACCGTCGACTCCCTCGAGGAGCTGGACCTCGCGGACCCGGTGTTCGTCATCGGCGCCGACGAGTTCGCCGCCCTCCTCGACTGGAAGCAGCCCGAGCGCGTCCTCGAGCTGGCGCGGCTCGGCGTCGCCACTCGACCTGGCTATGACAGGGGGTCGCTGGAGCGGGTGCTCGCCCGGCTCGATCGAACCGACCGGGTGGAGCTGTTCACGATCGAGCCGTTCCCGATCTCCTCCTCGTCGATCAGGCAGCGGGTCGCGGTGGGCGAATCGCTCGACGGTCTCGTCGATCCCCTCGTCGCGGCAGAGATCCGGCGGCGCGGTCTCTATCGCGGCGGCCCGGATACACTGAGAGAGCCCGACGGGCACACTGAAAGGACGCAGGCAGACTGAATCCACTCGAAACCGCACGGCGGATCGCCGCTCTCTGCCAGGAGAAGCTGGCCGACGACGTCGCGATTCTCGACATGCGCTCCGTCTGCGACTACACGGACTTCTTCGTGATCGCCACCGGGCGCAATCCCCGCCAGACGAAGGCGATGCACGACGAGGTCGTCGGCGAGCTCAAGCACGCCCACCGGCTCTTGGCCCGCTCGGTCGGCGGGCTTCCCGAGGCGACCTGGATCGTCGCCGACTACCTCGACGTCGTCCTGCACGTCTTCACGCCCGAGACGCGGGAGTACTACCGGCTCGAGGATCTCTGGAGCGACGTCCCCTCGATCGACCTCGCCGCCGCCGGGTGAGTGCCGTCGTCTCCTGTCCCTCCTGCGGGAAGCGCGTCCGCGTCCGTGAGGCCGCGCCGGGCCTCCCGCGCTGCCCGGGTTGCAGCTCCTACCTGCCCTGGTTGGTCGAGACGGGGGAGGAGGGGTTCGAAGCCGAGGCAACCGCACCCGTGCCGGTGCTCGTCGATCTGTGGGCGCCGTGGTGTCAGCCCTGTCTGGCGGTGGCCCCCGTGCTCGAGCGCCTGGCCGCCCGCCATGCCGGGCGGATCAAGATCGTGAAGGTGAACACCGACGAGAGCCCCCGCCTGGCGATGCGCTTCGACGCGTCGAGCATTCCGCTGCTCGTGGTACTGCGCGACGGCGAGGTCCGGGACAGGATCGTCGGGGCGCAGCCCCTCCCGGCGCTGGAGGCTCGGCTGGCGGAGTACCTCGCCACATAGACGACTCCGTCCGCTGCGTTCTCTAAAATGAGAACATGTTGACTGAGTTGACGACAGATCAGAAGGGCGCTATCGCTGAGTCTGCCATCGCACATCAGGCGATCAAGCTAGGCATCGGCGTGTTCAAGCCGTTATCCGATGGGGAGCGATACGACCTGGTTCTTGACCTGCGACCGGAGCTGGTTCGCGTGCAATGCAAGTGGGCGGCGCTCCACGACGACGTTCTCATCGTTCGCTGCTACTCGTGTCGGCGAACGCGGAGCGGCATGTTGAAGCGTGCCTACGGGAGCGACGAGATCGATGCCGTAGCGGCTTATTGCGGTGATCTCGATCGGTGCTTCTGGTTTCCGGTCGAATGGCTGAACGGCCGTACCTCCATTCAGTTGAGACACCGCCCGAGCAGGAACAATCAGGAGCGCGGAATCAATTGGGCCGACGACTTCGACCTCAGCGCTAGACTGTCGGTTCTTGGGGCCGTAGCTCAGCTGGGAGAGCGTTTGACTGGCAGTCAAAAGGCCACGGGTTCGAGTCCCGTCGGCTCCATCGCAGCGCCCGAATCGCGAAGGCTGTTTGCGGTCACCTAGCTCCACTCAGCGCACCGCCGTCCGGCCGAATACCCGAATCGACGCGACCGTGAGCAGCGCCGCGAACCCGGCGACGACCAGCAGGCTCAGCCCCGCCATCGCCGTCGGATCGTGCATCCGCCAGATCGCGTGCAACCCGCTCGAGTCGTCGAGCAGCCCGTAACGGACGAGCGCGAGCCCGTGCGTCAGTGGCAGGAAGCGGGTGATCCACTCCAGGAAGTGGGGGAGCGCGTCGATCGGAAACAGCGAGCCGGCCAGGAACCACGGGACGATCGCGATCGCGGGCACGCGGGCGATGTACTCCTCTGCCCGGGGAACGCGGGCGGCGAGGATCTCGGCCATGCCGTACATCGCCACCGTGAACAGCGCCCCCGCTGCGACGAACCACGCCCAGCTGGTCGCCGTGACGTCGAAGTGGATGCCGCGGGCGCGGGCCGCCCCGAGGAGGACCGCGATCTGGAACGCGGTGATCGTGAACGCGACGATCAGGTTGCCGAGGGGCAGGAGCCCGCGTGGTATCGGCGCTGCGAGCAGCTCGCGCTGGGCTCCGGCGTCGCGGTCGACGATGACGCTCAATCCCGAGAACATCGTGTTCAGCGGGATGAGCAGGCCGATCGTGCCAGTGGCGACGAACGCCTCGTACGACGTGCTCGTGTGCAGGGCCTGCTTGAGCGCCGGCGCGATCACGAGCGCGAACAGGATCGGCGTCATCAGCGGGACGAGTAGCTCACGCGGCGTCCGGGCGGTCAGCTGGAAGCGGCGGCGGGCGAGCGTCGCGAGCGGTGCCAGCGGGTTTCCGGCGGGCGACGGCAGCGGCCGCGTCAGCTCGGGTGTGATCGTGGTCATCGAGGTTCCTTTCTCAGTCGGCGGAACCGAGCCGGCCGCCTGTCAGCTGGAGGTAGACGTCGTCGAGGGTGGGGCGGCGCGTCGTCACGGCCGCGACGGGGAACGGAAGCTGATCGAAGGCGCCCACAGTCTCGGCAGCGGTGTGGCCGTTCAGCGGGATCGTGATCGTCGCGCCGACGGAGAACGCGTTCTCGCGCGCGACGCCGCGCGCGCGAAGCAGGTGGAGGGCTCCGGCTGCGTCTCCCTCCACCCGCAGCTCGACGATCTCCTCACCGAGGTCGCGCTTGAGCGCCGCCGGCGCGTCGAGGGCGACGATCGAGCCCTCGTTCATCACCGCGATGCGATCGCATAGACGCTCGGCCTCGTCGAGGTAATGGGTGGTCAGCAGGATGGTCGTCTGCGAGCCGTCCCGTAGCCCTGCGATCACGTCGAGCAGCTCGGCGCGAATGCGCGGGTCGAGTCCGACGCTCGGCTCGTCGAGGAACAGAAGCTGGGGGCTCGAGACGAGCGCACGCGCGATCTCGAGCCGTCGGCGCTGGCCGCCGCTGTAGCCGCCCGCAGGCCGCTCGAGGATGTCGGCGAGGCCGAGTCGCTCGGCAAGCTCGCCGATCCGCTTCGACGCGGTGCTCTCGTCCACGCGCCAGAGACGCGCATGGAGCTCGAGGTTGCGCCGCCCGGACAGAGACCGGTCGAGGACGGGCTCCTGGAAGACGACGCTGGAGACCAGCCGCGCCGCGCGGGGCTCGCGAGCCACGTCGAATCCGGCGAGACGTGCGCTGCCGCCGGTCGGCACGATCGTCGTCGTGAGCATGCCGACGGTCGTCGACTTGCCCGCCCCGTTCGGCCCGAGCAGGCCGAACACCTCCCCTCGTGGGACGTCGAAGCTGATGCCGCGCACGGCCTCGACATCGCCGGGGTACGTCTTGCTGAGATTCGCCACCTCGATCGCTACTGGTTCAGGTTGCATCGGCTCCATCTCCTCCAGGCTGGCGCGGTCGCATGCTCTTCGGTCACGTCGGCCGCTTTCGGTTCGTCATCTCTAATGACGGACGCCGAAAAGGGGATGTGACGTGAACGACCGAGACTGGCTGGCGGAGCAGTTCGAGCGGCAGCGGCCACAGTTGCAGACGGTCGCATACCGCATGCTCGGCTCGATCAGCGACAGCGAAGACGCCGTGCAGGAGGCGTGGCTGCGGCTCAGCCGGACCGACAGCGCGGCGATCGAGAATCTCGGCGGCTGGCTGACGACCGTGGTCGCGCGCGTCTCCCTGGACTTGCTTCGCTCACGGCGGGCGCGCCGAGAGGAGTACGTCGGCTCATGGCTGCCCGAGCCGATCGTGACGGTCGACGAGAGCCCCAGTCCGGAGCAGAGCACGCTGTTTGCGGACTCGGTCGGGCTGGCGCTCCTCGTCGTGCTCGAGACCCTGACCCCGACGGAGCGCCTCGCCTTCGTGCTCCACGACATGTTCGCGATGCCGTTCGGCGAGATCGCCCCGATCGTCGGCCGATCACCGGCGGCGACCCGTCAGCTGGCGAGCCGCGCGCGTCGCCGCGTCCAGGGTGCGACGCCGGATCCCGCTGCGGATCTCACGGAGCAGCGGTGGGTGGTCGAGGCGTTCCTCGCCGCTTCGCGCAACGGCGACTTCCACGGTCTCCTGGAAGTCCTAGACCCCGACGTCGTCTTCCGGCTGGACGCCGGACCGGACGGTCCGCTCGCGAGACTGCCGATCGAGGGAGCCGAGCGGGTCGCCGCCGAGATCGTGTCGCGGGGAACGCCGCTCGCGCCGCTGGCGCGTCCCGCCCTGGTGAACGGGACGGCGGGGGTAATCGTCGGTTCACCGGGCAGACCCCCGATCGCGATCGTCGGCTTCACGGTGTCGGGCGGTCGGATCACCGCGATCGATCTGATCATCGATCGCGACAAGATCCCTTCGGACCTCTGATCACGCGCGCCCGGTGACGCTTCTTCCGCTGCTCTGCCCGAACGTCCGTCTACCCTGAACTTCGATGCCGCCCGCACCGCTCATCCGGCCGAAACCGGGCGACGCGGATCCGCGGCTCTATCTCGCGGCCGATCCGGGCTACACGGCGAACTTCTCACGCGACAGCCTCACGTACGCGCTGCTCGCGGAGGACCTTCGCGCTCTGCGCGCCCAAGTCGAGTTCTCGGCGCGTCGTCAGGGCCGCCGGCGCGACCCGGAGACCGGCGAAGAACCGGGGAAGATCCATCACGAGCTGCCCGGGGTGCAGATGCGCGGCCTCTGGACGACGTACAACGCCTGTGACACGACAGCGCTCTTCGTGATCGGCCTGAGCCAGCTCGCACACCGTGGCGAACGCGGGATCGCGCGGCGCTATCGGCATCACCTCCACCGTGCGCTCGAGTACCTCCACGAGCATCTCGACGACAACGTCTTCTACGAAGACCCGAAGCACTGCGGCGCCGAGCGCTTCGCGCTGAAAGTCACCTACTGGAAGGACTCCGAGCTGAATGTCGGCGGCGAGAGGCGGGAGCCCACGTATCCGGTCGCATATGCGCTGCCGCATTTCCAGTGCAAGACCGCGGTGCGTTCCGCCGCGCGGCTCACCGGGTCGAAAGAGCTCCGCGCCCGAGCCGATGAAATGACACGCCGGGGGTTTGAGATGTTCTGGCGTGGCGACCATTTCACTGTGGCTGTACAAGGAGACGGGACCGTGGTCGACCCACCGAGTAGCGACTCGCTGCACTCGCTGCTCTTTCTCCGCCGAGACGAGATCTCGGAAGCAGACGCGGAGGGCGTCGTCGAATACAGCGAGCAGCTCGCGACGCCGGTCGGATACTTGCCCGGGCTGGCGCAGGCTCCGGTCGGCGACGATTACCACACGCGTTGGGTGTGGGTACACGAGCAGGCGCTGCTCCACGCGGCCGCACGCCGCCACGGGCTCGAGCGGGCCGAGCAGCTTGCGGAACGGATCACCAACTCGCTCGCCCGCGGGTTCCCGGAACTGATCGATCCCGCGACCGGCAAGCCCGGTGGTAACCCGACGCAGCTCTGGTCGATCGGCGCGAACGTCTACTTCGAGCACGTCCGGGTCGAAAAGGCACTTGCGCGACTGATCGACAGCGTCGACGAGGTCCGAGACGAGGCGGCCTCCTGATGCGGGTCGCGATAGTCGCCGGGCCGCACTATCCCGTGCCTCCGTCCCACTACGGCGGAACGGAGCGCGTGATCGCGCATCTCGTCCGCGGTCTCGTCGAAGCGGGCCACGAGCCCGTGCTCCTTGCACCGGGCGACTCCGTGGTGGATTGCGAGCTCGTCCCGATCTGCGAGAGGGCGATCGGCTTCCCGACCCGCAGGCGAGACGTTGCCGCTCAAGACGCGCTCCGTAAGGAGATCGAGCAGCGGACGAGCGAGGAACTGCGACGGCTCTCGGTGCGAGTTGACCTCGTCCACTCGCACGGCTTCGACCTGATCGGCTTCCAGGACTTCCCGAATTTGACGACGCTGCACGGTGCTATCGGCCTGAACCAGCTCGGCTACTACCTGAAGCGGACAGACCTGTACTACGTCTCGATCTCGCGCAACCAGCAGGGCGCCTGCCCGGACCTGCGGTTCGTGGGGGTCGTCTACAACGGGGAAGATCCGCAACCGTTCCCGATCGTCGAGACGCCGGGCGACTACGTCTGCTTCCTTGGCCGCCTCGACCACGAGAAGAACCCTCACCTCGCGGTTCAGCTCGCCGTCAACCTCGGAATCCCGATCAAGCTCGCCGGCAAGATCGACTTCCAGGGTGAGCGCTACTTCGAGGAAGAGATCCGGCCACACCTCGACCACCCACTCGTCGAGTTCCTCGGCGAGCTGAGCTTTCACGAGAAGATCGACCTGCTCGCGAACGCACGCTGCAACCTCCACCCGACGGGGTTTCGCGAACCGTTCGGGCTGACGGTGCTCGAGGCGGCGTTCTGCGGCACTCCCACTCTGGCGATCGCCCGCGGTTCGATGCCCGAGCTGATCGAAGTCGGGCGCACCGGCATGCTGGTCGAGGATTTCGTCGAGGGCTACCACCAGATCGAGCAATGTTTCGAGATGGACCGCGCCTACATCGCACACCGCTCACGGTTGCTCTTCAACTACAGGACGATGACCAAGCAGTACGTGCGCGCTTATGAGGACGTGGTCGGGATCTTCGAGACCCGCCGCGAGCAGGACAGCGTGATCCGGTCACTCACCGCACACGCGAAGACGGACCTTCAGTCGATCTGGCAGGAGGAGGAGGCGCAGGTCGCCGCCGGCCGGTCGCGGTCGGCGCTCCGCTAGCTCAGTGGCGCCTGCGGGGAGTCGAGGCTAGGTGCAGTTGTTGCAGATCCGGCTCAGACCGCGGTGACGCCCGCAGCTCGGGCAGCGGCGCGGCGTCTTCCACTTGATCGCACGCTTCCTGAGGCTGACGTGGAGCATGAACATCCCGGCGAACAGCGACGACGCGATCACGAGCGACTCGTGTGGCGGCATCCCGTTCATCCATCCCTCTATCGGACGATCGCACGAAAACCTCAATCCGCCCTTTCGACGACCTGCGCCGACCCGTTCGGGTCACCGGGTCCATGGCCGGAAGCCCGCGGCGCGGGCTTCCGGGCGGGAGACAGGCCGTCAGCGGGTCTGTGGGAAGCCGAGGTTGACCCTGCTCGTAGCCGGGTCGGGCCAGCGGCTCGTCACGACCTTGCCGCGCGTGTAGAAGTTGATCCCTTCGGGGCCGTAGATGTGTGAGTCGCCGAACAGCGATGCCTTCCAGCCGCCGAACGAGTAGAAGGCGACGGGAACCGGGATCGGCACGTTGATGCCGACCATGCCGACGTTGACGTCGAACTGGAACTGCCGGGCGACGCCGCCGTCGCGCGTGAAGATCGCCGTCCCGTTCCCGTACGGGTTGTCGTTGACGAGCCGGAGCGCCTCGTCGTAACTGTCGACGCGTACAACCGAGAGCACGGGGCCGAAGATCTCGTCCTTGTATGCGTCCATCTCGGGGGTGACGTCGTCCAGCAGCGAGACGCCGAGGAAGAAGCCGTTGCCCTCCGGCGCCGTCTCGCGGCCGTCGGCGACGACCTTCGCGCCCTGGGTCGGGGCGGAGTCGAGATACGAGGCGACCTTGTCGCGGTGCGCCTGCGTCACGAGCGGACCCATCTCCGAGGTGGGGTCCATCCCGTCACCGACGGAGATCTTCGGCAACCGGTGCTTGATCGCGGACACGAGCTCGTCCGCCACCTCGCCCACGGCGACGACGACGGAGATCGCCATGCACCGCTCGCCGGCCGATCCGTAGCCGGCCGACACCGCTGCGTCCGCCGCCATGTCGATGTCCGCGTCGGGCAGGACGACCATGTGGTTCTTCGCGCCGCCGAGCGCCTGGACGCGCTTGCCGTTCTTCGTCCCGGTCTCGTAGATGGAGCGGGCGATGGGCGTCGAGCCCACGAAGCTGATCGCCGCAACGTCGGGGTGCTCGAGCAGGCGGTCGACTGCGACCTTGTCCCCCTGGACGACGCTGAAGACGCCGTCGGGCACGCCGGCCTCCTTGAGCAGCTCGGCCGCAAGCAGCGACGCCGACGGGTCCTTCTCGGACGGCTTGAGCACGAAACAGTTTCCGCACGCGAGCGCCGGCGCCCACATCCACATGGGCACCATCGCGGGAAAGTTGAACGGGGTGATCCCGGCCACGACGCCGAGCGGCTGGCGGATCGAGTAGACGTCGACGCCCGTGGAGGCCTGCTCCGAGAAGCCGCCCTTGAGCAGCGTCGGGATCCCGCACGCATACTCGATCACCTCGAGACCGCGCGTGACCTCGCCCATCGCGTCCGAGAAGACCTTTCCATGCTCGGCGGTCAGCACGCGCGCAAGGTCCTCGCGCCGTTGATGGACCAGCTCGCGGATCCGGAACATCAACTCGGCGCGTCGCGACAGCGAGAGCGCGCGCCAAGCCGGGAATGCAGCCCTGGCCGAGGCGACTGCACGGTCGACCTCCTCCACCGAGGCGAATTCGACCTCACCGGTTTGGGCACCCGTCGCCGGGTTGTAGACGGGGCCGACGCGTCCGGACGTCCCGGTCACCGCCTTGCCGTCGATCCAGTGTGTGATCCGCCTGAGGTTGCGCGCCTCGGCGCGCTCGGGTGCGGACGCGAGCTCCGTCATCGGGTCCCTCCTGTCGTCGAGGGACCCAGGGTAGCGCGCGTGCCGCTGTAGGGGCGGCGCTGTGGGCCGCCCGCTCGCGTGGTGCTGTTCTACGAGGCGGAGGCGGGGCCCTCGAGACCGGCTTCCGCGAGCGGTCTCCTGGCCCAGGCGAACTGCGTCACGTACCAGCCGGTCAGCGGCTCGAGCGTCACGCCCGCGCCGGAGGAGTGCACGAACCAGCCGTTGCCGACGTAGATGCCCATGTGGTCGATCTCGTTGGGCTTCGAACTCGGCCCGTGCGCGCCGAAGAAGATCACGTCGGCCGGCTGGAGCTCGTCGGAGGGGATGCGCTGACTGTCCGGCACTTCGCTGCTCATCTCGTAGGTGGTACGCCCCTGCAGCGTCCGTGTGAGTCCCGGCGCGCCGTCGAACGGCTGCGTCTTGTACACGCGCCACACGAAGCCCGAGCAGTCGAAACCACCGGGGACGACCGTGCCGTCCCAGAGCGTCTGCTTCGCCTTCTCGGACGTACCCGTCCAGACGTACGGGAAGCCGACGAACGTGAACGCGCGTGTGAGCACCGTGCGCTGCCAGGTGGTCAACTGAGGAAAGGAGAGATTGGCGGTCTCGGTGCCAAGCTGATCCTTCGCCCAGTCCGGCAGCGTGAGCGCCTTGGCGAACGAGTACGCGGCCTCCGCTCGCGTCACCGGTGCCATCGGCAGTTCTTCGAGCTCGTCGTGACCGGCCGGATGGTTGACCCGCAGGCCGAGCACGCGGGCCACCGTCTCCGTGCCGAGCGAGGGGATCGGCGACAGGCCTGCGTTGCGCGCCGCGCGGCGAATCGCCCGCGACGCGGGCAGCAGTCCGAGCGCGGCCACGAGCTGGGCGTCGAGCTGGCGGACGCTGACGGGCTTGTCGGGGTGCGCCGGAGGAATGATCCCCTTGCCCCAGCGTCCGAGGACGTCGGCCAGCTCGCCCCACGTGAGCGGGTCGTCCGGCCGGAACGTCTCGGCCGTGGCGTCGAAGATCCCGGCCGTGAGCACCGCCTTGATCTGAGGCGCAGCCCACGAGTCGACAGGTTCCGGTTGTTGTGACGCGGGCGACGCGGCCGCTGCCGTCGAGGCGGCGAGGCAGGCGGTCGCAAGCAGGGAGAGGAAGAACAAGGTTCGACGCATCGCAGGTCCCTATCGGCCAGACGAGCCTGCGACCAAAGCGCGAACCGTCGCATCCCCCCATCGGGTTGATCGGTCGTCTGGGATGAGAGAGCGATCCACCTCGAGGATGACGGCGAATCAGCGTCGCAGCCGACGCCGCCGACGTCGTCTCCGCTTAGCCTCGTGCCATGAAACTGAAGACGAAGATGTGGATCGCGCTGATCGGAACTGCTCTGGTGCTGCTCGCTCTCGGAGGCTGGGCGGTCGATGCGCTACGCTGGCCGTTCGCGAGCGCCCGGACGCAGTGGCGTCTCGCGCTCTCGACGCGTTGAGCACAGCTGCGACAGACCGATACGGCGACTGCCTGAGCGCCTCCTGGCTCTCCGCCAGGTTGGGGGTCGACGTCGCGCGGATCGACGTGTTGCGACGCTCCGGCGAGCTGATCGGCGTCCGTCCGGAAGGGGCGATCGAGTGGCTGTATCCCGCCTGGCAGTTCGCGGGCCGTGAGCCGCGACCGGTCGTCCGCCAGATCCTGGCCGCGGCGCGAGACGCGGGACTCGACGAGCGCAGGCTCTACGACGTGATGACCCTGCCGCTCGGTCTGGGGGCGCGGAGGGAGGGCAAGCACCGTCTTGCCGACCTCGTCGTCGCTGGCGCCGACGACCAGGTCGTGGCGGCTGTTCGCGCGGCCGCGCGGCGCTGAGCCGGGACGCGATCCGCGAGGTGATCCGCTCCGTCGAAGGAGCGGATCCGGAGGAGCAGTGGACGATGCTCTGCTTCGTCGCGGGCCGAGACGTGACCGTACCTGCGGAGGAGACGAATGCCGCCGTCCGGCGCGCGGAGCTTCTCCTCGCCGCCGGGGGCGACCCGCGCCGCGGGCTCGAGCTGTACGGAAGAGCCGTCACTGCGCTCGCGCGGGACCTGGACACGATGCCCCGGCGAGGGGAGCTCGCCGAGGGCCTCGCAGCGCTCGTGCCCGAACTCGCCGATCTGCGCGGCGCCTCGGAATCGCTGCGCATCCTGCTCGACGATCCCGACCTCGCATGGCAGTGCTTCGCCGCTGCGGTGCTCGCCGACGCGCGCACCGAGCCGTGATCGCACGGCCACCCCGCCACAATTCACGGGCGACGTGAGTAGCCGTTCTGTGTCCACGCCCAATCCGGTCGACCCGCCCGATCTCACGTCGCGCGAGACGATCCGCCACCTCGTTCCGCTCTGGTGGGAGCAGCGCCGGCTGGTGGCTTTCGGCCTCGTCTGCGCATTCGTGTTCACGGGGCTGACGATCACGATCCCGATCCTGATCCAGCACACGATCGACGACGCGATCGACGCCCCGGACCAGCATCTGCTGATCCCGTTCCTGGCTGCGATCATCGGTGTCGCGACGCTCCGGCTGGGAGTGGGCTTCCTACGCCGCTACGCGACGGCACGCATCGGCATCGCAGTGGAGGCGCGCCTGCGCAGCCTCCTCTACGACGGCTATCTGCGTTTCCCGCGCGCGTTCTACGACCGGCACGCGACGGGAGAGGTGATCTCACGGGCGACGAACGACATCTACCCGGTTCGCTACTTCATCGGCTGGGGGGTCGTGCAGGCGATCCAGAGCGCGATGACGATCGCGGGCGCCGCCATCGTCCTCGGTCTCGTCAACTGGCGGCTGGCGCTGATCGCCGCGGCGGCGATGCCACCGATCGCGCTCCTGACGTGGCTGTTCGCACACCGCGTCTTTCCCATCTCCCGCAAGGTGCAGGAGCGGAAGGGCAGGCTCACAGAAGGGGCGGACGAAGCGGTCGTCGGCATCGAGATGGTTCAGGCCTTCGGCCGCGAGGACGACGTGCGCGACCGTTTCGGGGACCGGGCGGAGGCGGTGCGAAGCGAGACGATGAGCCAGGCGACCGTCGAGGCGCGGTACCTCCCGGGTCTGCTCTTCCTACCGACGCTGGGGATCGCCGCCGTTTTGCTCGTCGGTGGTCACGACGTCATCGGCGGCTCGCTCACGATCGGCCAGTTCACCCTCTTCATCACCCTGCTCCTACAGCTCGTGTGGCCGCTCGAGGCGCTCGGGTGGATCATCAACCTCGGTCAGCGCGCAATCGCCTCCGCCAGCCGCAGCTTCGCCTGGCTCGACGGGATCGAGCCGCTGCCTGGGCCACGCCAACCTCGTCCGCTCGCCGCCGGGCCACTGTCGGTCCGGTTCGACGGGGTTCGGTTCCGCTACCAGACGGGGGCTGAGGTGCTGCGTGGGATCGAGCTCGACGTCCCTGCGGGACAGATCGTCGCGGTCTGCGGAGGGACAGGGGCGGGCAAGACGTCGCTGCTCAACCTGCTGCCGCGCTTGTACGACCCCACGAGCGGCGCGGTCTTCGTGGGCGGAGTCGACACCCGTGACGTGCCGCTCGACGAGCTCAGGCGCGCGGTCGGTCTGGTCACGCAACGACCGGTGCTCTTCTCCGTTCCGTTGCGCGACAACCTTCTCGCCGCCCGTCCGGATGCTCCCTGGGACGAGGTGCTCGCCGCCTGCGAAGCCGCGGGCGTCGCGTCGTTCGCGGAGGAGCTTCCCCGCGGCTATGACACGCTGATCGGGGAGCGCGGCGTCAACCTCTCGGGTGGGCAGAGGCAGCGGGTCGCGCTCGCGCGCGCGCTGATCGGCGGCGGCCGCGTGCTCGTGCTCGACGACCCCATGTCCGCAGTCGACACCGAGACTGAGCGGCACCTCGTCGCCGGTCTTCGCCCTGCGGTGGCCGGACGCACGGTCTTCGTCTCCAGCCAGCGGCTTTCGACGATCCTCGTGGCCGACAGGGCTGTCGTGATCGTCGAGGGCGCGATTGCGGAGGACGGCGCCCCCGCCGACCTGCTCACACATGGCGGCGCCTTTGCGCTGCTGTTCGGAGACGAGGCGCTTGCCGCATAACCGTCGTCATGCGACCGGTCTTCCCCGTCTCTGGGGTTACACCGGCGGTCTCAGACGACGCATCTTCGTCGTGATGCTGCTCGCCGCGCTGTCGGCGGCCGCCCCCGTCGTCGGTTGGCACGTGGTCGGCGATGCGATCGACAACGGCATCAGGGCCGACGACGAGGCACGGCTGTGGCACGACGTGCTCGCGTACGTCGGCGTCAACGGCGCGGCCTGGTTGCTCGGTACGACCACCTGGCTCTGGCTCGCGCGCATCGGTCAGCGGGTCGTGCTCGAGGTGAGGCGCCACCTGTTCGATCACCTCACGTCGCTCTCGCTGCGGTACTTCTCGGAGCAGAAAGCCGGCTGGATCATCGCGCGGCTCACGAGCGACGTCGACGCGCTCTCAGACGTCCTCAACCAGGGCCTGACCACGCTCGTGGTGAACAGCCTCACGCTCGTCGCCGCGATCGGCGGGCTCTTCCTCCTCGACTGGCGGCTCGGTCTCGTGGCGCTCGTGGTCACGCCGGCCGGGATCACGGTCACCCGCTGGTTTCACCTGCGGTCGCACGTCGCCTTCTCCGACGTGAGGACGCGGATCGCGGCAGTCACGGCGCAGCTCGCCGAATCGGTGGCGGGGATGGCCGTCGTCCAGGCGTTCAACCGCGAGCGGGCCTTCCAGGCGGAGTTCGAGCGGTTGAACGAGAGCAACCGCACGGCGAACGAGTACGCGCAGAAGCTGTCGTCGGTCTTCTTCCCCGCGATCGAGTTCCTGGGCGCGCTCGCGACGGTCGCAGTCCTCTATGCCGGCTCAAGGCTGATCGACGGCGGCAGCCTCGAGGTCGGCACCCTGATCGCGGCGGCCGGTCTGCTCCAGCTCGTCTTTCAGCCGTTGCAGGAGCTGTCGGAGCTCTACGGACAGGTCCAGTCGGCGGCCGCCGCGATGGGGAAGATCAGCACGATCCTCGACGCTGAACGCGACATCGCCGATGCACCCGGCGCGCGTGCGATGCCCGCGATCGCCGGGCGGCTCGAGCTCGAGAGCGTCACCTTCGCGTACGGCGAGGAGCCCGTGTTGCACTCGATCACGGTCGACGTCCCGCCCGGAGGCTGCATCGCCCTGGTCGGCGAGTCGGGCGGCGGGAAGTCCACGACGGCGAAGCTGATCGCGCGGTTCTACGACCCCGATGCGGGAGCAGTGCGCGTGGACGGCATCGACCTTCGTGACGTTCAGCTTCGGAGCTACCGCCGCCAGCTCGGCGTCGTCCTCCAGGATCCATTCCTGTTCAGCGGCACGATCGCCGACAACGTTCGGTTCGCGAAGCCCGAGGCCACGGACGAGGAGGTGCTCGAGGCGGCGGTGGCGATCGGCGTCGACCGGGTTGCCGCACGGTTCCCTGACGGTCTCAGCCACGTGGTGCGGGAGGGGGGCGCGGGGCTGTCCGCCGGCGAGCGTCAGCTGATCTCAATCGCGCGTGCGCTGCTCGCCGACCCTCGAATCCTGATCCTCGACGAGGCGACGTCGAACATCGACCGCCCGAGCGAGGTCTTGATCGAGCGGGCCTTCGATCAGCTGCTGGCGGGACGGACGTCGATCATCATCGCCCACCGCCTCGCCACGGTCCGCCGCGCGGACGAGATCCTCGTCGTCGAGCACGGCCGGATTGTCCAGCGGGGCACGGAACAGGAGCTTCTCGTCCAGGCCGGCCCGTTCAGGCGCCTGGCGGAGACGCTCGCGGGACCGACCGTGAAGCGTCGCAAGGCGGCGAGGCATGCCTCGCCCACGACACCGTAGTGACCGGCTTCACCCGGCCCGGTGTCAGTCGCCCCAGTCGAAATCGCGTGACCGCGTCCAGAGGCCTTCGTCGACGGCGGCGCCGTTCTCGGGCTTCTCGAACGTCGGGTCCTCGCCGGGCCACGGTAGGGCCACGGAATGGAGCTCGACAGCGGGCTCGGTCCCGTCCATGGTCTCCTCGAGCCTCGCCTGCTCCTCCGACTTGAAGAGCGGATGGTTCTCGAACGGGTCTTCGGTGATGTAGCGGTCGATCGGCATCGATCCCGCGAGCTCGGCGTTTCGCGCCTTGAGCTCGAGGTGATCCTGAATCACCTTTGTGAACAGCGATGGTGTCTGTACAGGCACAGTCTCTCCCTCACCGGATGTCTCCCTCAACACAGCAAGCCTTCTCGTCGCCGTACCTTGGCGCCGCGAAGGCCGGTCAACAGTGTACTCAACGGCGATTGTCCTGCAACCCGACACGTCCGGGCCATGGTCGGAAGACCGTAGGATGCTCGCATGCCGCCTCGTATCCTGAACCGCACCCCGGTCGGAGCGGTCGTCTTCGCCTGGAGGATCTGGCGTCGGCTGCCGCCCGAGACGCGCCGTCGCGTCGTCGTCGCGGCGCGCTCGCAGGGCTTCCGCGTGGCGCGCAGGCACGGCCCGAGAGTCGCGTCCCTGATCGCCCGGCGCGCGATGGCGCGCAGGCGTTCGTAGGGCGGAACCGGCCCTTACGAGGAAAGGACTGAGCGCGCGATCCGGTCCTGCTCGCGCAGATGGGCCGTCGGATAGCCCTCGCTGGGGCTCGCGCGCCACGGCCGCCCGACGTAGCGCACGGGCACCCCGCCCGCGACGTCCTCGAGCCTGTGCCGGATCGTGCGCCAGGCGCCCATGTTCTGAGGCTCCTCCTGCGCCCACACGACCTCCTCGAGCGCGGGGTACGACTGAACGAGTGCCGTGGCGGCCTCGACCGGGAAAGGGTAGAGCTGCTCGAGCCGGCCGACGGCGACGGCGCCGCCGGGGGATCTCAGCTCATGGCCGACCAGGTCGTAGTAGAGCTTCCCCGAGCAGAGCACGAGACGCCTGGCCGCGTCATGGTCTGCCTCCGGGTCGTCGATCACAGGCAGGAAGCCGCCGTGCGCGAGCTCGTCGAGCGAGGCCGACGCCTGCTTGAGGCGGAGCAGCCCTTTCGGGGTCATCACCACGAGCGGACGCGCCGTGGCGTCGAGTGCCTGGCGGCGGAGCAGGTGGAAGAACTGGCCGGCGGTCGTGCAGTTCGCGACCCGGATGTTCTCCTGCGCCGCGAGTTGCAGGAAGCGCTCGAGCCGGGCGCTCGAGTGCTCGGGCCCGTTCCCCTCGTAGCCGTGCGGCAGCAGCAGTGTCAGGCGCGTGGTCTGACCCCACTTCGACCGGCCGGCGACGATGAACTGGTCGATCACGATCTGGGCCCCGTTGACGAAGTCGCCGAACTGCGCTTCCCAGAGCACGAGCGCGTCGGGGGCCGCGATCGAGTAACCGTATTCGAACCCGAGCGCGGCGTACTCCGAGAGCGGAGAGTTGTAGACCTCGAACGACGCGTTGCCGCCGGGAAGATGCTGGATCGGCGCGAACGTCTCGCCGGTGCGTGGGTCGTGGTACACGAGGTGGCGATGTCCGAAGGTGCCGCGCTCGGTGTCCTGGCCGGTGAGGCGGATCGGAATGCCCTCCTCGAGCAGTGACCCGAAAGCAAGCCTCTCGGCGTGGCCCCAGTCGATTCCTCCCTGGTCGAGGGCGTCGCGACGACGCTCGAGCTGACGCGCGAGCTTGGGGTTGATCTCGAAGCCGGGGGGCACCGTCACGAGCTGGTCGTCGAGTGCTCGGAGACGGTCGGCGGGCACAGCGGTCACGACGGCGTCGCCGGTGCCGCCGGGCGCGCCGGTCTCGGGACGCGTGGGAACCGGCGGTGTCGCCGGAGCCTCGGCCAGCGCCGTTTTCAGGCGGTCGTGAGCGGCGCGCATCTCCCCGAGCGCGTCGTCCGCGAGCTGCTCCGCCTCCGCCTCCGTCAGCACGCCGGTCGCGACGAGAGTCGCGGCGTATCGCTCGCGAACGGTGGGCTGCTGCTCGATCCGCTCGACCTGAAGCGGCTGCGTGTACGCGGGCTCGTCCTGTTCGTTGTGACCGAAGCGGCGGTAGCCGACGATGTCGATGACGACGTCGTGTCCGAACTCCGACCGGTACGCGAGCGCGAGCCGGACCGCGCCGACGGCAGCCTCGGGGTCGTCCGCGTTGACATGGAAGATGGGAACGTCGAATCCCTTGGCGAGGTCGCTCGAGTAGCGCGTCGAGCGGCTGTCGGTCGGATCGGTCGTGTAGCCGACCTGGTTGTTCGTGATCAGGTGCACCGTCCCACCCGTGGAGTAGCCGGCGAGGTTGGACAGGTTGAGGGTCTCCGCCACGATGCCCTGGCCAGGGAACGCCGCGTCGCCGTGGATCAGGACGGGCAGCGCTACGGTCGGATCGTGGAGTGCGGCGCCGCCGGAACGGTCGGTCTGCTCCGCCCGAGCCCGCCCCTCGACGACGGGATCGACCGCCTCGAGGTGGCTCGGGTTCGGCGCGATCGTGATCTCGATCTCGCCGGCGGCAGTCTTCCGCGTCCCCGCAGCCGCGAGGTGATACTTGACGTCGCCCGTTCCCCCCTCCGGATCGGCGACGACCGCGTCGATCGTGCGCTCCCCCTCGAACTCGCGCAGGATCGACTCGTACGGCCGGCCGACCGTATGCGCGAGTGCGTTGAGCCGGCCGCGGTGCGCCATCCCGATCACGACCTCGTGCGCGCCGTCGGCGGCCGCCAGCTCGACCGTCTCGTCGAGCATGGGGATGAGGACGTCGATGCCCTCCAGCGAGAACTGCTTCTGTCCCAGGAACGACTTGCGCAGATACTGCTCGAGCGCCTCCACCTGCGAGAGCCGGCGAAGCAGGGCGCGCTTCCGCTCCGGGTCGAGCGGGCCCCGGAAGCGTCCCGACTCGATCGCCTGCCGCAGCCACACGCGCTCGGCATGGTCGGAGATGTGCTCGATCTCGTAGGCGCTCGACCCGCAGTAGACCTCACGTAGGTGCGGAAGCGCTTCGAGCAACGTGGCGCCGGGGACGTAGAGGCGGAGCAGCTTGGCGGGGATCCGGGCCTGGAGTTCCGGCGTCAGCGGCGGCTCGAGACGCGCCTCGTCGAGCGCGGGGTCGCCCATTGGCTCAGACCCGAGCGGATCGAGATGCGCGGCGAGGTGGCCGTGCATCCGGTAGGCCTTGACGAGCGCCATGGCGGCGGCGATCCCTCCGAGCAGCGTGCCGTCGACCGGTGCGGGCGGCGGTGCCGTCGGCGGCGCGGGAGCGGCAACGGATGCCGGCTCCGGGCGCGGGACGGCGGCGGCCGGGGCGTGTTCGACGGCGGCGGCGCCGTTGCCGCGTCCACCGTTCCGTCCGTCGCGGTCACGTGCGACCAGAAGTTGCCGCAGACCCGGAAGCGCGTCGAGCACAGCGTCGTCCTGTTCGAAGAGCGTCCGCCACTCGGGGGCGACGCTCGCCGGACTCTCGAGGTAGTCCTCGAGCAGTTGCGCAACATAGCCGGCGTTGAGCCCTTGTAGCTCGGCTCTCATTCTCCGTCCTCTTTTAGCAGCGGGCGCAATCGGCGCCGGCGCTCGTCGTCAGATGATGGGGTTTTCGGTGATGACCGCCACAGTCATCCCCACGATCCAGCCGACCGTCGCGATCATGACCGCCGCGAAGGCGAGCCGGCGGTAATACGTGCTCATCCTCGCCGCGACGAGCGCGACGATCGCCGCGACAGGAGCGAGCACGCCCGGTCTGGAGTCGACCTGGACGATCAACCCTGCGCCTGCTGCGATGAAGGAGAGGACGATCGAGCCGGTGGCCATCAGCCCGGCGACGGCGTCCGTGACGGTGAACCGCCCCGCCGGCTGCTGAACGGTGCTCAACGCCGCGCGTACGCTCGAGCGACGGACCGCCGGCCCGATGGTCGTCGCTCCGGGCCGTGCGGCGGCCGTGGGCGGCTACGCGCAGAACGGCGCCAGGAGGGGCCGTCGGGCACGGGCCCACCCGCGGTGACGAGCGCGGCAGGCGCTTCGGGCTTGGGCTCGGCCCTGATCGCCCACCAGATCACGGCGCAGAGATAGGCCACCGGGATCTTGAGGACGACCAAGAGGAAGATGATCGGCCAGGTCACCTGCGCCAGTGTACGACAAGCGTCCGTAGGAGTCACAGCGTCGACCGCGAAGAGGGCGGTTCCTCACACGCTCCTCACAACAGGTGGGTAGCTTGGCCGTGCCCCGACTCCGAGGAGGACCTGCCCGTGAAGCTGCTGATCCGCTCGCTCGTCGTGACCATGCTCCTGGCGCTTGCCGCGGTCTCCAGCGCAAGTGCCGCAGACCGGATGTGGATGGGGTTCCACGACGACCCGGTGTTCAGATGGAACGACGGACGAATGGACGAGCTCGACAGGGCGGTCCTGGAGCACGCCACGATCATCCGGACGCTCGTGACCTGGGCGAGTGTGGCGCCGACGAAACCGGCCAACCCGACCGATCCCTTCGACCCGGCGTACAAACTCGACGACGTCGACGAGCTCGTCCGTAACGCGCAGGCGCGGGGGATGGAGGTACTGATCACGATCTGGGGCACTCCGAAATGGGCCAACGGCGACAAGACGCCGAACGTCCTGCCGACGAATGCGAACACCTTCCGCCAGTTCGCGCAGGCGATCGCAGCGCGGTACTCGGGGCGCTACGCCGGCTATCCGTTCGTCCGCTTCTACGGCATCTGGAACGAGTCGAACCTCGGACAGTTCCTGTCGCCGCAGTTCGACGCGGCGGGGAAGATCATCGGCCCGGCCGGGTACGCGAAGCTTGCTGCCGCCGGGTACGCGGGCATCAAGGCCGGGAACTCCAAGGCGCTCGTCGCCATCGGCGAGACGTCGTCACACGGCCGTGACAAGCCGCTGCCGGGCAACTCGGACACGATCTCGCCGGGAATGTTCGCGCAGCTGGTCGCGAAGGCGAACCCGCGCCTGCGGTTCGACGCGTGGGCGCACCATCCCTATCCGTACCCCGTCTTCCAGAAGCCGAGCCAGAAGGTGAAATGGCCGAATGTCTCGCTGTCGTCGCTCCCGCGGTTCGAGACCTCGATCGACTCGTGGTTCCACCGCAAGAACATCCCGATCTGGATCACCGAGTACGGTCACGAGACGAAGCCCGGCGAGCCGCTCGGCGTCACCGAGGCGCAGCAGGCTGCCTACATCCCGCAGGCGATCAACCTCGCGCGGGCGGATCCGCACGTCCAGATGTTCATCTGGTTCGTCTTCCGCGACTCGGTGGGGAGCACCTGGCAGAGCGGTCTCTACCGGTTGAGCGGCGCACCGAAGCCAGGCCTCAGCAGGTGGCGCGCGGCCACGCCCTCCCTCGACGCGCGCGATCCGAGCATGGCGGTGAGAGGCGGGTCGAAGAACCCGGCGGTCACACTGCCCACACGGGAGATCTGCACGAACAACCCGCCCGGGGCCGCGGTCGGAATGACGTACCGCGTCTTCCAGGGCTCGAAGTTCCTCAAGGTGGGCCAGATCGCCGCGAAGCTCGGTAAGGACTGCACGGTCGCGATCCGTCCCGCATTCACGGTCGCGAAGGGCAAGAGCTACCGGGTCGTGTTCGACATGAACACGTACAACGGCGTCGTCATCCAGCGCTCCGCGACGATCCGGGGCGCCTGACCCTCGAGCTCAGCCGGACCAGGCGAGGACCTGCATGCCGGACCACCACTGTGGCCGGCCGCGGTCCTCGCCCGGGAGGTCGAGAATCCTGCGTGCCCGTGGCTGGGCCGTGAGGTAGTCGTCGATCGCCCGGCTCACACGCGGCCAGTCGCTGTCGTCGACGATGAGCAGAGCGCCCGGAGCGAGGTACGGCTCGGCGATCCGGAGCCCCTCGACCTGTGACGCGTAGTCGTGTGCGGCGTCGTAGTACCAGATGCCGACCCTGCGCCCGTCCAGAACGCCCCCTCGCACGAGCTCGAACGCGTCGCCCGTGAGCACCGACGGAACTCCGCCGAGCCCGAAGCGCTCGAGGTTGCGGCGCACGTGCTCGAACCCGCCGCTACCCATCGTGAAGCTGTCCAGCGCGACGGCATCCGCGCCGTCATTGTCGGTGAGCGCGGCGATCAGACTGGCGCCGTGGAACGTCCCGACCTCGACGTAGGTCTCGTCGTCGGGGAGGAGCGAGACCGCGTGGTTCAGGAGCGCGAGCGTGTTGGGCGTGGCGAGCCCCTTGACCGTGGCGAGGATCTCGGCGAAGCGAGGGTCGCGCGGCGCCTCGGACTCGGGGAACGCGTCGAACCGATCGGGCAGCTCGCGCAGAAAGCGATCCGGGTCCACGGCGATCATCGTACGACCGAGGTCTCTTGCTCCCGCGCGTTGTAGGTTGCGCGACATGCAGCGGTGGGAAGCGGAGGTGGCGTTCGACGCGGGCGCCAGACTCGGGGAAGGCCCCATCTGGTCGGTGACGGAGCAGGTGCTCTACTGGCTGGACATCGAAAGACGAAGCGTTCACCGCTTCGATCCCGTGACGGGCTCAGACGACAGCGTCGACGTCGGCGAGATGCCGGGTGCACTGGTGCTGCGCGCTTCGGGCGGGGCGGTGCTCGCGGTCGAGAGCGGCTTCGCCGTCTGTGGTGGCTGGCCGTTCCGGCCGAGCCCGCTGGCAGAAGTCGACGGTGACCGGCCGGATCTGCGCATGAACGACGGCGCCTGTGACAGCCGAGGACGTTTCTGGGCGGGAACGATGCGCGTGGACGCAGCGGGTGCGGACGGCGCGCTGTACCGTCTCGACCCGACGGGTGAGGTGACTCGGATGCTCGAAGCGGTCGGCATCTCGAACGGGATCGCCTGGTCACCTGACGACACGCTGATGTACTACGTGGACACGCCGACGCATGCGGTCGACGTCTTCGACTTCGACCCGGAAGACGGCTCGATCGCCAACAGGCGCCGTCTGGTCGACGTCGATCCCGCAGACGGCGACCCGGACGGGCTCGTGTGCGACTCCGACGGCTGTCTCTGGCTCGCCCTCTGGAACGGTCATGCCGTGCGACGGTACGCACCGGACGGCACGTTGATCGGGATCGTCGACGTGCCGACAGCGCGCGTCACCAAGTGCGCGTTCGGAGGCCCCGACCTGGACGATCTCTTCATCACGACGGCCGGGGGCGGAGACGCGGCGGAACCGCACGCCGGCGCTCTGTTCCATGCGAGGACCGGCTTCGTGGGGTGCGCTCCCAACCTCTTCGCCGGATGACGCGCCGCGCACTCGTGATCGATCGTCCGGGCACGATCGCCCTGCTCGAACGGCCCGCTCTCGAGCCGGGCCCGGCGGAGATCGTCGTCAGACCGGTGTTCTGCGGTATCTGCGGCACTGATCTCGAGCTGCTCCGGGGAGAAGTCGACATGGCGTTCGCCCGGTATCCGCTCACGCTCGGACACGAATGGTCGGGGATCGTCGAGTCTGTTGGTCCCGCTGTCGACCGCGTCGCCCCCGGGGATGCGTGTGTGGGCGAGGGAATCGTCCCGTGCGGTCGATGCGCCAGCTGCCGGGCGGGGGCTACGAACACATCTTTCCAGCACATTGGGATCCTAAGCTTAGAATTCCACGTGGACAAGTTGTCGCGGCCGCTTCTATAGTGTCACCTAAATACTAGTGACTCCAGCGTAACTGGACTGGCCACAGTTAGGCCGCAAATGTAATCACACTGGCTCACCT
>JADMIO010634479.1_pt1 | contig 33045 bp, 30 predicted proteins | sample 8958161 | NCBI WGS metagenome assembly JADMIO01 (sample SAMN16585339, study PRJNA669376) | soil metagenome | isolation source: Crop rotation soil | place: USA: Cullars Rotation, Alabama | collected 2011
CGACAACTTGTCCACGTGGAATTCTAAGCTTAGGATCCCAATGTGCTGGAAAGAGCTGGGCGCAGACCGCAGGTCCCATCGTCGTGCTGTCGGCGGCCAACGTGGCGCGGCCGACGTTCACGGCGCCTGCTGGTCCGGCCACGCTGACATTCGCGCTGACGGTCAACAACGGAACGCTGACCTCCGCCCCCGCATCGACGACGGTGACGGTAGCAGCGGCAGTGTTCAGCGTTACAGGCAGCGTGGGTGTGACTGGCGCGGGTGCGACGATTGCGCTGACGCCGGGCACAGCGGCTGCGACGGCGGATGCGGCGGGTGCATTCACGTTCAGCGGCATCGCCAACGGGTCGTACACGGTGACGCCGGCGAAAGCTGGGTTCACCTTCGCCCCGGTCTCAGCGTCTGTGACTGTTGCCGGCGCCAGTGTGGTCAACGTCAACTTCACGGCGACCGCAGTGCCGCAGACCTTCACGGTCTCGGGCAGTGTGGGTGTGGCTGGCGCGGGTGCGACGATTGCGCTGACGCCGGGCACGGCGGCGGCGACGGCGGATGCGGCGGGTGCATTCACGTTCAGCGGCATCGCCAACGGGTCGTACACGGTGACGCCGGCGAAAGCTGGGTTCACCTTCGCCCCGGTCTCAGCGTCTGTGACTGTTGCCGGCGCCAATGTGGTCAACGTCAACTTCACGGCGACCGCAGTGCCGCAGACGTTCACGGTCTCGGGCAGTGTGGGCGTCAATGGCGCGGGTGCGACCGTGACGTTGAATCCGGGCGCGCGCAGCGTGGTCGCTGACGCCGCCGGTGCTTACAGCTTCACGGGCGTCGCCAACGGGGCGTACACGGTGACGCCGGCGAAGGCGGGCTTCACATTCGCTCCGGTCTCGGCGGCGGTGACCGTTGCCGGCGCCAATGTGGCGAACGTCAACTTCACGGCGACCGCAGTGCCGCAGACGTTTACGGTCTCCGGCAGTGTGGGCGTCACCGGCGCGGGGGCGACGATCGCGCTGACGCCGGGCACGGCGACGGCGACGGCGGATGCGGCGGGTGCATTCACGTTCAGCGGCATCGCCAACGGGTTGTACACGGCGACGCCGGCGAAGGCGGGCTTCACGTTCGCTCCGGTCTCGGCCGCTGTGACTGTTGCCGGCGCCAACGTCGCGAACGTGAACTTCACGGCGACGGCGGCGAGCGCCGCCGGGCCAACGGCCGTTGCATCCGTGACGAGCGCAGCCAATTCGCGCGGCAACGTCAGCGTTGCCATCACGACCACCGGGCCGACGCGGCTCGTCGCGTTCGTGTCGGCTGACGGTCCGCAGGCGACCGGTGCGGCCGGACAGTCGGCAGTGGTCAGCGGCGGCGGGCTCACCTGGACTCTGGCCGCACGCGCGAATGGCCAATGGGGTGACGCGGAGATCTGGACCGCAGCGGCGCCCGCGGCGCTGGTGGCGGCGAGCGTCACCAGCACGTTGGCGCAACATCGGGCGGCGCCCGATTACATTCAACTGCTACGCGTCGTCGCCTTCACCGGTGTGAGCGCCATCGGCGGCAGCGCGGCGGTAAGCGGTCAGACGACAGCCACGGCGACTGTTGGCGTTCCCGCGCAGGCCGCCGGGTCCCTGATCTACGCGGTCGGCGAGGACTGGTCCGCGGCGGTCAGCCGGACGTTCCCTGCAGGACAGACCCAGGATGTGCAGTCCCTCGGCGCTGACGGCGATACGTTCTGGGTGCAGAAGACGAGCGCGCCCATTGCTGCAGCTGGCACGGTGTCGGTCACGGCAACCACTGCGGCGCGACCGGCCCCTGGAGACCGCTGGAACTATGCGGCGGTGGAGTTGAAGCCGTAACCCGTGAGGTTGCCCTGCGCCGCATGGGCGCAGGGACCGCCTTCGAATCGCACGGCCGGGCGTCGCGAGGCGTCCGGCCGCGTTGTTTCAGAAGCGCGGCCGGGTCCGCTGCGGATCTTGCCACTCCCCCTCGCTGCTTCAGAGGCCTGCGAGAATTCCCGCACTGCTCGCGAACGATCGCGCGGTCGCCGTCCGGTGTATTTCGATTGGCCGCCACTGCTTGCCGCTAATCCTCAGGAAATCGTCGCGTGTGTGATCGCTTCTTGGCGGTTGCGTTCTTGCACCAATACCTGTCAGCTCGTGAGGCAGCTTCCAATTCCGGGTCGCCTGCTCATGGAAGCCACGAGTCGTTGAGGGGGTAGGCGCTGTGCGGGCGGCGATTATCGGCGTGACGTTGGTGCTCACGTCGCTAGTCGCCGCCGCAGAGCGCGAGGATGGTGGGCAATGTTGCAGCGCATGCCGACCCTGACGGCCGCGCTCAAGCGCGATCTCGATCTGGAGCAGGCGGTGTTCGTCGCCTGGCGTGAAAACCTGCAGGTGCCGACGGACCGTCTGTCGGTCGCCGTCCGTGACGGCGTGGCCACGCTGATGGGCCGCGTCAACTGGCGGTATCAGAGTGTCACCGCGGCGACGGCTGCCGCGGCGGTTGCCGGCGTCCGCGCGGTCGACAACCGCATCGTCGTAGAGATTTCCTAATCGCGGACTCCCGCCACGGGAGCCCGCAACAGCCCGGACCGTGGGGGTCAGGCGCGGTCCGGCCGCGGAGACGCGCCGGGTTGCCGTACGTGCGGCCCGGCGCGGCTCCGCGATCCGTCCGCCGCCTGGCAGCGACTCCGAACGGACCCTCCCTCGGTTCTTGTTGACCATCCTGAATTGACGGCGCACACCGCCTCGCGGGCGCGACACAGCGGCGCGCCCTCACGGGCTGTGGATTCGAGGTGGCGCGGCGTCCATGAATCCTGTCCCCCTCCGAGGTTGCCCGGAGCAATGCGGGAAAATCACGCACCTCCGAAAAATCCCGCAGCCGACCGAGTGGCCCGCGCCCACACACAGCGGAAAAACCCTCGGTACTTACTCCGTCGCAGTGGCATACCCGTTGCCCTACGCGTTGCATCGGAATTCATTCCCACATTGACGAGGATTCATATGCGATTAAGACAACGGTTCGTAATGCGGATGGCCGGCGCTGTCGCTCTGGCCTTGACGGTTGCTGCCGCCGCTCCACGCGCGGCAGCGGACAGCAATGCGCGACTGCAAACGGCGCGCGTCGCGATCAGCGGCACTTCCAACGTTCACCCGTACACCGCCGAGACATCCGCCGTGCGGGTGACCCGCCTCCAGCTGCGCGAAGGAGCGGAGTGGGCCCGGTGGGACGCGCTCACCGATCCGGGCGTTCTCGAGGCCTTCGATATCAGTATCGCGGCGGCTTCGCTGTCCTCGCCGAAAGGCGACGGTCTGAACAAGAACATGCACAAGGCGCTCAAGGCGACCGAGTACGCCGACATCACCTTCCGTCTGAAGCGGCTGGAGTCACAGCCCGGAGCGCCCGGCGCGCTGCGCGCGGTCGGCCTGCTGCAGATCGCGGGGGTCGAACGGGAAATCGCGCTCGATGTCGTGGCGCAGCAGGCGAGCGGAGCGATCAGCATCAAAGGCGACGCTCATCTGCTGATGACCGACTTCGGCATCACGCCTCCGAAAGCGATGCTCGGCATGCTGACAACGGACCCGCACGTTGCCGTGCACTTTGAAACCGTCGTAGCAGTGCCGCTCACCTAGGCGCACGCACGGCCGATACGCCAAGAAAAGAGGACCCCATGAAACCCGTTTTCCGCATTGTTACAGTGGCCGCGGCACTTGTTCTGTCAGCGATTCCGGCGGCGGCGCAGGATCAACCAGCGCCGGCGACGCCGGCCAAGCCGGGCCTGCTCAACGAGCGGCCGATCGTGATGGAGTACATCCGCCCGCAGGATCAGCGCGGCGTCAACGTTTTCGAAACCACGAAAGAGCGCGGGCCGGAATATACCGGCTTCAAGGTCGACTTCGGCGCGGCTTTCACCAGCCAGGTCCAGTCGCTCAGCCACGACAACAACGCTGCTCCCAATCTGGTAAATGGCGTCAACGCCAACCAGTTGATGACCATCGGTACCGGCTTCAACAACTCCACCGCGAACCTCTACCTGCACGCCCAGCTCGCCCCCGGGATCCGGGTGCAGTTGACCAGCTATCTGTCGTCGCGGCACCACAACGAGACGTGGGTGAAAGACGGTTTCCTGCAGGTGGACGAATCGCCCATCGACTTCGTGCCATTGCAGGCGCTGATGCAGAAAGTGACGCTGCGTGTCGGCCACATGGAAATCAACTACGGTGACGCGCACTTCCGCCGCAGCGACAACGGTAACGCGCTCTACAACCCGTTCGTCGGCAACTACATCCTCGACGCCTTCACGACCGAGATCGGCGCCGAAGTCTACGCGAAATCAAACGGCGTGATTGCGATGGCCGCAGTGACCGGCGGCGAGAGCCGCGGAACCGTCCTCACACCGGGCCAGCGGTCGCTGGCGAAGATTGGCAAGATCGGATTCGATCGGACCGTCCGCCCCAGCCTGCGCGTGCGACTGACCGGTTCGATGTACCGCACGGGAAACTCGGCCAGCAATACGCTTTATGGCGGCGATCGTGCCGGCTCCCGCTACTACTACGTGATGGAGAACACGGCGGCCAGCGAATCCACGCAGTTCACCTCCGGATTGCTCAACCCCGGCTTCCGCAACGAAGTGACGGCGCTGCAAGTGAACCCCTTCGTCAAGTTCCACGGTCTCGAGCTGTTCGGGGTCATCGAACGGGCCGAAGGGCGCGCCAGAACCGAAGCCAGCACCCGTACGTGGAATCAGTACGCCGGCGACATCGTCTATCGGTTCCTGACCCGCGAACAGATGTTCGTCGGCGCCCGCTACAACACCGTGTCAGGGACGCTGCCGATCGCCGCCGGCGACGTTGGCGCCGAGCGCGTGCAATTGGCAGCCGGATGGTTCGTGCTGCCGGGCCTGCTGATGAAGGCGGAGTATGTGAATCAGCGCTATACGGGCTTCCCCTCCAGTGATATCCGCAGCGGCGGTCGTTTCCAGGGGACGATGCTCGAAGGGGTAGTGGCGTTCTGACGCCCAGGCCAGCACCCATGACCTTCACCTTGTTGCTTCGAGACGAGAGCCGGCGCCGGGTCGCCGCTCTCGTCCTTCTCATTGTTTTAGTTCCCGGTTCGCGGGTGAGCAGCGGCGCCGCGGCAGTCGCGCCAGAAGTGTCGGTTACCCTCGACCGAGGCGTGTATCACGTCACCGCGCAGTACACCGCGGCGAAACCGCCGGCGACGGTGTTGGCGGTGCTCACCGATTACGAGGCGATCCCTCGTTTCATGCCCGACGTCACCACCAGCATCGTCCGCGAGCGAATAGGGAAGCACGTCGTCCTCGAGCAGGAAGCCGAATCCCGCGTCCTCATGTTCAGCCGGCGGGTGCATCTGCTGCTCGACGTCCGCGTCGACGCACAGACCCTGTCGTTCCGCGACACCTGCGGCCGCAGCTTCGTTACGTATGAAGGCGCCTGGCGCGTAACTCCCGACGGCGACGGTGCCGACATCCGCTATGAGCTCGTGGCGGAGCCGCGTTTCGAGGCGCCGTCGTTCATCGTGACGCGAGTACTGAAGAAGAACTCCGCCCGAATGATCGAGGCGCTGCAAACCGAGATTGCGGCGCGCTGATCGCCAGGCTCGTCGCGGCGTTGCCCGCAGGACGGCGCGTCCCGCCGCTGGAAAAATTCCCACACGTCGAAATCTTCGGCTGTACGTGCGGTGCATTCTCGCCGCGGATGGCGAGGGAAACCCGGAATGCGGGCGTACGCGCTGGCATCGTTGTTGTTCTCACGAACGACATCAGGAGAATCGTCATGGCCCGTCCGTCAGCTACGGCAGCAACTATCGGATACAGGTCGGCTGTGTTGGCGACTGTCTGCAGCGTCACCTATATCGTGGGCCAGCTCGCGGAGTGGGCGGGGCTTTTCGGGTCACGCGGCGGGCCCGAGAGCGCGAGCACGCCGCTCGGCATCGCGATTCTGTTGACCCCGTCGCTGTTCCTCGGCGGATCCTTCGTCTTCCTCACCGTATGCGTTCACCAGGTGACGGCGCCGGAGGAACGCGTCTGGAGCCAGGCGGCAATTGCCTTCGCGACTTCATACGCGACGCTGACCGGCTGCGTCTACTTCGTGCAACTCTCGCTCGTGGCGCCGCGGCTGCTCGGCGGCCGGATGGCGGACATCGAGCTGTTGCGATTCGTGCCTTTCGACTCGTTTCTCTACGCAGTCGACATTCTCGGCTACAGCTTCATGAGCGTCTCGACCCTGTGCATGGCGATGGCGTTCACGCGTCCAGGTATCGAGCGGCTCGCCAGATTCTGGCTCACCGTCAATGGCCTGCTGCTGCCGTTCGTGGCCTTGCAGATGTATTTCCACGGCCTGATCGTTCCGGCCTCGTTGTGGGCCATCACGTTCCCGGCGTCGACGGTGACGCTCGCCGTGCTCTTCCGCCGCACGGCCGCGGCGGCCGACCTGGCCGTCGCGATCTATGGGTCCGCGCCCTCGCTCCACCTCGATGAATCGCGGCCGTCTGATCGTGCATTGTGCTGACCCGGTGCACGGGCAAAGACTTACCGGCGGCCTGCGGTCTTTCGCGAAGTAGTACGATCCGCACGGCGGCGGCGTGCTGGGCTTTGGCTCGCCCGTGGTGGTTCCTGAAGCAATGACAGGTGTCGGCAGTGCTCTGTTCCCGAAAGAGCATGGAGCGTACGGTCAACTGAGCTTCCCGCTCGTGACCGCCTTTGCCGCAGCGGGTGTGTCGCCAGGCGGGCTGCTGATGGCGATAGCCACAATCGCCGCGTTTCTGGCCCACGAACCATTGCTCATCATCAGTGGACATCGAGGACCGCGCGCCCGGAGGGACGCTCCGCCTTTCGTGACGCGCTATCTGGCAGCCTGTCTGATCGTGGGAATGGCGACGGGGTTCGCAGCGGTGCTGATGATGCCTCCCGCGGCGCGGTGGTCGATCGTGGTGCCGCTGCTGCCCGCACTTATCCTCGTCGCGGCGGCGGCCCGGGGCAACGAAAAGTCATCGCTGGGCGAGGCAGCGGCAGCCATCGCGTTCTCCGCCGTCGCCGTCCCCGTTTCGATGTCCGCCGGCGCCGGTCCCACCACCGCGGCGGTCATCGCCATTCCATTCGCCTTGCTCTTTGTCACCACGACGCTCGCCGTGCGGGTAGTGATCCTGCGCGTGCGGCGCGGAGGCGATCTGCGGGCGGCGACGGCCACACGCGCCGGCGTGCTGAGTATCGCCGCGGGTGGCCTGGCAACGCTGGCCGCAGCGGTCGTCGCGGGCCTGCTGCCGGTCTCGGTCGTGGTGTCGTCGGCACCCGGACTCGCGATCGCGGCCTTCGTCGCGCTCAGCCCGCCGTCCCCGGTTCATCTCCGCGAGCTTGGATGGACGCTCGTCGCAGTGTCGTGTGCGACCGCCGTCCTCGTCATCGCAACGGCGTAGCCATTGCGCATCCGAACGACAAAATGCGGACCCCTGCACAAGGACGATGCGCTGCGGGATTGGTGAGCCGGATTATCCCGCTGTGCCGGGAATTTCTACGCACGCGGAACTGCGCGGAAAACACCGGAATGCTGACGAACCACGCTTTTCGGGCAGGGCACGCTGGCACATCGGTTGCGCTCGCGGCGGACGGAGGCTTCATGACATCACGTCCAACGACCCTTGCCGTCGGCGCGATCGTGTTGGTGGTCCTGCCGCTGCTCGTGACGATCGCGGTATTCGCCGCGAATCTTGCCCTCGAAGCGACCGGCGCCGAAGTCAGCATCGTTGGCCGCTTAGGGCCAACGCACGCGGTTCTCGTTGGGTGGAGCGTGGTCGCGATCGGGGTCGTCAGCGCGCTGGCCGCGACGGCGTTCGAGCGCTAGTACACGAGGGACGGGACGTTCCGTTTCCAGGGCGGCGCAGACACTAGTAGGTTCTGATCACGTGGATGTAGTCGTCGCCGATCGTGACCTTGTCGCCCCCGAGCGCCAGCGTTTCACCGGTCACGACGGCGACCGTGTCAGCGACGATGTGCACCGTCGCGATCGTGCTGCCGCTCAGGCGCCGCCATGTCTTCATCCAGTGGCGTACGAGTTTCACGGTGGCATCGCGGTTTGCGGCGAGCTGCTCGGCGCGCCTCGCGTCAACGTGGATCCAGATCGATGAATCACGCGCCGAGGCCTTGATCACCCGGAGCTCGAATGGCACCGACGTAGTGCAGAAGGCCAGGAGCCGCTCGGTGTCCAGGTCGGAGTACCCCTCGATCGTGTGGCACGTTCCGCTCATCCGATCGTTGCTGGACGAAGTGGACGTGCCGCCGACGCACACCAGCAGCAGGACGACAGCCAATCGAACGCGATGTGTCATCGTTCAGAAGTTGATGGTGACGGTCGATTCCGATCGCGTCTCGACGACGCCTGGACCAGTCGACGATGGTGGAGGGGGAGAGTAGGTAATGAGTGGCCGCGCCGGCGTCGCTCCGCTGGTGCAGGTGACGGCGACGCCGGAGGCCGGATCCTGCAGTGACGCTCCGGGACGAACGTCGATACGACAGCCGCGCACGACGTCGGCGTGCACGGCAAGCCTCGAATCGCTCGGCGCCGTCATCACGACCGCACTGCCGAACAGCACGAGCGCGGGACTTGCCACACACCTCAACGCCAACCGCGGCATGACACTCCTGCCTGCGTGAAAAGGATCGGACAGCTCGACGGTAAAGAGGCCGCTCAGCGTCTCGACAGTTGTGCAGCTCAAGCTCAATAGCGACGCCGTCTGCGAGCCGGTATAGTGATACGTATATGGCAGCGCGTACAGCGTGTGTTCACTGCGGACGTGTCGGTTTCGTACGCAAGGAGCACATCATCGAGCGTGGCGGCGCCGCGCGCGTGCAGTGCTACTGCGGCATCTGCGACCGCTCGTGGTTCCTCGCCGATGAACGGCACGTGCCCGATCGCCGCGGCGAAGCCAACGACCACGCGCGGCTGGTGGTGCGCCCGGAGCGGCGCGTGACGGCGCGCCGCGCGTCGGATTCGTCCGACGGTTCGACGGTCGACCGCGAGCAGTTGTTCAAACGGGTCGAAGAGAACTCGCGCGAGCTGCGCCGCCTGGCCGACGAAGTCCGCCGGCTCCGCAAGCAAATCGAAGACGCGGATCGAGTGCCGTCCCGAACGTCAGCGCTCTAGGCGGTGTCGCCTGTGCGCCGCCGGCGTCCCCGCTGCAGGCGCCGCACCATTCCAATCAATCCCGACGTGACGAGGACCATCGTCGACGGCTCCGGCACCGGCGTCGGTGTCAGGTTGCGCACGTTGAGCACCCCGTCGTTGTAGTCCATGTCGTTGTAATCTTCGAAGGCGATCACCCAGTCGTCGGTCGACGGCTTGCGAAACGCGAGAGCGCGCGCGGTGCCGTTAGGATTCAACTGGTCGGCGGTGAAGAAGATGTTCCCAGTGTTGCCGACCTGCAGGTAGACGCCGAAGCGCCGTGGATCGACGCTCGTGAACGTCCCGCAGTTCACGCCCTTCGCGCAATCACCGCTGATGGTGACGCCCGTGCCATTGGCCGTCCACTCGACTGCGGCGTAGGTCGTCAATCCGGCGCCCGCGGTGCCCGAACCGACCGCCGGCCCGAGGAACACCGGCAGTTTGTAGATCGACGAGGTATCGAGGCCGGACCACAGCCCGAACACGTTGACCGCGTGATTGCCCGCGTATTCGAACGACAGGTTGGTGTTCAGCGAGGAACCGGACGCCAGCGTCCACATGGCCGCGGACGATTGATCGGTGGCGGCGTTGACACCGGGGCCGAAGATGGCATCGATGAGCGATTGCAGTGACGGCTCATTCGCGATCGCGTTGACGGTGACCTGACGCTCGTTGGTCACCAGGATGGGGGTCGCCAGAACGTTCTGCGCCCACAAGCCGACGACGAAGACAGCGATAGGTACGAAGCCTCGACGGCTCATTGTCTGGTTCCTCATTCCGCTTACGTAGTGAATTCGCATCCTCCTAATGGGCAAAGCCCGTACCCCTTCCACCTGTTGACGGCGCGCCGGTCCCGTTTCGCGAGGACTCGGCGTTTTCCGCGCATTTCGCTGCCTCCGGCACGACGAAAAGGATCCACGGCGACCACCGAAGGCGCGGCGGCAGCGGCAGAAGGCATCCCGCAGGCAGACGTTGGTCCGAGCTTCGCCGGATAATGCGCTGGATACAGTGGCGAGACGTCAGAGACGGACTCGAAGGATCGCGTCCGCGCCGGCCGCTGCAAACGCTTCGATTACAGTGAGATACATGCGAACGGTGATTGCCGTCATTACTGCCGCGGCGCTGGCGGCGGCCTGTTCCCGCGGGGTCCGGCCGGCCTCCACCGAGGAGACGCCGCGGGAAGGCGCGGGCAACGGTGCCCTGGACCGCGTGCTGCGCGCCTACGTCGTGGAATTTCTCAAGCGGAATCCGACCACGAACACCTATCTGGGCGGCGCCGGCCTGGACCCGTCGCTGCGCGATGTCGATGGAACCCTGCGCGACCATGCGGCGGCTGCCCTCGAGCAGGAGGACCGCTGGCTGGCCGACGTGGCGAGGCAGATCGAGGGCGTCGACGCGAAGACCCTGACGCCGGACGGCAGAACGAACCGGGACGTTGCGCTCGCACAGATCCGGTTCCTGCAGCACCAGCATCAGCAGCGCCGATATCAGGAGCGGGCCGTGGACACCTACGTGCTCGAGCCCTTTCGCGCCATCGACTGGCAGATCCAGGGGCTGACACAAACGGGTCCCCAGACCTATGGCACGGCGGAGGAGTGGACGCTGATAGCGCGCCGGCTGCGTGCCGTGCCGCGATTCCTGGAGACGGGGGTGCAGCAGCTGCAGGCGGGCGTCGCGAACAGTCGCGTGGCGGACCCGAGGATGCTGCAGCGCGACGGGCTGGGATCGGCGGAGGCGAACGCGAAGTTCTTCCGCACGGCCTTGCCGCAGATTGCACAGGACCGCATCAGCGGCCCGGACCGCGATCGCGTGCTGGCCGACGTGCGGTCGGCGTCCGCGGAGGCGGCCGACGCCTACGCCAGGTTCCGCCAATTCATCGCCGTCACGTTCTTCGATGGCGGCAAGGTCAAGCCGCAGTTTGCCCAGGACCGCTTCGCCATGGGGGAGAACGAATACAACTGGGCGCTCGCCAACAACCTTCATCTGGAGAAGAAAGCGGCGCAGCTCTATGACGAAGCGTGGCCGATCGTCGAGCGCACGCAGCAGCAGATGGTCGACCTGGCGCGTCAGATCGGGCAGCAACGAAAGCTGACCCTTCCCGCCGATGGCGGTGCCGCCGTCCGCGCCGTCTTCGACGAGCTGTCGAAGGACTATCCGAAGTCCGACCGCGACATGATCGCCTGGTATCGCGACACCGCGTTCCGTCTCGTCGAATACGCGCGGAAGACGGGGATTTTCGATGTGCCCGCCGATTACCGGCTGGACGTCACCGAGACCCCGCCGCCGCTCGAGGCCTCGATCGACGGCGCCGCGTATTACCCGGCACCGCCGTTCAAGATGTCGGGCGTGGGACGGTTCTACGTGACGCCGACGCACAACGATCCGGCCGCGCTCAAGGCAAACAATCGCGCCTCGCTCGCCGATCTGGCGGCGCACGAAGGCTTCCCCGGACACGATTGGTACTACAAGGTGCTCACGCAGTCGCGCGAGCAGCTCTCGCCGGTGCGCTGGTTGACGCCGGGCGCGGTCGAAGACTCGTCGTCGATGTGGGAGGACTCACTTCCGGCAGAAGGATGGGGCCTGTACGCGGAAGCGCTGATGGCGGAGCCGCAGCCCGGGGCGGCCTCCGGGTTCTACACGCCGGAGGAGCGCCTGTATCAGCTGCAGGGCGAGCTCTACCGCGACTTACGGGTGCGTATCGACACCGGGATCCATACGGGCCGACTGACCTACGACGAGGCCGTGACGCTGTACTCGGAAATCGTCGACTTCCTGCCGGGGTCGTGCACCGGACAGGCGGCACGCAGCGACACCAAGCGCGCGAGCTGCGAGAGCGCGGAGCGCGCCATTTTCCGCTACTCGAAATGGCCGACGCAGGCGATCACCTACAGGTTGGGGAAAGATCAGATCTACGCGCTGCGCGAGGAAGCGATGAAGGCGATGGGCAGCGGCTTCTCGCCGAAGACATTCCACCTGCTGCTGATCCGGCAGGGAACGATTCCGTCCGGCTACGTCCACGATACTGTGCTCGCCACGCTGCGCCAGCAGCGGTAGCGGACACGCGCGGCGGGCTCTAGTCGGCGGCGCCGCGAGGACCGGCCGCGAGCGCGTGCTGCACGGCGCGCAGAAGGTCATCGGGCAGGCACGGTTTGGCAATCACGGCATCGAAGCCGGCTTCAAGCGCCGACAGGCGTTCCGCTTCGAGGGCCTGCGCGGTCAACGCGATCACCGGTATCGACTTCAGCTCCGGCGTGGCCCGCATGCGCCGCAGCGCCGTGGCGCCGTCGAGGATGGGCATGCGCAGATCCATCAACACGAGCGCGGGATCGTGCGCCAGCGCTTCGGCGATCGCCTCTTCGCCATTGCGCGCGACGCGCACGCGATAGCCGTGGAACGTCAGATACGTCTGATAGATGTCGAGCGCATCATCAAAGTCATCAACCAGGAGAATGAGAGGGCTGTCGATCGTCGAGGGCATGCGCAAAATTAGGGTAGCCGATTTGCGCGCGCCGCGCGGGGCGAATGTGTCAATAGGTCATTAAGGACTGAACGCCGTCCCTAAGTGAAAACGATCAATTGAGCTGCGGCGACTGCCCTGCCTCGCGCACGATGGCAAACAGTGCGAGCGTCACGGCGATCACGACAGGACCGAGGACGACTCCAAGGACGCCGAACAGCTGAATCCCCCCGAGGACGGCAAAGAAGATCAGCAGTTCGTGCATGCGCGTGCGCTTGCCAATGAGCCGCGGCGAGAGCACGTTGTCGATCGATCCGACGACGAGGATGCCCCACACGACGAGGACGAGCGCTTTCACGTAGAAGCCGGCGGCGGCGAGGTACAACGCGGCCGGAGCCCAGACCAGAAAAGCGCCGGCCATCGGGATCATCGACAGGAAGAACATGACGACGCCCCAGAGAAGGGCCGAGGGAAGTCCGAGTGCCCAGAAGATGAAGAACCCGAGCGCACCCTGAATCGCGGAAATCATCACCACGCCGTAGACGCTCGCCGCGATGACGTCGCGCGTGCGCGCGAACACGTCGTTCATCTGCACCTGTTCGAGCGGAACGATCTCGTAGGCGGCGCCGACGATGGTACGGCCGTCGCGAAACAGGTAGTAGAGCGTGAAGACGACGAGGAACACCTGGACGACCGCGGCGAGGACGCCGCCGACGAGGCCGAGCGTGCCGACGGCGAGGCTGCCGCTCCACGCCTGCAGCTTCTCGCGCAGGAATTCGGGCGACTGCAGCTGGCTGACGTCCATGTAGCCCGACAACCATCGCAGCAGCGGGCCGACCAGCGGCGACTGCAGATCGAACCAGGGACCGTCATGCGCGCCGAGGGTGGCGGCAACCCCGCGCGCCTCGTTGACCACGGCGATGGTGATGAACGTGACCGGACCAAGAATCGTCACGATGACGAGCAACGTGGAGATCGCCGCGGCGAGCCCCGGGGTGGCGACCCGCTGTTCGATCCGGGCGTGCGCCGGCGCAAAGACGACCGCGAGGACGACAGCCCATAACAGCACGCTCAGGAACGGCTGCAGGATCTGCCAGCACACGTAGAGGGCGCACGCCAGCAGGGCGAGCAGGGCGAGCCATCGGAGCGAAAAGCGCGAATTCACGTGGGGTCAGCGGTGCAAGCGAGGAGCCAGTATAGGAGCACCGCGGCACGCCTCGGCGTGGGTCACCGTTGCGCCGCGAGCCAGCGGGTGAGCGCGGGCGACTGGCGCGCATCGAGCGACGCGCAGCTTTCCACGCTCTCGATCTGCTGCTGGATCGTGCGCTGCGAGCTGGAGACGGGGTTACGCGCGAAGAAGGTCTTCAGCTCCTCGGCGCGCCGGGTGGAGCAGAAGGCGCCCAGCGACTTGACGATCTCGGGTATGCCCTGGAAGGTGCCGAGCTTTTCCGTGAGCGTCTGCCACTGCGCCGTGGTGAACGTCCACGCCGCGTCCCGTCCCCACGGCAGCGCCATCAGGCCGCCGATCAGTACCGCGACGTCCTGGGTTCGCACCGCCGTAGACATGGCGAAGTCGAGCGTCCGCTGCACGAGCGCGGGGTCGCGGAACCAGGGCAGGGCGTTGAAGAACCGGTAGTACTCCTCCGGATCGGACGCCAGCCTGGCAAGCTGCGACCGGTACTGGTCGTACAGCGCCCGGTCGCCGTTGACGGCGGCCACCTCCAGGACAGTGGACGCGATCGTTGGCGGCAGCGACGCGCGATCGGCGATGTAGGCAGTGGCGAGGTCGCGCGCGCGGCGCTGCACCTCGGCATCGTTGCCCACCGCGCCGACCAGTCCGAGCAGCGTGGCGCGCAGGCTCTGGCGGTTGTCGTCATCGCTCCCGGCACCCGGCCAGCCCAGACGATCCAGCGCCGGGCGGAAGCGTGCGCGGATCCACGATTCGTAGCGAGGCCGATCGGGCGGATCGACGAGGTCGTAGCCGATCGTCGTGAGGCGCGCCGCGATTTGATCGAGGACCGCTGCGGTGTCGTCGCCGCTCAGCGCAGCAGCGAGATCCAGATACACATCCAGATCGTGGCGTCCGGCGCGCGCCATCCACCACTCGTCGCCGAGCAGCCGGATGCGCTCCGCCGGCCGCAATCCGCTGGCGCTTTTCGCGAGGTCGCGGACGGCGTCGGGCGAATAATCGGAGAAGTAGTAACCGCGGCTCTCGGCATTGGCGAAGACGTTGTGGCACCCGCTGCCGCTGAACATGCGGTCGTGGCGGTCGAGCACCTCGCAGCGCGGCATCCCGTCTTCGCTCTTGAAGCAGGCAGGGAACGTCCACGTCTGCGGCGCCGCGTGGGCGCCGGGCGAGGCGACAAAGCGATCCTGCGTCAGCGTCAGCGTGCTCGCCCCGGCACGACAGGCCGACCGCACGCTCAGCACGGGCGCCCCCGGCTGATCGACGAACGCCCTCATGATCCGGTCGACCGGCTTGCCGGTAACGCGCGCGACCTCGCCCCAGAAGTCTTCGCCGGTGGCGTTCCCGTACGCATATTTCCGCAGGTACGACGACACACCCTGGCGGAACGAGTCGGGGCCGACGAAGGCTTCGATCATCCGCAGGACGGCGGCGGTCTTCTCGTAGGCGATGGCATCGAACAATTCGTTGATCTGTGCCGTCGACTCCGCTGGCGTGCGTATGGCGCGCGTGTTCTGCAGCGCGTCGAGGCTCAAGGCCCGCTGCGTGTCCTCGGCCTCGTCGAGCTCCATATGCCACTCCGGCTTCCACGCCGCCAGCGGCTTCTTCTCCATCCAGGTGGCAAACCCCTCGTTCAGCCAGACGTCGTCCCACCACTTCATCGTCACGAGGTCGCCGAACCACTGGTGCGCGATCTCGTGCGCCAGCACCTCGGCGACGTTGCGCTTGACGCCGAACGACGCGCGCTGCGGATCCGCGAGGAGGAGGCGTTCGCGGAATGTAATGGCGGCGGTGTTCTCCATCGCGCCGGCGGCGAAGTCGGGGATGCCGATGATGTCGAGCTTCTCGAACGGGTACTTGATTCCGAAATACTGGTTGTAGAACTTCACCTGCTGTTCCGCCGCTTCGAGCGCGAACGCGGTCTGGCCACGCTTGTCGGGTGTGGAACAGATGCGAATCGGCGTGCCGTCGGCCGCGCCTTCACGGCAGACGAAATCGCCGACCAACATCGCCACGAGGTAGGACGACATCTTCGGCGTGGTCGAGAACGTCAGGGTATGCGTGCCGGCGTCGGGGCCGGGTGTGTCCGAGGTGATGCGGCCGTTCGAGATCGCGGTGTCGCCGCGATCGACGGTCAGCGAAATGTCGAAGGTGGCCTTGTACGACGGTTCGTCGAAAGAGGGGAACGCGCGTCGCGCGTCCGTCGCCTCGAGTTGCGTGACCGCGTAGCTGCGCGACGGGGTCGTACTGATATAGAAGCCACGCAGTTTGTCGTTGAGGATGCCGCGGTAGGTCACCTCGATGACCGCCATGCCCGCCGGAATCGGCTGCGCCACGGTGAAGGTCGCCTGTTCGAGTGCTGCATCGCTGGTCACACGCGCGCGCTGCGCACGGCCGCCGCTCGTGACCGTGACCTGATCGAACTCCAGTTCCGCTGCGTTCAACGTGATGCTGGGTGTGGCACGCAGCACCTGCACGCGGATCGTCTCGCGTCCGCGAAACGTTCGCGCTTTCAAGTCCGGCGCGAACCACAACGTGTAATGCTCGGGAGCAACGGTCGCGGGGAGGCGCTGGCCCAGGGCGGGAGCCGCGAGAACCACCAGCGCCGTCATCATACAGAGGACGGTGCGCATGCCTTCACAGTACCAGAAGCCTGTGGGCCTGGCGGCCATTACGGCAGAGATTTCGCAACACTCGCCGCCAGGACCGTGTGGCGACGCCGTTTCCGACCGAAACCGTCGTCACGCCGGCATTTTCGTGTCGCGATTGGCTACGCGAGACCCCGAAAAAAGGGATAGCCGGCACACCAGGGAAACGATGGAGGAGACGTGATGAAGTGGTTCAGCGTAATGGCGCTGACAGCCGTATGCGCCGGCTGCAACAGCGGTACGCCGGCAAGCGACGGCGTGGCGACGACGGGCACGGCGGTTCCGGCAGACACGGCGGCGCCAGGCGCCGCACCCGCCGCCGCAGCTCTTGCGCCCGCCGTGACGCCCGCGGCCGAGACGTTCCGTGAGGTCACGCTGCCTGCGGGAACGCAGCTGCGGCTCGAACTCAAGTCGCCGGTCGCTTCAGACAGCAGCCGCGTCGAAGACGCCGTGTCCGCCGCCCTGCGGCAGCCGGTGGTCGTCAACGGCCGGACCGTCCTGCCTGCGGGCACCGAACTGGCCGGCGCGATCACGAGCGTCGAGCGGGCAGGCCGGGTGAAAGGACGGGCGCGCGTCGCCTATCGCTTCAACTCGCTGCGTGCGCAGGGTCAGCGCTATGACATCCGCACGGCGCCCGTTGCGCATCAGGCCGCGGCAACGAAGGGATCCGACGCCAAGAAGATCGCGATTGGTGCCGGCGCCGGCGCAGCACTCGGCGCTTTACTCGGCGGCGGGGGAGGCGCAGCAAAAGGCGCCGCCATCGGCGGAGCGGGCGGCACGGGCGTCGTTCTCGCTACGCGCGGCAAGGACGTGCGTCTCGGGCCCGGTGCGAACGTGACGACGCGGTTGACGGCGCCGTTGACGATCCGCGTTCGCGAGTAGCGGCGCGCGTCACCGCTCGTCGGCGCGAAGGACACGTACTCGTCCCGCGCGTCACCGCTTCAGGTGTTCGAGCGTCGTCCGGATAGCGGACGTCGCTCGAGCCGCCTGTCCCCGATCCGCGAGCAGGGCCAGCGGATCGCTTCCCGCAATGTGCAACTCCTCTATCGGAACGCCGGGCAACGTTGCCGTGGCGGCGAGGTCCCGCGTTCGATCCCACTGCGCGAGCTCGCGCGACGCACGCGTGAGATGGTCGGGCCTATTGAGGAACGCGTGCATCGCGGCGCCGGACACGCCGGGCAGGCCGTCGGCGCGCCGGGCGAGCGTCCGCGTCGCGCGCAGCAACCCGGCGCGAGCCAGCCACGGCGATGCCGCGACGAGGCGGATCACATCGTCGTTCTGTGAGTCCGACGGCGAGTCGATGAGGACGAGCGCCGCGGTGTCGCTCGGAAACCGGCTGGCGAAGAGCCGCGCAAACGCGGCGCCGAGGCCGTGACCCACCATCACGTACGGAGCCGGTTCGCGGCTGGCTTGCAGCAGCGCGTGCAGCTCTTCGGGTACACGCGCCGGGTCGTACGGCCGCGGTCCCCATTCGCTCCAGCCCAGCCCGGAGCGGTCGTAGCTGCAGACGCGTGTCCGCTGCTGCAGATCCTGTTGCACCCACCCCCACGCCGCGGACATACCGGTGGCCGGGGCATCGAGGACGATCGTCGGCCTGCCTTCGCCCGTGCAGTAGATGTGCAACTGGTGATCGATCGCGCGGACGAGTCGTCCCGGATGCGGCAGTTGGCGGCGCTCGAGCGCGGTGGTGACGCCCTGGTAGGTAGCGCCGGCAAGGACCAGGAACAGCACCGCTGCCACGCCGCGCAGCAGGGCGCGGCGCACGCCGCCGGCGCGCGACACTACGATTCGGTCTCCGCGAGCCCGTACTTTTCGATGCGGGAGTAGAGCTGCGCGCGGGTGAGGCCGAGCAGCTTGGCGGCGCGTGTCTTGTTGTGCCGCGCCTGCGAGAGCGCCTTGATCACGAGCGATCGTTCGAGCGCCTCGAGGTTCACACCACCGGCCGGCAGGCTGGCGCCCGAGCTCTCGGCAGGCGCCTGCCGCGGTGCGGTTACCGGCAAATGCTCACTGCGGATCACGCCGCCGTCGGCGAGAATCACGGCACGTTCGATGGCGTTTCTCAGCTCGCGCACGTTGCCGGGCCAGCCGTAGGCGAGGAGCTGATCCTTCGCGTCTCGCGCGATCCCCACCGCCGGACGGCCGACGGTTTCACCGATCTCCTCGAGAAACAACTGAGCCAGATCGAGGATGTCGTCGCGCCTCTCTCTCAGCGGGGGAAGAGAAATCTCGAACACGCCGAGCCGGTAGTACAGGTCCTCGCGGAACCCGCCGCGTTCCATCGCCGCATGCAGGTCGCGATTGGTGGCGGCGATGACGCGGATGTCGGCGCGCAGCACGCGCGTGCTGCCAAGCCGCATGAACTCGCGTTCCTCGAGCACGCGCAACAGCTTCGCCTGAACCGTCGGCGCCATCTCGCCGACTTCGTCGAGGAACAGCACTCCGCCGCTCGCCTGTTCGATGCGCCCCGGTTTGGCGGCCACCGCGCCGGTAAAGGCACCGCGCTCGTGGCCGAAGAGCTCGGACTCGAGGAGCTGGTCGGGCAGCGCGGCGCAATTGATGGCCACGAAGGAACCCTGGCTGCGCCGCGACGCGTGATGAATGAAGCGCGCGATCACTTCCTTGCCGGTCCCCGACTCGCCCGTCAGGAGCACCGTCGTTTCCGTTTTCGCCACGCGGGCCGCCTGCGCCAACACGTCCCGCCACTGGCGGGAGCGTCCGACGACCCGGCGATGCCCGCTTCGTGCCTCGAGCTCACGCGTGAGCGTCGCGACCTGGGCTTCGAGGCGGGCGGCGGTTTCCCGCGACGCGGCATGCTGGCGGGCGGCTTCGGCCAGGCGCTGGTGGGAGATGGCCAGCGCGAGGTGATCGGCCACGCGCCGCGCAAAGTCGAGATCGTCCTCGCTGAAGCGATCGGTTTCCCGCGACAGGAAAAAGACCGATCCGAAGACATCGCTGCCGAGGGGCATCGGCACGCGCAACGCGGAGCGGACGGCGAGTTGCCGGAACAACCGGCCGCGGAGAGTGTGGCCAGCCACTTCCGCCTCGACATCGTGGACGACGTAGGCGTCGCGGTTGAGCTGAGCGCGATCTTCGCCGTCCACCGCCGTCGGCGCAAAGAACGACTCGTCGATCTCGGCGCCGGCAATGGCGTACACCTGGAAGGACGCGCCGTCCCGCTCCCACGAGGTGATCGCCAGGATGTCGTGGGGAAGGCCGCCGCGGACCACGTCCGATACCGCGGAGAACACGTGACGCACGTCCAGCGCACCGGCCATCGTCTGCAGCAGGCCGCGCAGGCTGTCGATGCGTTCGCGCCGCAGCGATTCGCGCTCGAGGATGGCGTCGTGTTCGAAGGCAAGGCCGAGCAGGTCGACCACGCCGTCCATCAATACCTGATGGTCGTGCGTGAACACGTCCGGCTGCCTGGAGGTGAGCCACAGTGCGCCGTGCACCCGGGGTCCCTGCCTGACGGTGCAGACGAGACGCGACAACGTATCGACGGCATCCGTGGGGCCGGCCGCGTCGTTGATGCGGTGCTCTGTCGTCGTCAACCCGCCGTCCGGGTCAACTTCATACAGCACGAACGACTCGGCACGATCGAGGCGTAACAGGTGCAGCCGTTCGAACGGGATCGCGCTGCGAAGCGTCGCGGCCAGACGCCCAACCGCTTCGCGCAGACTTGGGGCTTCTGCCACAAGACGAGCGACCGCCGTGAGAACCGACGACGTCTCCGGGTGACCCATGGGTAGAGCAATCAGTATAACCTCGCAGTGTGAACACGCTTGCCGCAGGGCTCTCCTGGATCGATTTGAATTTCCTCGGGCGGCCGCACGCCATCGCCACGGGGGTTGTCGCGGGATCTGACGCGCTCGCACTCATCGACCCGGGGCCGACGACGTGCCTCGAGACCCTCGGCCTCGGCCTGCAGCGCCTTGGTGTGCATCTACGCGACGTTACGGACATCCTGCTGACGCACATCCACCTCGATCACGCCGGTGCAACCGGCGCCATCCTCGGCGAGTTTTCGCGAATCCGCGTTTACGTGCACGAGCGGGGCGCGCCGCACCTGATCGACCCCTCCAAGCTCGTGGCGAGCGCGACGCGGCTATGGGGCGACGAGATGGACCGGTTATGGGGCGACGTAACCCCGGTTCCTCCCGACAGCTTGCAGATTTTAAAAGGGGGCGAACGGGTGACGGTGGCCGGCCGCGAGTTCGACGTGGCCTATACGCCGGGCCACGCGTCTCATCACGTCAGTTATCTGGAACGGTCGAGCCGCGTGGCTTTTGTCGGGGATACAGCCGGGATGTCGATCGACGGCAGCTACGTGCTGCCGCCAACGCCGCCGCCCGACATCGACCTCGAAGCGTGGCACGCGAGCGTTGCGCTCATCGAGGCGTGGTCACCGGGAACGTTGTTCCTCACGCACTTCGGTCCCGTTACCGATGTTCGGCCGCATCTTCAGTCGCTGCTCGAAAATCTCGGCACGACTGCGGCGATCGTACGGGACTCGCTGCGGGAGCCCGGAACAGACGAGGAACGCAGTGCCCGATTCGCGGAGCGCATGCGGAGCGAAATGCGCAGGCGGATGCCCGAGGGGCGCGTCGACGCCTACGCGCTCTCCGCGCCATTCGACCTCCTCTGGCTTGGCCTCGCCAGGTACTGGAGGAAGCGAGGCGCGTGAGGTGCCTTAATTTGCGACGGCCAGTGTCTCGTGCTGCTCCGCGGGAATGGCGCAGCGCCTGGGTTCGACGAGCAGCCGCAACCCGTATCCCTGCGGCGTCCCGGTGGACGATTTGTAGGGACCGACGCGATACACGGCAGAGAGGACCTTTCCCTGCTGCAGGACAGCGGGGAGGTCTCCCGATTCGCGCGCGGGGCGCTCGATCTGGAAGTGCACCAGCCGATAAAGCGGAATCGACGCCGGCACCTGGCATTCGACGAACGCGTCGACGTCGCTGACGTCGCGCGTCATCACCGACACGAAACGCAGGGTGCCGGTGGCATCGCGCCAGGTCAGACGGCCCGGCACGCGGATCTTCTTGCGGTTTCCAATGCGCTGCTGACGAACGGCGGATGATGTCTGACGAGTCGCGGCGAATGAATTCACGGACAGCCCCCTGAGAGGAAGGGTTTGGAGCTGGCTTTATCCACGATCGAGGCCCATGTCCTTCGAGTCGTGCCGGCTTGGTGCAGCGACTCGTAAGTACTTGTTTTCCAAGTACGTAGGGGTTTGGCTTACGGGTGGAGCCTCTGTGCGCTCTGGATACTAGCTACTCACCGCCCTGTATACCTGGTTACTAGGTATCCGCAGCCACGCCATCGAGGCCCAGGCGACGCATCTTAAGATACAGGCCACGACGCGTAAGTCCAAGCACACGCGCAGTTTCCGAGATGTTTCCGCTGGTCCGTTCGAGCGTCGCCGCAATCAAGTCGCGCTCCACCCGCTCAACCGCTTCGGCGAGGTTCGTCGGCTGGATTGCACGCTGAGCAGCAGGCCCTTGCACACCGCTCGCCGCAGGTGCTGTCAGATCCGGCGACAGATGTTCGGGGTCGACCGATCCTCCCGGACGGCTCATCGCCACTGCTCGTTGAATCTCGTTCCGGAGCTGACGGATGTTGCCGGGCCACCAGTACCGCGCAAAGAGGTCCAGGGTTGCGGAACTGAGATGAACGTCGGGTTTTCCCAGCCGCTCCGATGCCTCGCGCAGGAAATACGTACTGAGGTGAGGGATCTCTTCGCGCCGTTCGCGCAACGGCGGCACGTGAATGCGAATGACGCTCAACCGGTAGTACAGATCCTCGCGGAACTTTCCTTCCGACACCCGTTGTTCGAGGTCCGCGTTGGTCGCGGCCAGCACCCGGACGTCAACGGCAAGCGGCCGCGTTTCGCCGACCGGCATGATCTCGCCCTGCTCGAGGAAGCGGAGCAGCTTGGGCTGCACGTCGAGCGGAAGATCTCCGATTTCATCCAGGAATAGCGTGCCGCCCGCCGCCGATCGGATCAGCCCCTGCTGATCGGTGATCGCTCCCGTAAAGCTGCCGCGGCGATGTCCGAACAATTGGCTGTCGGCAAGCTCACGCGTGGTCGTCGTGCAGTTGTAGGGAAGGTACATCGCCGCGCTGCGCGGCGACCCGACGTGGATCGCGCGCGCCACCAGTTCTTTTCCCGTTCCGCTCTCTCCGGTGATGAGGACTGTCAAATGCTGCCCTTGCAGGCGTTGAATCTGTTCGACGACACGGTTCATCGAGGCGCTGGCGCAGATGAAGCCGGGCAGGAGCGGTTCGAGCGGGCGCTCCGTCGACGTCTCGACGTGCGCCGATGGGCGTTCCCGCGCGCGGCACAGTTCGAATCCCTGCCGTGCGACGGCGGTAAACATCCGGAACCGTCTCAGCGCCTCGTCCGGCAGACGATGGCTGGTGACGAGCGTGCAAGAACGGATGCCATCGTGATCCTTGCCGATCGGTTCGGTCACGAGCAGCCCGGGGCCGTACTCGCGGCTGCCTTGCACCCCTGCCCGCGCCAGCGCACGCGCGACCGCCGGCTCGCATCCGGCGGCGGCGACAACCCTCGGCTCTCCGCCGGGCGGGCTCACAAAGACGACGGCGGCATCCGCGCCGGTACTCTCGAGCACCGCTGTCGCTGTCTCCCGCGCGAGCAGGTCCGGAAGAATCGCGGCATCGACGAGGCGCCGCACGATCGCTTCGTCGGCCTCGGCCAGCGAGACGAGCGCGGTCGGCGCATCGGCGCGATCGATCGGCGTTCGTGCCGCAAGCGTTTCGTCGAGATCGTGCTGGGCGCCCAGTGCCTTGAAGACGCCGGCGGCAAGGTCGAGATACTTGCGTGCGGTCGCGAATGCGCCGGTTTTCGCCGACAGGCGTCCGAGCGCCAGATGACTCAGCGCCGACTGGTATCGTTCGCCCAGCAGATCGAACATGTTCGCGCTCTGCGCGAAGTCGTGGTACGCGGTCGAGGGGCGCCCCGACTGTTCGTGCACGGTTCCGCGCAGACGGAGGAACTCGCCCCAGTTGGCCGGTGAGGTGCGCGGATCGAGCCGCCCTTCACAGGCGTTGAGCCGCTCGGCCGCCTCCTCTACACGCCCCGATGCGATGAGGGCTTCGCACGCGGCGAGCTCCGCCTGGATCGCTTCTGTCGGCGGCACACCAGCGACGCGTCCGAGCTCGTCGGCCATGGCGATCGCTTCGTCGTACGCGCCGCGCCGAATCGCGAGCTTCAACCCCAGGACCTTGAGAGACCACTCGTACCAGCGCATCGTCTGGCTGCCGTACGCGCCGTAGGCCTCTCCCGCCAGCCGCAGATACTCGCTTGCCCGCTCGTACGAGCCGCGCATCAGGTGAATCTGCGCCAGCGTGTCGAAGACGGCTCCGGTGGTCTCGTTGAACTTCACGCGGCTTCGTACTTCGAGGGTCCGCGTAAGGGTCTGCTCGGCGCGGTCCAGATCGCCGAGCTGCACGAAGATCTGGCCGAGGGTCGCCAGCGCGACCGCGAGGCCGTGGCCGGCGCCGAGCGACTCGTTCAGGTCGACGCTGCGCTCGGCCAGCGCCAGCGCCTGATCGTGCTGATGCCGCATCAACGCGACGTTTGCCTGGTTGTGAACGATCCCGGCAAGGACATCGTCGGCCTGGATCGCCATCGCCAGCCGTTCGCCCTGGCGAAGCGAGGCGGATGCTTCGTCGAGCCGTCCCGCCTGCGCGAGCAGGACGGCCGACAGGGAGTGGACGAGCGCGAGATGCCGGCGGTCACCGGCGGCGTGCAGAGCCGACGCGGCTTCGGTCAGGTGTTCGCGGACGATCCCCGAATCGCCCACCTGCTTGTAGCAGAGCGCCAGCTCGTAGTGCGCAAGGCCGATCGCGCGCGAGTCGTGCGCCAGTTCGGCATGCTTGAGCGCTCGCGACTGCAGCGCGATGGCCCGTGACTGCTCGCCCCGGGCAAAGGTGATGCGGCCGTGGAGACGCCACAGCGCGGACAGCTGCGCGTCGGAGATGCGCTCGCGGACGGCGTCGGGCGCACGGCCGAGCGCCGACGTCGCCTGCCCGAGGTCGTCCTGCAGGAGCCAGGCTTCGGCCAGCGAGGCCCGGACGGTGACCTCGTCTTCGCGAGAGAGCGAAGCGGACCGCAGCAGCGGTCCGAGAATGGAGGCCGCTTCCGCCCCGCGCCCACGCTCCAGCGCCGCGTTCCCGCGCGAGAGCGTTGCATGCAGCGACGTGGTGGCCACGCGGGGAGTATACAAAACGCAAAAAGCGGTAAAGTGTGGCCGAATGTCCCTCGCGGCGCACGGCGCCACCCACTTTGGGCGCCGCTCCAGCAACGAAGACGCGTTCCTCGTGGATGTCGGCCTCGGCCTGTTCGTGGTCGCCGACGGGATGGGCGGCCACAACGCCGGCGAAGTAGCCTCCGATCTCGCCGTGGTCACGATCCGGGAGGTGATGGCGGTCGACGACGATGCCGTGGAGTCGCGGCTCGAACACGCGATTCGGCTGGCAAACGCGCGAATTCTGGAAGCCGCGCGCCGGCGGCCCGAATATGCCGGGATGGGTACGACCGTGTCGGCCGCCTGCTGCGTCGACGACCGCGTTGTCTACATCAACGTCGGCGACAGCCGTGTCTATCGGCTGCACGACGGCATCCTCACACAGCTCACCGAAGACGACTCCTGGATCTCGAGAGCGCTGGCCACCGGCATGACCCTGACGCCCAGTGAGATCGAGGCGCATCCGATGCGGCACGTGCTGACCGAAGTCGTCGGCGTGCGTCCCGACGTCGATCCGGCGTCGGCGGAGTGCCAGTTGGATTCGGGCGACGTCCTGCTGATTTGCAGCGACGGCCTGCACGGCGTCGTTCCGGCCGACGCGTTGACGACGACGCTGCGGTCGCCGCGCAGCGTCGACGCGATCGCACAAAGCCTGGTCGAGCAGGCGATCGCGCGCGGCGCGACCGACAACGTTACGGCTGTCGTGGTGCGGCGCGATTGAGCAGCGTTTCCGCCACGCGGCGCAGCAGGGCCGGTTCGCGGCGCGGCAGGTGCAGATGCAGCGCCCGGCGTCCGGTGCGATCGAGCGACTGAAAATCGCCGACAGCCTGGGCCATCTCGAGAACCCCGAACGAGAACGGCTCTCCCGGAATCGGCAGATCCTCGGACGGCTGCGCCGTCACGATCACGAAGACGCCGTTGTTCGCGCCGCCCTTGTGCAGCTGCCCGGTCGAGTGCAGGTAGCGCGGGCCATAGCCGAACATCGTCGCGCATCCGGTTCGTGCGGCGACCTCCATGCGGAAGTGATGCAGTGGCGCGCCGAACGTCTGGCGATCGGGCGGTAGATACGCCAGCAGGCCAAAGTAATCGGAAGGGCCGAGCAGCTGGAGAAAGGCGTCGGCCGATTCGCCCGCCAGGGCGTCCTCGGCCGCCCGGCTCAACGTCAGGCGGGTCCCTTCGATCGCACCGTGGGGCTCGCCAATCGGCAGTCGATGCTGCTGCTGGTAGACGTCGAGCAGCGCGCGCGTCGCGTCCTTCGCCTGCTGGACGTTCGGTTCGTCGAACGGATTGATGTCGAGAAGGAAGCCGGCGGCGGCGGTGGCGATCTCCCAGCGCAGAAACTCGGCGCCGATCGATTGAGTACTGGCGACGTTCAGCGTCATCATCGGGACGCCGGCGCGACGCGCGGCGTCGAGTTGCGCGCCTGTGGCGCCATCCTCGCCCAGCGTCACGACGACGGCAATGCGGTCCGGACCGAACCGCGCTTCGCTCGTCTCGCCGGTGATCGGGACGACGCCCTTGCCTTCCTTGCCGGTGCTTTCGGCGACAAGCTGTTCGACCCAGAGTCCGAACGAGAGAAGCCGGTCGGGCAGGAGCAGCGTCAGTTTGTCGCGACCACTGGCAGCGCCGGCCGCCATGAATGCACCGAGCGCCAGGCCTGGATTCTCCGCCGCGTTGGGAACGCGGCAGCTGCGCTCCATCTCGCGCGCTTCCGACAGGAGGCCGTCGACGTCGGCACCCATCAACGCGGCCGGCAGCATCCCGAAGAACGAGAGCGCCGAATAGCGGCCGCCGATATCGGCCGGATTGACGAAGACTTCCCGCATGCCTTCCTGGAACGCGCGCCGGTGCAACGCCGTCCCTTCATCAGTGATGGCGATGAAGCGGGTATTCCATTCGACCCCGGCTTCACGCAGGCGCCGCTGCGCTTCGGCGGCCATGACGTTGGGCTCGATCGTTCCGCCCGATTTGCTGGCGAGCACGAACCATGACGTCGGCGCGCGATCGAGGGCTTCGCGGACGGCATCGGGATCAACCGAGTCGAGCATGGAGAAACGGGGAAATCCATCGGCGACGCCGAGCACCTGCCGGAGGACTTCGGGTGCGAGGCTCGAGCCGCCCATCCCGAGCAGTACCACATCGGACGCGCCCGCCTGCCGAACGAGATCCGCGACCTGGCGCAGACGCGCCGTGTGGGCGGCGGTGAAATCGATCGCTCCCAGCCACCCGAGGCGTGTGCCGATCTTCTGCTGCACCGCCGGGTCGCGCGTCCAGGCATCGAGGCGGCGACTCCACAACGCATCGGCGAATCCGCTGCGTTCGAGGCGGGTACAGGAATCGGCGAAGGCGGACGCCAGGGGGCCGAGGTCGAGAGTCAAGGCGGTCACGGCCCTCTATTAGACAATGGATAATGGTTTCGGGTGATGCGCAGGACATTCTTCGGATGCATCGCGCTGGCACTGTGGGTGCTCGCCGGCTGCAGCCAATCGCCGAGCAGTGAACGTGCGACAACTGTCGCGCCGTCTTCCGGTACGGCCGTCACCCCTGCGCCGGTCGCGCGTCCGCGCATCGTATTTCTCGGCGACAGCCTGACTGCGGGCTACGGCCTGGCCAAGGAGGAAGCCGTCCCCTCGCTCATTCAGGGACATCTCGCCCGTGACGGCTACGCCTACGAGGTCATCAACGCCGGGGTGTCCGGCGACACGTCGGCGGGCGGGCTGAGCCGGCTGGACTGGTCGCTCGATGGCAATGTGGCGGTGGTCGTCATCGAGCTCGGCGCCAACGACGGGCTCCGCGGTCTGCCGGTCGAGGCGCTGCAGCGCAACCTCGACGAGATCATCACGCGCGCCCGGCAGCGCGGTATCGCCGTCATGCTGACCGGCATGGAAGCGCCGCCAAACTACGGGCCGGCGTACACGGCGGCCTTCCGCAAGGTCTATCGTGACCTGGCCGCCAAGTACAACCTCCCGTTCATGCCGTTCTATCTCGAGGGCGTTGCGGGAAACCCGGCGCTGAACATCGCCGACGGAATTCACCCGAACCCGGAGGGCTCGCGCATCATCGAGCGGAACGTGTGGCGGGTGCTGGAACCGCTGCTGCGGAAAGACGATCGATGATTCAGCTGCGCGGCGTGTCGAAGACGGTCCAGAGCGGAGGGCAGCCGTTGACGATTCTGCACCCGCTCGATCTGTCCATCGGCTCGGGTCAATTCGTCGCCATCGTCGGGCCGTCGGGCAGCGGTAAATCGACGTTGCTCGGCCTTCTCGCCGGGCTCGACGCACCAACCTCGGGCACCATCGTCATCGACGGCACCGATATCACCACGCTTGGTGAGGACGCGCTGGCCCGGCTGCGCGGCGAGAAGATCGGGTTCGTCTTTCAGTTCTTCCACCTGGTCCCCTCGCTGACGGCATTCGAAAACATCCTGGTGCCGATGGAGATCGCGCGCCGCCGCGACGCCGTGGCCCGGGCGCGCCAGTTGCTGGCGGAGGTGGGCTTGTCGGAACGCGGGCATCATTATCCGTCCCAGCTTTCCGGCGGCGAGCAGCAGCGCGTGGCGATCGCGCGCGCCCTGGCGAACGATCCGCCGATTCTCCTCGCCGACGAACCTACCGGCAACCTCGACTCGACGACCGGCCGCTACATCCTCGACCTGTTGCTCGACGTCCGGCGGCAGCGGCGCACGACCCTGGTGCTCGTCACGCACGATCACGATCTGGCGGCGCTTGCCGACGCGCGGCTGGTTCTTCGCGACGGCCGCGCCGTCGAGACGCCGGCGGAGGCGCTGCCATGAGCTTCGTGCTGCGGATGGCCGTCCGCGAGATTCGTGCGTCGTGGCAGCGGCTGCTGTTCTTCTTTGTCTGCATCGCGATCGGCGTCGCCGCGATCGTGGCGATCCGCTCCGTCATCCAGAGCGTGCGCGCCGCGCTGACCAATCAGGCGCGGGAGATGACCGGCGGCGACATGGTCGTTCGCGGCAACAATCCGTTTTCGGCGCGTGTGCTGGACACGATCGGACGCGAGCAGAAGAGCGGCCGCATCGACACGCTGTCGCAGGCGGTCGAGATCGCCACGATGGTGCGTCCTGGCGACACCTCGCGACAGGCGACGCGCATGGTGGAACTGCGCGCGGTGGACGAGGCCTATCCGCTTTACGGCACGCTCACGCTGCGCGAAGGCACCTATTCGCACGCGTTGCTGACCGGCCATGGCGCCCTTGTCAGGCCGGAATTGCTGGCGCAGTTCGGGCTGAGCGTCGGCGACACGATCCTCATAGGGACGCAGCCCTTCGAGATCCGCGGCGTCATCGCCTCGGAACCAGGCCGCAGCCTCGGCGCGTTCAGCCTCGGGCCGCGCGTGATCATCGACCGCGGCGATCTCGATTCGACCGGCCTCCTGTCGTTCGGCAGCCGCGCCTCGCACGAAATGCTGCTGCGCGCGCCTGCGTCCACCGTGCGCGCGCTGTCCGACACGCTGCGCGACGCCTTTCGCAACGAGTTCGTTGGCGTCCGCGGCTTCTGGCAGAACTCGGACCGGATGGGCGAAAACCTGACGCGCGCCGAGAACTATCTCAGTCTGGTTGGCCTCGTCGTCCTCATTCTCGGCGGTATCGGCGTCTCGAGCGTCACCCGTGTGTTCGTCCAGCAGAAGATTCGCAGCATCGCCATCCTCAAGTGCATCGGCAGCTCGTCGCGCCAGGTGATCGCGGTGTACCTGACACAGGTGCTGCTGCTCGGGCTGGCCGGAAGCGCCCTTGCCGTCGCGCTCGCCTCCGCGATCGTCGCGGCGCTGCCGTCGGTCGTCGGCGACATCGCGGCCACGATGCACGTGGAGTACGGTTTGACGGCGGCCGCCGTGACGCAGGGGCTGGCCATCGGCATGCTGGTATCGATGCTGTTCTCGATCGTTCCGCTCCTCGAAGTCCGCCGCGTCAAACCGTCGCTGCTGCTGCGTCAGGACATCCCGACGCTGCCGCAATTCGACTGGGTGAAGTGGACGGTCACCGCGGCCGTTGCGGCGGCCCTCGTCGGCGTCGCCTCGTGGCAAGCGGGTTCGCTGCGCGTCGGCCTGATGTTGTCGGGCGGCTTCGTGGCGGTGGCCTTCGTCCTGCACCTCGCCGGTGTCCTCCTGATTCGCGCCGTGCAGCCGCTCCGCTACGCGCGTTCGTTCGCGCTGCGGCAGGCGGTTCTTCACGTGGCGCGGCCCGGCAACCAGACGCGGGTGATCCTGCTCGCCGTCGGTCTGGGCTGCTTTTTCATCCTCGGCGTGCGCACGCTGCAGGCCAACCTGCTGCGCGATTTCGAAGTGCAGGTCGGGAACGACTCGCCAGACATGTTCCTGATCGACGTCCAGCCGGACCAGCGCGATGCCGTCGCCCGCCTGATCGACGAGCAGAACGGATCGGAACCGGCGCCGCACCTGATCCCCGTCCTGCGGGCGCGGGTTACCGGCGTGCGCGGGCGCGATGTCAACCTGGAGACCTTCGAGCAGGTCCGAGGACGAGGATCGCTGTCGCGCGAGTACACGATCACGTACCGGTCGCAGCTCGAACCGAACGAACGTGTGCTGGCGGGCGCGTGGTGGGGGAATGGCGCGGGCCCTGCCCCCGAAGTCTCGATCGAAGAGAGCTTGCGTCAGCGCTTCGCGATTCAAATCGGCGACGAGATGACCTTCGACGTGCTGGGACGCGTCATCCGCGCGCGGGTGACGAGCGTGCGCGAGGTCAACTGGCGCGACTACCGGTCCGGCGGCTTCATGTTCGTCTTCCGGCCGGGCACGTTCGATACGGCGCCGCACACCTACATTGCCACGGTGCAGGCGCCGCGCGATGCCAACGCCCGCGCCCGCATGCAGAGTGCCCTCGTGTCGCGGTTCCCCAATGTCTCGGTCATCGATCTGCGTGAAGTCCTCGACACGATCCAGCGCATCGTCGACAACGTCACCCTCGGTGTCACCGTCGTCGGCGGGCTGGTGCTTCTCAGCGGCGTCCTGATCCTGATCGGCGCGGTATCGATGACCAAGTTCCGGCGGGTCTACGAGGCCGCCATCCTCAAGACGCTCGGGGCGAGCAGCCGCCTCATCGCCACGATGCTGCTCCTCGAATACGGCGTGCTCGGCGCCATCGCCGGGACGGTCGGCTCCCTCGGCGCCATTGCGCTCAGCTGGGCGGTGGCGACCTACGCGCTCGAACTCACCTGGGAGCCGGCGCCCGCCATCACCGTCACCGGCATCATCGCGACAGCGATTCTCGTCGCCGCGATCGGCGTTCTCGCCAGCCTGGACGTGCTGCGGCACAAGCCGCTCGCGACGTTGCGTGCGGAGTAGCGTGCTAAAATCGCCAGTTATCCGCTCCCAGGAGGAAGTCGCAGGAATGGATGTCCAGGAATACCGGGATGCGCTGATTTCGAAGCGGGCGGAGCTGCTCGGCGGCAACGCCGCCAAGCCGCTTCAGTGGACGATGGAGAACAACTCGGGCCGCCAGGGCGACATGGCCGACCAGGCGAGCGGCAACAACGAAGTCCACATTCAGCTCAAACTGAAGCAGACCGACGCCAAGATCCTGCAGGCGATCGAGGAGGCGCTGCGGCGCATCGAAGATGGCAGCTACGGCATCTGCCGCGACTGCGGAGAGCCGATCGCCGAAGCGCGGCTGCGGGCGATTCCGTGGACGCGAGTCTGCATCACGTGCAAGGCCAAACAGGGATAGCGGACCAGGAGACCGACGCCCGTGCATCAGGAAGAACTGCGCAAGCTCCTCACCGACATCGCGGCCGAGCGCCTCGCGATGCTGCAGCGGCATGAAGCCGGCGCCCGCGTGGTGAGCCACTACGATTTCAACAACACCTACCAGTACATCATCAATCGCGAAGAGACCCATCTGCAGTGGCTGCAGAACGCGCTCGCCGAGTTCGACGCGCCACTGCCTCCGCCCGCGTCCTCGCTGGCGGTTCCTGATGTGGCCAAGCCGGGAAAGAAGGCCGAGGTGACGGCCTACCGCGCGATCCTCGACGACGATGCACGCGGCCTGAGCGGGTTTGTCGAGCGCTGGCGCGAACGCGTCCAGCACATGACGCACGTTCGCCACCGCAGCATGGTCAACGTCATCCTCGGAGAATCGCTCGAACACGCCCGCATGTTCGAGCAGGCGGCAGCGGGGCTGGAAGACGTCCTCGGCCGCCGGACCGGCGGCGTCGCTCGTGTCGGCGCCGTGCTGCCGACGCGGTGGATGGAATAGGAAACCAAAAACCGATCCTCAAACCCGAAATCCAGATGGTACGCGTCGCGATCGCCCTCGGCAGCAACCTCGGCGATCGAGAGCGCTACCTGCGCGACGCACTTGCGTCGCTCGCCTCCGACATCGGGTCGCTGCGGATTTCCAGTTTCCACGACACCGCGCCTGTAGACATGCCCGGCAGCCCGCCGCGAGTGCTGAATGCGGCGGCGGTGGGGGAGACGCATCTCGATGCGTCGGCGCTGCTCGATCGGCTCCTCGCCATCGAACAGCATCTCGGACGCGAGCGGCCCTATCCCGGGGCGTCGCGAACCGTCGATCTCGATCTGATTCTCTACGGCGACGCCATCATCGACCAGCCGCCCCGCCTCATCGTTCCCCATCCGCGCTTCCGCGAGCGGGCCTTCGTTCTCGAACCGCTGGCCGAAATTGCCGGAGACTGGACGGACCCGGTCACCATGCGTACCATCTTGCAACTCCTGGGAGCCCTGCGAGATGACCACGGTCGCCACGGAACTCACTGATTGCCTCAATTGCGGAACGGCGGTACACGGCCACTACTGCACTGAATGCGGGCAGAAGAGCGGAGGCGCCAACCCGACCCTGCACGATCTGCTGCACGACCTGTCCCATGAACTCCTGCATGTGGACGGCAAGATCTTCCAGTCGGTGTGGCTGCTGCTCGCCCGGCCCGGATTCCTCACACGCGAATACGTCGCCGGCCGCCGCGTCCGGCACGTCTCGCCGCTGCGGTTGTATCTGTTATTCAGCGTGATCTATTTCGGGATGATCGCCCTTGCTCCGGCAGGGCCCACCAGCGGCTTCCGCGTCACATATACGCCGTCACGCGGCGAGTCCGAGGTGGAGGAGCGTGCGGCGATCAGGAGACTCGGCTTCGAGACGGTCGAGGAACTTCAGGAGGCGGCGCGAGAAACGCTCGGCCACTGGATCCCGCGCGCCATGTTCCTGCTGGTGCCGGTGTTCGCCGCTCTGGTCGCGCTGACGACACGAAAATCGGGTCGCAACTATCCGCACCATCTCTACTTTGCGCTCCACCTGCATGCGGTGTGGTTCGCCCTCGGTGCG
>JADMIO010833510.1_pt1 | contig 33041 bp, 18 predicted proteins | sample 8958161 | NCBI WGS metagenome assembly JADMIO01 (sample SAMN16585339, study PRJNA669376) | soil metagenome | isolation source: Crop rotation soil | place: USA: Cullars Rotation, Alabama | collected 2011
CTTTCCCGTCCAACATGCGCCAGATCGGCATGGCCACACAGCTCTTCGTCAACGAACACCAGGGCTATCTCCCCAAGGCCTGGTTCAACAACCAGCCGCGCAGCCCGCTACCCATCCAGACCACCCTCGGCCCGACCGACATCTGGCGCTATCCCCATCCCTACTGGGGCTGGGATTACATCCTCAACCTCTCCATCAAAAAGAAGGAAGTCTTCCGCTGCCCCACCGACGACTCCGGCCTCGTGCGAGACCTCGGCGACGGCATCGCCAACAACAAAATCCCCGCCTCTTACCGGATGAACCTCTCCGATTTCATCGACCCCATCTGGGCCATCAAGCTCACCCAGCTTCGCAGACCCTACGAAGCCATCTTCATCATGGAAGGCGGCGTCTTCGTTTCCCCCTATCACCACGTTGCAACCTGGGAAGCAGCTCCATACCGCGTCAACAAAGCCGCGAGCAAGGAAATCGCCGCCTACGACCGCCACTCCAACCAGCGCGACCAGAGAAGCACCCAGTACGCCCGCGCCAACTACTGCTTCGCCGACGGCCACGTCGAAACCGTCTTCTGGGACGAAACCTGGAAACCCAAAGGCCCCACCACCCCCCTGGGCACCACCACCATGTGGCGCCACCTCTTCGACCCCGCCTCAAGACCCGACATCGCCAATTAGTGAGCTTCGCAAAGCGCGAAAGGGGGCGCGTACCAATCCAAAATGAAATCGTGATTCCGCGCGAGGGCCCACGACCGCGCACGTTGATGCATGCCGGCTGCAAGCGTCGTGCGTCTACGACAGCAGATCGTCAGACGAACCCAGCGACAACGCGCTCATCGAGTTCGCCGGCGCCGTGAACGGCGCCAGGATCGGCGCCACCGGGTTGTACGTCGTGCCGATGACCGTCACGTCATCCGTGTCGCACATCCCGTCGTAGTCGAAGTCGCCCAGGTACCACTGCCCGGTCCCCGATGCGCCGTAGTCGGCGCCGACGAGCGTCACGTCGAGGCTGTCGACCTTGCCGTCGAGGTTGGCATCGGCGCTGCGCGTGTACTTGATCAGCACCGCCGTCGCGTCCACGCTCTGCCCGCAGAAGCTCGAGAACGATCCCAGCGGCAGGTCGCCGTTCTCCGCGTACCCGATCGCCGTCGAGATCCCGTCGCCGCCGGCCACCGTGCGCGAGACGATGCCCGTCCCGCCGCCGCTGCCAATCCCGCTGGGCGTGAACCCGCCGCCGCCTCGACCGCTGATCAGATACCCTCGCGCCGTCGCCAGCGGCGAAGCGCCCCCTGTGGACGCGAGCCCAGCCGCGCTGTAGTCCCAGATCACCGCGTTGTCCGCCAGATCCAGGTACGCGCCGTTGCTGCTGTTGATCGACAGGCCCTTGGTCACCAGCACAACCTGCGAACCCTCCGGCGTCACCACCCCGCCGGCGCTGATGTTCAACGCGGCCAGATGCTGCGACACGTTCATGTTCACCAGCGCGTTGCTGCCGTTGACGTTGAGCGTCAGGTTCGCGTACGCCGCCGCGGCGTCGGCCGCCAGCGTGAGCACGCCGGAGTTCAGCGTCAGCGTCTTGGCGCCGCCGGCGCCCGTCGTGATCGTGTAATTCGTCCCCGGCGTTGCGCTCCACCCCGTGGGGCTGATGACGGTCACCGCGGTCGTCGCGCTGCTGGCGGCGACGCCGTCGCTAACGGTCACCTTCACGTTGTAAACGCCCGCCAGCGAATAGGTCTTGTTGAGAACGAAGCTCTTGTCCGCACCCAGCGGCAGCGCCTGCGTGCCCGAGCCGTCGCCGTAATCGACCGTCGCGCTCCACGCCGAAGAGTCCGCGTCCGAAAACGACCCGCCGCCGCTGAGCGCGATTCCCGTGCCGACCGTCACCGCGGACGTCCCCATGCTAACCACCGGCGCCACGTTGACCGGCGGCGGCGGCGGAGGCGTCACCGCTCCGCCAACGTTGATCGTGAAGTTGCCCAGCACCGCCCCTGCCGCGAAGTTACCGCTCGTGTCGCTGACCTGCAGACCGTACAGGTTGACCTGGTAGTTTCCGTTTGCCGCCGAAGTCCACGCGCCACCGCCGGGCGCGGGAATCCGGTACGTCGCGGTCCGCGGCGTGCCGTCGCTGTTCACGTCGACCGACACGAACGTGGCGAACGCCGCGAAGTCGTTCGGCCCGAACACGCGGATGTCGTTGTTGTTCAACGTGGAAACCTGCACCGCGACGTTGTCACTGTACGTCACTTGAATGCTGTACGTATCGCTGGCGCTCGTCATCGTCGGCGCGTTGAAAACGGAGACGAACGGCGCCGAGTTGTCCGGCGGCGAAATCGTCGCGGTGATCGTCGCCAGTGTCCCCGCCGCTGCCGCGTTGCCCGATGTGTCCACCACTTCGCCGGCTTGCAGCGCAAGCGTGTATGAGCCGCTGTTGCTGGCGCTCCACCCACCGGCCGGAGCGTTGACGCGATACGTCGCCGTCCGCGGCGTGCCGTTGGTCGGGCTGTCGACGCTGACCAGCGTCGCCAGCTGCGAAAAGCCGTTGGGCCCCGTCACGCGCACGTCCGAGGAATTGATGCTCGAGACGTTCACCGCAGTGTTGTCCAGGTATGTGACGTTGAACTGGTATGGCGTCGTCGTGCCGATGACTCCCGCGAAATTGCTCGCGTTGGTCGCCGTCGTCGGCGCCGCGGTGTCCGGCTGCGGCGCGGTCGCGGCGTACAGAAGCGTCGAGACGTTGTTGCCCATCAGGTTGGTCACCAGCGCGTCGCTGAACCCGTCGCCATTGAAATCACCCAGCGTCACGCCGCGAGGCGACACACCCGCCGAGAACGCCTGCGCGCCGGCCGTGAACGTGCCGTTCCCGTTGCTCCAGAGCACGCCCATCGAGTTGCCCGCCGAGTTGGTCATCACCACGTCGGCCCGGCCGTCCTTGTCGATATCTCCGGCCGCGATCGACATCACCGACGGCGCCGAATACGTCGCCGACACCGCGCCGAACGTTCCGCTGCCGTTGTTGAGCAGTATCGAGACGTTCTGGCCACTGATGCTGCTGACCGCCAGGTCCGCGCGCCCGTCGCCGTTGAAATCCCCCGACGCGATCCATCCGGTCCCCTGGCCGGCCAGGTAATTGGTCGCGGGCGCGAAGGTCCCGTTGCCGTTGCTGAGCAGGACCGACGCGTTGTAGGAAACCGACGAGGCGATATCGACGCGTCCGTCACCGTTGAAATCCGCCAGCGTCAGCGAACTGGGAGACACGCCCATCGCGTAGGGCGCCGGGGCGCTGAAATTTCCCCCGCCGGTGCTCAGCAGGATCGTCAGATTTGCCGCGACGGAATCCGCCACCGCCAGGTCGGTCCTGCCGTCGGCGTTGAAGTCCGCGCCGACGGCGTATACCGGCGAGTAACCGCCGGCGCTGAAGTTGCTGGGCGCGCCAAATCCCCCGTTGCCGTTGCCCGCGTAAAGCGAGATGTTCGAAGAGAAGCGATTGGTGCTGACGATGTCCAGCAAACCGTCGCCGGTAAAGTCGCCGACCGCGACGCTCGTGGGCTGGTTGCCGCCGGCCGTGAGATTCTGGGTCGGTTGAAACGAGCCGTTGCCCAGACCCAGGAGAATGGAGATCTGGCTCGTCCCGAAATCGGCGACCGCCGCGTCCAGCTTCCCGTCGCGATTGAAATCCCCCGTGGCCGACATGTACGGCTGTTCTGCCACCGGCGCGTCGACCGGCGGGTTGAACGCCCGCGTCCCGCTGAACATCCGTCGCCCTTCCAGTGCTTCCAGCAGCTGGTGGGCCTGTTTCCGCTTGCTCTTGGCCTGCTTCGAAATTTTCCGGGCAATTCGGTGTTTGCTCAACTGCATTATCAACCACTCCGCGCGTTCAACCCATTCGTCCTTGCGTCCGTGGTCCACCACGGACGAGCGCTTGTTGCCATGTGTGCGAGCCGCGCGACAGTCGCGCCGAACGTGGCGCGGACTATTGCGACCCACACAGGTGGACTTCACATCCCTGCGCAAACCGGGCAAGCGATAACAAGCCCGCGGCCTGCGGAAACTGCGGAAACTGTGGGGAAAGCTCCGCCTGTGACGTCTGCACCGGCCCTGGGGGCACTGGCGAAAGACGCCTCCACCTTCTCTGCTGGAACCTATTGAAAAGCCGGCAAACCCAAGCCGACTCGTTTTTTGGTAAGAGCTGTGGCGACTTCGTTCACACGGGGGAACAGGCGTTTCGCGCTGGCGCGAGTCACGCTTCTTCCGATCGCGCCGGATGCCTGTTTGTGTGCAACCAAGCTCTTTCTGAACTTCACCGCGGCCGCGGTACTCCAACACGGCCGCGTACGCTTCGGGGTCTAATCAGCTGCTGATGTCTTGGAACGAACCCGAACGAACCCAAACGAACCTCATTCAAACGCCGATTCGAGAATCACCAGTTCTTTGGCGCCCGTGTATCGGACTTGAATTGCCCGCGTTCCAGATGCCTCTTTTGAAGCCTCTTTCTCCGACACCTCCGGAAGACTTACGCGAACATCGATAGTCTGCCCGGCACTGACCGAGGCGGCCTGTTTCGATACGCCGCCATTGATCTCCACGACCATCTCCAGATCGTGGTTCGCGGGATTCTGCAATTTTGTCAAAAAAAATCTTCTGGTTTTGCCAACAAAACAAAAAAAATTTCCAGTGCCTGTTTTGGCCTGTTTTTCCAGTTCCCGCACCGCTGTGCCGTTGCTGTATTCGAAGGGGCCGATCGCTCGCACACCCTCGGCGACGAACTGGTCGCCGGGCATCATGTTCCAGGAGCCCTCGTTATCTTTCAGCGGCTTGGCATTGGGGTCGGTGGGCGGGGGCAACCACCGGCAGTTGTAGATAAGGCCGCTTAAATGCCCGCTGATCACGCCGCGCTCGGTTTCATATTGACCCCAGACGATGGGTTTCTCGATTAAAGGATGAACTTCTCGCTTGGTGGCGCTACTCACGTATGCGATCAGGTTCTGCAGCAACCGATCGGCGGCCGGATCGAGGCCGATCCGCGGCGTCAGATCGAATGCGCACATCACGACCGAGCCCTTTCCCTCGAACATCTCGCACAGCGCAATTCCTTCCAGCCCGCGATCGTAGTTGGCGAGAATTGCGACTTTCGACAGATCGTCGGCATCGCGCAACTTGAACCCGTGCGTCACGGGATAGACGCGCGGAAACCCGCTCTTGCTCTGATCCCACTGCGTGTAATCCGACCAGTGCGCCAGCCGCTCGCGCGGCAATCCCGCCAAGGCCGGATGCCATGGCCGCTCGGGGTTGATATTCATCTGATCCCGCGTCGGTCGTTTTCGCTCGAGGTAGGCCGGATCGTTCGCGCTGGTCGCGAGTAGCTGCACGCGCGCCGGCAGCCACGTCGTGTCGAACGTCTTGGGGTCCTGCCCGAGGCACAGCACGTGCCCGCCAGCGTCGATGAACTTGCGCAGAGATTCCTCCGCCGCCCCGACGGGCTGATCCCATGCGTCTTCACCAATCACAAGCGGGAGCGATGCATCGAGGCGATTGAGGCTGCTGACCGCACTTGCCGCGATTCCAAGCTTCATGAACGCGGCGCGCGTCTTTGCCGATGGGTCGTACACCTGCACTCGCGCTTTGGGACTGTCCTGCTTCCACTCGGGACCGGCGACAAACAGCTCAATCTCGTTGCGCGAAACCTCGCGAGCGCCTTTCATCACCCGCCCTTCGATCTTGTAGTCCCCCGTCTTCATCGCCGCCGGCAGCTCGATTGTGATCGGCCCGCGCCACGTCGCGTAATACGCCACCTTCGGCAGCTTCACCTCGCCCCTGGCGACTCCTTTGATCTCGTACGTGAGCGTCGCGCCGACCAGATCACTGGCATCTTCACTGTCATTCACCACGTGCGCGATCGCCTTCACGCGCGTTCCCGCATAGACCTGCGGCGTCCACATCTCCCAGCTCAAAAGCAGCGGTTGATATGACACACCCATCTGCTCGGCGGCCGCGGTCGGCTTCATCTGATCGAACGATTCGACCCCGCGCCAATTGCGAAACGCGATCGTAAAAGGCATCAGGCCGGAGATGCGCGGGTTGATCGCGCGCATTCGGCGGAAGCTTTCGATCGCCTGCTTATTCATGAACGCCTGATACTTTTGCGCCTCGCTCTCCTGATCGGCCGCGTGCCCGCTCCATCCGAGCTGAGCGCCCAGCTGCTTTTTGTAAGTCAGGTTGTACGCGCCGGTCGGCCCGGTGAAGTTGCCGACGCACTCGCTGAAGGTGAAGGGCTGATTCTTCTCGTAGTCGCCGAAGAGACGCGGATCGCGCAGATTGAAATAGGTCAGGTAGGAGTTGTAGTACCAGCCCCAGTAGCGGTGCACATCGTTGATGTCCCCCTCGAGGCCCTGGCCGTATCCGGCGTTGGCGATGTACGGGCGGGAGTGATCCCACGCCGAGAGGTGGTCGTAAGCTTTGGTCAAAAACTCGTGCCAGGCTTCGCCGCGCGCGCCTTCCCAGGGCACTTCGTTGGTCAGCACGTAGATCACGATGCTCGGGTGACGAACGTACGCTTCAAAGATTTTTTTATACGCCCCCATGCTCTTGTCGAAATCGGCCGGCGGCGCGTCTTTCGACCGTTCGATCCCCTGCTGATCCTTCTGCTCCTCCTTCTCCGGATCGACTTCCTCGTCTTCCTTTCTTTCCTTCCTTTGCTTCTCGAGCCCCGTCGGCGCGGCTCCGTAAACGCCCTGGTAGATCATCATCCCCAGCTCGTCGCAGACGTCGAACCATTCCTGCGAATCGGTGTTCAGCCGGATGATGTTCAGATTCTGCTTGCGCAAATACGAAACGTAATCGTGGGCAAACTGCCGCGATTCGCCGACGTCCTTGGGAATCGACCGCCCCGGCGGATTGATCGCGAGGCCGCGGAGGAAGATCGGTTTGCCGTTGAGGAGAATCTGCCCTCCGCGAGCTTCGATCGAACGGAACCCGAATCGCGCGGTGGCTCCGGCTAATTCTTTCCCGCGATGGCTCGCAGAGACATTCACCATGTACAGACGAGGAGTTGCCGGACTCCACAACTCTGGACGCAATTTCGTGATGGAGCGCTCCACGCTCACTTCGGCGTTTGGCGTTACATCGACCCTGCCGATCATTCCGCCCCAGATGGGCCCGTCGTGCCCAGCGCTGGGTTGAATGCGTGCCGATATCTCAACTCCGTCCAGTTTTTCTGCCGACGAAAGCACAACCTTCACGCGCACCCGATCCACATCGGCGTACGGCAACACCTTCTCGATGGTCAACCCCCACGCACATTCAGTCCACAGAATGACGGCGGCAATTGTCCAGAATCTCATGCACCCTTCTTCTCGTAGGTCGTGTAAATCTCGTCCATCACCTGATAAAACGGCCGGCGCTCGCCCGAGTCCAGCTTCACCATCATCACCGGCCCGCGCATGTGCGCGACCAGATCGGGATGCTGCGCGTCGACGGGCTCGGTCCGCTCGGCGAGCGGTATGTTTAATTGAATGGTGTCGCCGTCGGACCATTTACGGCGCAGCGGCGCGTACGAGCCTGCGCTGGTGGGAACGCTTTTGCCGTCGACCGTGATTGCTCCCGACCATGCCGGCACGCGAAGGAACAGGGCGAACTCTTGAGGGCTTTGCGTGCTTACGCGAATCGACACGTCGCCCGAATCGGGGTAATCGGTCGTCTGCGTCAGCGTCACGCCCTTCCACTTCACCTCCGACGGCGCGTACAGATTTACATACACGCCCTTCTCGTCGTGCATGTAAATGTTGAGGAGGTAATCGGCCACCGCCTGTGGATATGTTCCCGAGCAGCACGGCCATTTGTCGGGATGAAAAACCTTTTTCGCCTTTGCCTGGTAATCGGAGTAGTAAAACGAAGACCCGTCCTGCCGAAGCTGCTTGGCGGCGAGGATCGTGTTGTAGAGAACGCGCTCCATGCTGTCGGCGTAGCGCGAATCGCCGGTGAAACGCAGGAGATATCGCGCGAGCTTGAAGTGCGCGTACGCACCGCACGGCGTCTCGAAATGATTGCGCGTGGTCGCCAGACTGTCGCCGAGCTTGCCCTTGCCCGGCTCAACGAACGCCTCGTTCGGTCCCCAGCCGCCTGAAGCAAACTGCTGGGCGGCGTGGATCATGTCCCACGCGTTACGAATCGCGAGGAAGTGCTTTTCATCGCCGAGCACAAGATACGCGCGAGCCGCGGAGGAGAGCGCGTTGACGTGGCTGTACGCGTGAAGCCCGGGTAGCACGTTTTTCCCGGCCGCCAGCGGATCGAAATACGGCTTGTCGTGCAGGAACCGCTTGGCCAATTCGAGATACCGCGCGTCGCCGGTCAGCTCGTGCGCGTAAAACAGATTCTCCGGCATCGTGTAATGCTCATCCCACGTGAAGCTGATGTCCTTGTGGGGACGGGCGGCCATCTCTTCGCGCGTGAGCGATTTCTCGGGCAGTACTGGCAGCACTGCCTCCGTCACCGCGCTTAAGACTTTTGGCGCCGTCGACGCTCCGGCGAGCCGATACGCATCCATCAATCCCAGCACAGTCTTGTCGTAGGTGTACGCGGGGAATCGATAGGCCGCGTAAAACGAATCCGGCGGCTGCTTCACTGTCGCGCCGAACTTTTCGACCAGTCGCACGCACTTGGCCTTGAGCTGCGGATCATTCGTCGCGCTGGCGACGCGCGACATCGCTGAGAGCCATTGCCCGAATGCATGGCCGGGTCCGAATCCCTTGAGGTCGTACCAGCCGCCCATCGGCTCGTCGGGCGCGGGCATCTTCGCGTGCTGGCGGTAAACCGAGAGAATTCGATCTTCGTCGAACTCTGAAAGAAACTGGTGATTGCGATCGTATTGCTCCTTGAGTGGGCCGCCGGTGAGCTTCACGTCGGCATAGTCGAACAGCTTGAGCTTTTCGCGGGCTGCAGGCCTGGGCGCGTCTTGTCCACGAAGCATCGAAACGTCTCCCATCATCGCGGCCGCTCCCGCAACTCCCGCAGCTGCCGCGACTGTTGCCATGAACTGCCGCCGGGAAGGATCGCGATCGCTGACTCTCATTGCGGACGATTGTACCGCGTGCGATGATCGGCGGGCATGTCATTCCTCTGGTACTGGCCCGCCGGCGGGTGGGATTTTGATAAGTGGAAAGCCAGGCAATCGTGGACGCCGATCAAGAGCGATCAGTCGGGTACGCACGAGCTGCTGCCGCCGCTGCGCGAGGCGGCTTCGGTGGAGGAGTGGCAGGAGCAACGCAGGCACTGGCAGACGATCACGGATCATCTGCTCGGGAAGCTCACGGACACGCCGCCGAAAGAGATGAAGTGGGAAGTGATCAGCGCCGAGTACGAAAAGCGCGGCGACAAGCCGTTCACGATGCGCCGCGTGCGATACACGCTCACCGACCATGAATGGGGTTACGCGTGGCTGCTCGTCCCCGTCGGCGAGAAGAAGAAACGACCGGCGGTGATCGCGCTGCACCAGACTGCGTGCAGCGGGAAAGATGAAGTCGTCGGTTTCGAAATGATCCCCGGGCAAACGAACGGCGTCTGGTACGGCAAGGAACTGGCGGAGGAGGGGTTCGTCGTCTTCGCGCCTGACGCGATCGCGTTTGGCGAGCGACAGTCGGGGCATGCCAATACGTTGTATCACTCCGCGGATGAATTCTTCACCAAACACCCGGATGGCAGCGTGATGGGGAAGATGGCGTATGACACTTCGCGCGCTGTCGACGTGCTGCAACAACTACCGGAAGTCGATGGCCAGCAGATCGGCTGCTGCGGCCACTCGCACGGCGGCTATGGAACGTTATTCGCGATGCTGAACGATCCACGCATCAAGGCCGGGGTGATCTCGTGTGGAATGGACCTGCTGCGTCACGATCCCCACCCGGATCGCTGGTGGCGCAAGACCGCCCTGATTCCGCGACTCGGTTTCTACGAAGAGCACATGGAAAACACGCCGATCGATTTCCATATCTGGCTGGCGATGCTCGCGCCGCGGCCGGTGCTGGTTTGCAATGCAACCGACGACAAGATCTTTCCCAACACGCGAAGGCTTCCGGAGGCGATGGATTTGTCGCGACGGGCGTATCGCGCGCTGGGCGCGCCGGACAACCTCAAAGGCCACCACTTTCCCGGCGATCATTGCTATACCCGAGAAGCGCGGGATCTGTCGTATCGAATGTTCCAAGATTCGCTGTAGGGTGCGCAAGCGGCATCTCGCTGCCTGAACGATCACGCAAAAGGCTGTTTAGCGCACCGGTTATTCGTTTTATATGGCAGGAAAAGTAACCGGTGCGCTAAAGCGCACCCTACAGCTTCGCCATCATTTCCTTCATTCGCTCCGCGGCCTCGGCCTTGACGTTTTTGTATAGCGAATTGCCGTGGGCATCGATGGCGACGATGAGGGGGCCGAAGTCTTTCACGCGGAATTTCCAGAGGCACTCGGGCATGAGGTCTTCCCACCAGACCTCTTCGATCTCTTCGATCTGCATAGTTTCAAGAGCGGCAGCGCCGCCGACGATGGCGAGGTAGACGCCTCCGTATTCTTTCATGGCGTCGACGGTGTCCTGGAGGAAGCCGCCTTTGCCGATCATGGCGCGAACGCCGTACTGCTTGATCAGGCCCGGGTAAAAGCGGTTCATGCGCGTGGACGTTGTCGTGCCGATGCAGACTTTTTCGAACTTTCCGCTCGGAAGTTTCTTCACGCCGGGAGCGGTGTGAATGCAGACGGCGCCGGTGAGGTCAGTGGGAGGGGGAACGCCCTGGTCGAAAATGCGAATCTGTGTCGCGTCGCGGATGCCGTAAACGTGGCCGTCAATGTAGACGGTATCCTCCAGCTTGAGCTTGCGGATCACATCCTCGGTCAACGGCGTTGTCAGTTTTACGTCGGCCATGTTCGTGCTCGCCTCTAATCCCCGTAAGTCACGTTTCCATCGGCATCAATTGTCGCGCTGGCTCTCTCGCCGCGCCAGCACTGCATGTTCAACGCGACGGGAAGCTGGCTGATGTGCGTATGGGCCCACTCGATGTTCACTGCCATCGCCGTGCAGACACCGCCGAGTCCTTGAGGGCCGATGCCAGTTTGATTGATCAGGTCGAGCAATTCCTTCTCCAGCGCGGCCACCTGCTCATCGGCGTTGCTCGTGCCGACTTTTCGGAAGCAGCTCGCCTCCTTCGCCATCGCCGCCGCCACGTCGCTCGTGCCTCCGAGCCCAATCCCCACAATTGTCGGCGGGCACGGATTGGCGCCGGAATCAAATACACATTCCAGCACGAACTTCTTCACCGCCTTCATTCCGTCGGCCGGCTTGAGCATGCGAAGAAAGCTCATGTTCTCTGATCCCGAACCCTTGGGCGCCATCCAAATCGTGAGTTTGTCCGAGTCGGGAACGAAATCGACCTTGATGATCGGAATCCCCTGGCCGGTGTTGGTCTGCGTGTTCTTGCGCGTGATCGGGTGCACCGAGTTGCTGCGCAGCGGGTGCTCTTTGGTGGCGCGCTCGCACGCGACGCGGATTCGCTTTTTGATCTCCACCATGTCCACGTTCATGTTCTGCCCGATCAGCACCTTGTAAATCGGCAGCCCCGTATCCTGGCACACCATCATGTTCTTCTCGTCGGCCAGCTCGATGTTCTTGAGCACGGTGAGCATCACCTTCGACGCCGTCTGCGATCCGGCCTTCTTCTCCGCGTCATACCCCGCGCGCAGCCCCACGCGCACATCCTGCGGAATGTCTTTGAGCGCCCGGATGTACAATTCGCGGCAGGCGTCCTCGACAATATCGTAAATCGTCTCGGTAACGGTTGTCATAAAAGCTCTATTCGCTGTTCTTATATTGTAGCGCTTCTTCCTTCGTGATGGTGCGCATCCACTTATCGCTCGTATTCAGCGTCTGAATGAAATCGGCCAGAGCCTGCAAGTCCTGCTGCGGCAGATCGTATTTCGGCATCACCGAACCCGAGTACACCGATTTGGGATCCTTGATGTATTTCATCAGGTACTCATCAGTCCGGCCTTTACGCGCCACGTTGGACATGTCCGGCCCGACGCGATGCCCACCCTGGCCGTCGATCTGGTGGCAATAAGCGCACTCGCGGGCCACGTAGAGCTGAAGACCGCGGGTTTCGGGCGCTGTCAGCGGATGCGTCGGAATCAGAATCGTCTGCCCGTAGGGTTTGGCGCCCGCAAATCCCATCATCGTGAGATAGACCAGCGCGACAATAAATGTCACTCCGCCCGCCAGCGGCAGCGCGCGATTCCGAATCCCCACATGTTTCGACTTCCCCAAAAAAGGCATCACAAACAGCAGCACCACCAGCACCCCCGGCAGCACCAGGCTCCCGATCGCCTCCCACTTCCCCGGGAAAAACGTCAGCAGCTGAAACAGCCACATGTAGTACCACTCCGGCCGAGGCAGGTAATCCTCCACAATCGTCCCCGCCACCTGCTCCCTGGGAATGTGCCCCCAGATCGACAATCCAATCAAAACCGCAAACACAACGACAAAAACGATCGCACTCCGCAGCGTATGCTCCGGATAGAACCGATACTTCCTCCCCGTATTTTCCTTCGCGTCTTCCCTTCGCGCCTTCGCGTTCTTCGCGGTCGCCGTTTCCTCTTCGGCTTCCTTGTCGGAATCCGCTTCCGAAATCCCATGCGCGCGAACGAGGTAAATATGAAACGCAATAAACCCGACCAGCAGCATCGGCAGCAGTATCACGTGCACCGCGTAAAACCGCGTCAGCGTCGCACCCGAGATGCTGCTTCCCCCCAGCGCCACGCGCGACAGCCAATCCCCGACGAGCGGAATGTCCTTCGGGATATTCGTCGAAACCGTCGTCGCCCAGTACGCCTTCAGATCCCACGGCAGCAGATACCCGGTGAACCCCAGCCCCAGCGTGATCAGCAGCATGACGATGCCGCTCATCCACGTGATCTCGCGCGGCTTCTTGTAGCTCCCCTGGAAGAAGCTCACCATCATGTGCGCGAAGACCGCGAGCACCATAGCCGATGCGCCCCAGTGATGCAGCCCGCGCAGCAGCCAGCCCCACGGCAAGCCGTTCATGATGTAATCGATCGCTTCGTACGCCTTGTCCGGCGACGGGTTGTAATACATGGCCAGAAAAATCCCCGAGACGAACATCGTCCCGAAGAGCATCACGCACAGGCTGCCGAGCGTCGCCGACCACCCCGTCTTGGGCGGCAGCTCTTTAGACAGGAATGGTCCGACGCCCTTTTCCCATCCGAGGCGATGGCGCAGCGCATGATTGAATCGCCCCAAGCGGCTCATGCAATTCTCCGGGCAAAATCAAAAGCGCCACAGAGGTACAGAGACACAGAGGAAAGAAGGAAGAAAAGAAGAAGAGAGCCACAAAAAGCACAAAAGGCGCAAAAGGAAAAACTCTTTTTTGTGTCTTTTGTGCCTTTTGCGGCAATTCTTCCTCTCTGTGCCTCTGTGCCTCTGTGGCGCATGTTTTCTGCAACGATGAAGTGGATCATACGAGCACCAGCAGTTGATCTCCTTCAATCTTCGTCTTGTACCGATCCAGCGCTCGCGGCGGCGGGCCTGCGACCACTTTCCCCTCGCGATCAAACGTTCCGCCATGGCATGCGCAGCGGAACTGCTCGGCCTGGCCGTCGAAATGCACGATGCAGCCGAGGTGAGGACAGGCGGACTTGTAGGCGACGATCTCGCTGCCCTGCCGCGAGATCAGCACCGGCGCTTGCACGTTCTGGCTGTACATCCCGCTCTTCAGGTCGTACTTCATCTGCACGGTGGTGATTTTGCCGGCAGGCAGGTCGGCGAGTTTGGCCAGCGGCACCCAGCGCTCGCCGGTCCCTTCGACCGTCGGGCCGACCGTCGTCACGGCGGCCACTCCACCCAGCGTGAGGGCAACCGCGCCGCCAAGCAGCATTACGCTCGCGGCTTTGATGAACGTGGCGCGATCGATCTCCGGGCCGCCGGTCCAGGTGAACGGCGCTTCGGATTCCTCCCGGTCTTTTTCTACTTCTTCAAGAGCTCTCCCCTGCTGCGTTAGCGCGACGCGTTGAATGAACTTGATCGCCCGCGTCGGGCTGATTCCCTTCGGACAAACATCGGTGCAATTCGCTTCGGTCCGGCACTCATGACATGACGGTAGCGCACTCGCCAATCGCTCTGCGAACAATCCATCCCGACTATCTGCGATCAATGAGTATGCGCGGGCCAGCGCCGCCGGCCCGGCGTAATCCGGGTGATGATCCACCATCGTGCAGCTCGATACGCAGCAGCCGCAGGCGATGCAATCCGTCGTGATGCGAATCTCTTCGCGCTCGGGCGCATCGGGCGCAATTCGCGCGGGCTCGGTCGTCTGCTCCTTGGGCTCGAAGAACGACAGCGTCTGCCGGAACTTGGCAAACAGCGGATCCATGTCCACCACCAGGTCCTTGATCACCGGGAAGTGATTCATCGGCCGAAGCGTGATCTCGTGCCCCTCGGGGATATCCGCCACGTTCACTTTGCACGCCAACCGCTCGCGGCCGTTGATCACCATGCCGCACGAGCCGCACATGTTCACGCGGCACGCAAACCGAAACGCGATGGTCGGGTCCTGCTCGCGCTGAATCCGCAGCAGCACGTCGAGCATCGTCGTGGCGGTTTCGTCGGGAATGTCGAGCTTAAATTCCTGAAAATCCCCGTCGCCGCCGACGGTTGGGTCGTAGCGGTAAACGCGAACCTTGCGAGTGGATTTGACAGCAGTCGCGGCCATCGGTGTCAATCAGTGAATCGAGTAAATGTTCCGCCAGACGAAAAACATCAAAATGAGCCCCGCCATGGGGAGCGCCCACGCGAGCTTGCGATGATGCCGAATCGGCACCAGGTTGAAATCAAGCAGGATCACCCGCAATCCCAGCGTGCCGTGGAACGTGACCACGAGCAGGAGCAAAAACTGAATCACCGGTTTGTACGGCGCCGTGAGATGCAGCACGATCAGCACGACGATCAGCAGCGCCGATATCCGCTGCCACATCCAAGCCCACATCCCCAGCGGCGTGTTTTTGCGCCGATGCGGATCCTGCTCGCCCCACCGCAGGTGCCTTCGATATTGAACAGGTTTGGTTTCGTCGATCTGCGTCATTCGATTTCTCGCGTCGCGCGGGGCTTCGCTTCGTTACGCCTTGCGATACTGCTGACATGTCTCCAGCGTCTCACGGGTGAATCTTACTGGCTTTTTCTCAATCACCGGCGATCCATTGCTTCCCCGCTTCAGGATGTTGTTGAACAAACCATAATCATCCCTCTGCTTCGGAAAGTCCTGCCTGAAATGCGCCCCGCGCGTCTCCTCCCGCGCCTTTGACGACGCGACCACCATCCGCGAGACATCGATCATGCTCTGCAGGTTCAGCGCCGTCGTATACATCATGTTGTACACCGGCCCACCCACCACCTTTATCTTCCCCCACTCCTGTCCGATCGCTTCAATCTCCCCCGTCGCATCCGTCAAATCCGGCTCCTTGCGCGCCAGGCCCACCTTGTTCCAGTTCAACTCCTGTATCGCTGTCTTCAGCTCAAACGGGTTCGATCCGCTCGATCGCTTCATCGGCGCGCTCAGCACTTCGATCGCCTCCTCCGCCTGCCCGCGCCGGGCCTTCTTGATCGCGCGATGCCCGTTGGACAAATATTTCGCCAGCGCCTTCCCCGCCTGCCGGCCGTAAACGCATGACTCGCAAATTCCATTACCCCCCAGGCGATTCGCGCCGTGCACTCCGCCGGCGTCTTCGCCTGCGACGAACAACTTTTCCAGCGATCCTTTGCAATCGGTGTCGATTACCGCCCCGCCCATTACGAAGTGCGCCGTCGGCGAAATCGGCACTCGCCCCCGCGCGAGGTCGTAATGGAACTGCTTACACCGCTCCGCCATCCCCGGGAAATTCTTCAGCACGAAGTCCGCACCCAGGTGCGATGCGTCGATGTGCACGCCCCCTTCTTCGCACGCCCGCCCCGAGCTCATCTCCAGAAACGACGACCGACTCACCACATCCCGCGTCGCGCGCTCGGCCACTTCCGGCGCGTAATTCATCATGTACCGCTCCCCCTTGCCATTGAACAAATGCGCCCCCGCTCCGCGAAGTCCCTCTTCGAGCAGCGCGCCCGCGACGACGCTGCCGGGAATGATGAGTCCGGTCGGATGAAACTGAATCATCTCCATATCCTGCATCGCCGCCCCTGCGCGATACAGCATTGCCAGGCCATCGACGGATTTGTCGGGACCGGGTGCGTGAAACCGATACTGAGTTGGCCCGCCTCCCGTGGCAACTAAAGTAGCCGCCGCCTCGGCGACGATGAATCGGCCCGTGCGCATGTCGACGAGCAAGGCGCCCGTGACCATCTCCCCCTTCTCGTCCAGCAACAACTCCACCGCGCGCGTCTCTTCCATCACCGGAATCCCGCGTTTGGCCACCTGCTCCGTCAGCCGGCTCATGATCTCGATGCCAGTCAAATCCCCCTTATGAACCGTCCGATCAAACGCCTGTCCCGCAAACGGCTTCTGGTGAATCGTCCCGTCCGGGTTGCGATCAAAGAAACAGCCGAAGAGTGTCTCCATCTCCTTGATCGTCGCCGTCGCCTGCTCGACCAGCGTCACGGCCAGGTCCTGATTGTTGATGTATTGCCCACCCTTGAGCGTGTCCATCAGGTGCTTTTCGTGCGAGTCCTTCGGGCTCAGCACGACATTGAATCCCCCCTGCACCATCCGGCTGCAGCCGCCCTTGCCCTTGAGCGCCTTGGTCGTGATCAGGATCTTCAAGTCCGGCCGCAGATCGTGCGCATACAGCGCCGCCATCTGGGCGGCCGCGCCCATGCCGATGATCAACAAATCCGCAGTGACCGTCTCAAACATGTACGTATGGGGCGATTGGAACTCTACACAAACGGGGTGAAGCCAACGGGCGGGGCGCATCCTAGGGATGGGTCCCACACGTGTCAACGCCCGGGCCCGCTAACCGATCCACGCTGTTTTTATTCTAGCTTCAATCGATTGCACAAGCAAACCAATTCTTCCATAACCACCCCTAACAACCCCCGGATTTGCCCCGCTACTTTGCCCCTTCGCGGCTGCGCGCGTGCGTCGCCACGTGGTCGTAGACCGTCGCCAGAAACCCCAAAAACGGAAACTTCGCCTTGGGAAACGGCGAAGGCCCCAGCCTCTCCAGCACCCCCGGCGCATCTCCCCCCATCGGCAGAGCCCCGATCTCGCCCGCCCGAAAGAACTCCTGGGGATCGGTGGGCAATTCCGGAGTGCCGCTCGACTGCAATCCTTCCGCTTTCTTCGCCTTCGCCATGGCTTTACGCTCCAAATCACACCCGTAGGATGCGCTTCAGCGCACCGGTTATTTTCTCTCGGTCTCGCATAGGAAATAACCGCGGTGCGCTGAAGCGCACCCTACATTTTAGAAATCTCCAACCGCATCTCTTCCAAGCGCCAGATACTCTCGCAGTTCGTTCGTCGATAGATTCGTCAACCACTCGTCGCCGCTGGCGACGATTCGATCGGCCAGCATAACTTTGTCGCTGAGCAGCTTGTCGATCCGCTCTTCCATCGTCCCGACGCATACGAACTTGTGAACCTGCACTTTGCGCGTTTGACCGATGCGATGCGCGCGGTCGGTGGCTTGTGACTCGACCGCCGGGTTCCACCAACGGTCAAAGTGAAACACGTGATTCGCCGCGGTCAGATTCAAACCCAATCCGCCTGCTCTCAATGACAACAGGAACAACTTCACATCCGACTTTGGCGCCTGAAACCTCTGGATCATCTCATCCCGCTTCTTCGCCGGCGTCCCGCCGTGCAAAAACTGGATCGGCGCATTCAGCCGCGCCGTCAACATCCGCTCCAGCAAGTGGCCCATCTCCCGATACTGCGTGAAGATCAGCGCCGCATCCCCCTCCTCCAGCACTTCCTCCAGCATCTCCACCAGCCGCTCGCACTTGCCGCTCCGCGCCGACAACTGCGGGATCTCCGCCCCCGAGGCAGCCGCCGCCGTCGCTTCCTTGTTGAGCAATTCCGGATGATTGCAGATCTGCTTCAGCTTCGTCAGCGCCGCCAGGATCAACCCGCGCCGCCGAATCCCGGTCGCCGTATCGATCTGCCCCAGCATCTCCCCCGTCACGCGCTCGTACAGCACCGCCTGCTCCGGCGTCAGGTTGCAGTAAACCTTGAACTCCATCTTCTCCGGCAGATCCCCCGCGATCAGTGGATCGCTCTTGGTCCTCCTCAGCACGAACGGCTGAATCATCTTCCTCAATTGCCCCGCGCGATCCTGGTCCTGCAATTTCTCGATCGGCACCGCAAACCGCTCGCGGAATTCCGATGCAGCTCCGAGCAACCCCGGATTCAGCACTTCCATGATCGACCACAATTCCGAGAGGTGATTCTCGATTGGCGTTCCGGTCAGCGCAACCCTTCGCGGCGCCCAGAGCGACCGGATCGCCAGCGTCGACGCGGCCGACGGATTCTTGATCTTTTGCGCCTCGTCCAGCGCGATCCGCCCCCACCCCGCCTTTTTCAGATCGTCGATATCTCGATGAGCCAGTGCATACGACGTAATCACCACGTCGTGCTTGGCCGTTGCCTTGAGGAACGTATCGCCCGAGAGCCGCTCGGGCCCATGGTGCACGAGCACCTTCAGCATCGGCGCAAATCGCTCAATCTCTCGCACCCAGTTCCCCACCACGCTCGTCGGCGCAAACAGCAACGTCGGCCGAACCTCCTTCCCGCGCCCGTTACGTCCTTGTTGGGGCGGGGTCTCCCCGCCCTCTTCTTCGGCCCGTGCTTTAGGGCGGGAAGACCCCGCCCCTCCATTCTGCCTCTCATGCAATAGAAGCGCGATCAGCTGAATGGTCTTACCCAGACCCATGTCATCCGCGAGACACGCTCCGATCCCCAATCGATCCAGAAAGCTCAACCAATCCAAGCCGCGCCGCTGATATGCGCGAAGCGTTCCCCCAAAACCCCTGGGCTGCTCCAGGGCCCTGACCTTCGAATCCGGCGACTGCTCCAGCAGCTCCTTGATCCAGTCCGATCCCACCAATCCCACGACGGGCAGCCCCGCCTCGATCCGCTGCGCCCCATACGCCGTGCGAAACGCCTCGGCCAGCGTCATCTTCCCCTTCGGCTTCTTTTTCAAAAACTCCGCCGCGCGCTCCGCCGCCTCGGTGTTGATCTGCATCCACTGGCCCTTGTACTTCACCAGCGGCGACCCGCGACTCACCAGCGACTTGAACTCCTCCAGCGACAACCTCAAATCCCCCACCGCGATCTGCCAATCGAAGTCCAGCAGATTTTCCAGGCCAAACCGGCCGCTGCTGACGTGCGTCGAATCCTTCCTCCCCGGGAATTCCATTCCCTCTCCATCCTCATCGTCGTCGTCGTCATCCCCCATCAAGCCGTTCTCCGGCGCCACCGACAACAGCAATCCCAGCTCCCGATCCCGCCGCGTCACCCATGACGGCAGCATCACCCCGAACGCCCGCTCCTGAAGCACCGTCGCATGCTGCCGCAGAAAGATGTGCGTCTCGTGCGTGCTGAGTTTCAGCTCGCTCGGCTCCGGTTCGGAGAGTGCCCGCTGCAATTCCGGATACGTCTCTGCCGCTCGCGCGAGCTCCGCCATGAGCTGCGCCCGGCGATTGATCACGTTCCTCCCCAATATCCCCGGCGCATCCGCGCGCTGATGCCACAGATTTTCCGCGTCGACCAGCTCTCCCTCATTGTCGATCTGCAACGAAAACTTCAATCTCCAAGGCCGCTGCTGCTGGCTAACATCCCCCGCCATCCCGGCCAGCACATCCTCCACCTCATCGTCATCGCTCGCCGGCTCGATCAGCGTGAAACAAAGCCGCACTGCGGTGCTCGCGCCGCTTTCATCCAGCTTTCCGATCCACCGCCGCACCTGCTCCACAAACCCCGCGATCTCGTCCGACCTCCCCTTCACTTCCTTTTCATTGCCCAATAGCGCCGACAACCACTTCACTTCAACCGGCGCGCCCATTTCATTCGCCCGCGCATGCACCGTGGAGAAAAACTCATCATTCGAAACATCACGCCGAATGATGGCCTCGGCCGTTGCCGCAAGAAACGACTGCACAATCGCCGACGCCGTGGGCGCGTCTTCTCCCTGTTCCGCGACAACCGCGCGCACACTTGGCGGCATCGCCTCGGCGAACGCCTCCAGCCCCTCCAGTTCCTCTTCCCCGCCAATGAGCACCCGCCACGTCGCCACCGGCGGCGTACCCGCCGCGCTCGTCGCCACATCCGGAAAAAACTGCTGCCGCGCCAGCCGGTCAATCACGAACCGCGCCAGCTTTCCGAAAGACAAAATCGAATCCCCCAACCCCCTCGCTTCCCGCTGTTGAAGCGACAACAGCAAGTCGATCGCATCCGCCGCCGCAAACTCCAACGCCACCACATCGACTTTCACCAGCTCCGCGCTCGCCCCGCTCTTCGCGCAAACCACCCCCTTCGGCAGCCACATCGATAGCGCACTATCCGTCCCCACCGAAGCCAGCAGCGGCTCGGCCGACACCTCCCCAATTACCGCCCGCAGTTCCCCCCAATTCATCAGGCGCCTACGCGCGTCTTCCCCCTGCTGCTGCTGTTGCTCCGCGCGCCACCCCCAAAGATAAAGCCCCCCCCGATACCAGTTCACATTCAACTGCATTTGCACCCGCGTTATCCCCGGGTCTGCTTTGCAGACCCTCTTGCACTCCTGCTGCCTATTCACCCTCGGTCACACTCCGAAAACAGGTGAATCCATCAAGATATGCGCCGAGTCTGCAATTGCAAAGGAGCCCTCGATAAACCTTGCCCCTTCCACAGCGTGAGCTATGATGTAACACGTGAACAGTTCCTGTTCGCGGGCGTAACTCAATGGCAGAGTGCAGGCTTTCCAAGCCTGACGTTGAGGGTTCGACTCCCTTCGCCCGCTCTTTCTGGTCCGGTCTAACCGTCGGACAAGACACGCCGTGGACGGCGTGTGTCTGCCGGGCAAACTTAAGCTCATCCAGCTTCATGAGAAACGGATTTCTATCGATCTGGATCGTTGGGATTCTCCTCTCCCTCCTGTTCATCCCCCATCCCCTTCTCGCTCAGGAATGGTCTGCATCGCTGCGCGGCTCCTGGGTCAAGCCCGGCACGCCCGGCGATGGCGATGTCACCCTCGTACTGAACAAATCCGAAGCCTGTGAGATCGTCGTCGCCGCGTCCGAGCATTCGGCCGTTCAGCGCGCGGCGCGATTCCTCGCTGCCGATATCCAGAAGATCACCGGCTTCAAACCGCCCGTCGTCGCCAAACCCACCGGCGGGATGACCGTTCCGATTTACCTCATCACGCTCGGCTCAAAGGACGCGCCGGCCGAATTCCCAAGACAGGTCAGCGTCGACAAACTCAAGGATCAGTGGGAAGCCTACCAGGTCGTCACGGTCGATCGCGCGGTCTACGTCGTCGGCTCCAACTTTCGCGGCACCGCGTTCGCCGCGTATACGCTTTCCGAGCGCCTCGGCATCGATCCGCTCTACCTCTGGACCGGCTACACCCCCGAACGCAGCGAAACGCTCATCCTTAGAAAAACCAACCACTTCGCCGCTTCCCCCACCTTCAAATACCGCGGCCTCTTCCACGACGACGAAGACATCCTCCCCCGGCCTTTCGAGCGTTCCGGCTATCCGCAGCGCACCGGCAACGTTCCCCTCGCGTGGTACGAAAAGTTTTTCGAAACCGCCCTTCGCCTTCGACTCAACCAGGTCGCCCCGTACGCGCACGTGCATCGCCGCTACGAAGTGCAGAAGGCCGCCAGCGACTGGGGGCTTTTCTACACCTCCGACTACGAGGACACGCTCCTCTCCAATCCCTTCGGCATGGATAAGTTCGGCCTCGCTTCCGAGCGCAAGGTCAGAGGCGAATGGGATTTCCTCACCAATCGCAAAGCTCTGCTGAGCTACTGGCGCGGCGGCGTTGCCGAAAACAAGGACCTCGACTGCATCTACCCGCTGAGCCTTCGCGGCACAGACGAACGCCCCTACGCGTTCCCTGCCGGCGTCACCGACGACGAGCGCGGCCGGATCATCTCTGACGCCGCCGTCGAGCAGATTCGCCTCACCCGCGAAGCGCTTCCCAAGGGCAAATCGCCCCTGTTTCACTTCATGCTTTTCGGCGAAATGCCGCGTCTCTTCCAAAGCGGCAACCTCGATCTCCCCGACGACGCGATCCTCGTCTGGCCGGACGACAACGACGGCAACATGCGCGCCCTCCCGAAAAAGCTGGGCCGCTGGAAGCACGGCGTCACCTATCACCTCGCCTGGAACGGCCCGAAAAACTCCAAGCAAAACGCGCACACGGTCTCGCCCGAGCGCATCGCCGATCAGTTCAAGCGCATCACCAAGGCCGGCGCCACCGAGTTTGTGCTCGTGAGCGTTTCCGAGCTTCGTGAATTCACGATGGAAACGCGCATGATCGCCGACATCGCGTGGGACGCCGACGCCGCCCTCAAAGGCGCCGACCCGGCCAAGCGTTTCACCCGCTGGTGGAGCCGCGAATATTTCGGCGACTCCGCCGCCGACGATTGCCTGCGTGTCTACTCGCGCTACTACGACCTGATCTCGTCCCCGGAAAAACTCCACAACGGCTCCGACCAGGTTCATGCCCTTCTCGCGCTTCTCTCCAAGCGATTCACGGGCAAGACCGTCGAGCCGCCGGAAATGGAATACCGCGATGCGCTGCAAAAGCGCATCGCCCAGTTCGAGCTGGCGATGCGAACGATCGACGAAGCCACCAGCCGCATGAACTGGCAGCAGCAGCAGTTCTTCTACGAAAACGTTACGCTCGGCCTGCTCTTCGACTGGCGCCCGACGCAATCCGCGATGCGATTGCTCGAAGCTCTCGACGAACCCGACAACGATAAAGCCTTCCAGCTGGCCAGCGAAGCCCGCGGCCCGCTGGAGAAACTCGAAGTCGAAATCCTCCGCGCCGAGCGCCCGCCGTTTGAAAAGTGGTACGCCAAAACCTGGATCCGCCGCGAAACCTCGCCGCTCAATGTCCACCGCCCCTACGAAGAGCTTCAGGTCTTCCTCTCCACCAGAGGCCAGAGCAAACTCACCGACCCTGCCGCCCCCCCCAAACCCCCCGCCGCCAAACTCGCCGGCGCGCGCTCTAAGCCGTCATCGACTCCCGCCACCTCGCGCCCCTCAGCGAAATGACGGCGCGCGCGCGCGGGGCGGGCAACGTTCACATCGGAGGGCGAGGCTCCTGCCGAGCCGTGCTATAGCCAAGCAATGGAACGGGTCTTGAACTCAAGAGAAACGACTCAAATGGTCGATCGCGCAAACGCCGGCTCGGCGGGAGCCTCGCCCTCCGGCATGCAGCGCAAACGCCGGCTCGGCGGGAGCCTCGCCCTCCGGACCATTGCCGGAATCACTTCGTGAACAATCGTGGAAACGTCATTCTCACCTGCCGCTGCCGCGCGGGATCTTTGCTCCGCGGCGCCAGCCCCTGGTACGCATACCGCGCCGGCGTCACCGGGTAACAATCCGGCCCTGACCAGATGCCGATGACGTTTCGCCGCGTGTTTTCTGAACGATTCGCCCCGCCGCCGTGGATGATGTTTACGTGAAAAAGGACCATCGACCCGGCCGGGCACGCGACCATCACGCGCTTCGCGTCCTTCGGCAGCGCGCTCTCCGGAATATCCGTGTCGCTGTCCTTCACATCCTCGTGGGGAATCCGATGCGTCCCCGGCATCACCACCGTCGCGCCGTTGGCCTCGGTCATGTCGTCGAGGCACAGCATCGCCGTGATCAGGTTCGGCGACGAGTGCTGCAGATACGGCAGATCCCGATGCCAGCAAAACCGGCTGCTCACGCGCGGGGCCTTGATGATGCACTTGTAATTGTGAAACGCGAACTCGCTGCTGGCGAAGATCGCCTCCAGCACGTCGAGCACCGGCTCGTAAACAATCAGCTCCCCAAAGAGCGGATTGAACAGCGGCAACTCCATGATGTTGCGGATCGCATTGCCCACCTGCTCGCTGGAGTGCTCGTTGTATTCCGGCTGGCGCCGGACGTAGTTGCGCTCGAAATCAATCCAGCGCTTGAGATGCTCCGGCATCGAGTCCGGATCTTTGGTGATGTGCTCAACGCCAGCGCGAAGGCGCGCCAGCATCGTCGCATCGAGACAGTCTTCGACAACGACGTACCCATCGCGCTCGTAATCGCTCACCCACCGCCGCGGATCGTGCTTCATAGCCGGCTAAGCTACCACATCCCCATCACCGGCTGTAACGAGGCTGAAGAGGTTGAACGGGCTTTGCTCAGCGGGTTGATCCTGCTGCGCCGGTGCCAGCGCCGGCGCGGTCGGATCGTACATCGCGCCCAGCACTGTCACGTCGTCGCTGTCGACGATGCCGTCGTAGTCGAAGTCACCGAGGAACCAGTCACCGGTGCCGCCGTTTCCGAAGAGCGCGCCGACGACGGTGACGTCGTCGGTGTTGACCTTGCCGTCGAGGTTGGCGTCGGCGCCCAGCGTGTAGCGGATCAGCACCGTGGTGTCGTCGACGTTCTGGCCGAAGCAGACGCTGTAGGAGGGGAGGCCGAGCTGCGGGAGGAAGGCGTTGTCGACGTAGCCGATGGCGAAGCTGACGCCGTCGCCGCCGCCGTCGGGGGAGGCGGAGAGAGAGCTGATGCCGCCGGCGGCGTTCCACGTCGCAGCGCCGAAGTCGGTGCCGCCGCGGCCGGCGAGGATGAGCGATCGCGCGTCGGCAATCGGATTGGAGCCCGACGCCTCGTAATCCCAGATGATCGCGCCCTTGTCGATGTCGATGCGGCTGCCTGATGCGATGCTCAGCCCGCGCGTGACCAGCACACCGGTCGGCGAAGCGAACGTCGCCAGGCTCGTGCCTTGCAGGTTCAGTCCGAGCACATGCTGGGCCGCGGACAGGACGGCCTTGGCGTTGTTGATCGTGAGCGAAGTGCTGTCGCTGGTCGCCGACGCGCCGACCGTGAGGACGTCGCTGGCGTTGTTGGTTCCCGTCGCGAGGATGCCGGTGATCGACGCGGTGGTGAACGAGAGCGTGGTGGCGCCCAGCGTCGCGGTGGTATCGGCGCCGCTGACGCCAAGCGAAATTCCGCCGGTGCCGTCGAAGTCGACGTGGAGGACGCTGCCGACCATGTACGCAAATGTTGGCGTCACGATGCCGGTATACGAGACGGAATTGTCCGTGCTCGTCGAAGCCGAGCTCGCGTTACCCGCGCCATCCTGCGCCGCGCCGGCGAGGATCGTCGCTATTACAGTGCCGTTGGCGGACATACCACTGACCGCGACGTCATACGTGTTTCCCCCGGCAGGCGTGACGACCGCAGTCGTTGCGCCGGCGGTGCCACTGAGTTGGATATCGTTGTCTGCAAAGCTGCTGACCGCTTCGCTCCAGACAACCGTGAAGTGAATCGGCCCGCTGCTGGCTGGATCAAGTTGGCCCGCGGCCTGCTCGATTGTGACCGTCGGCGAAACCGTTTCGATGACGATGGCCTTACTCGCACCCAGCGATCCAGCATCGCCCGGCGCTGCCAGGGTCAGACCTGCGTCGTTGCCGGCCGCATCTTTGATCGTGCCGCCATTGAGACTCAGCGAGCTGGTCGCCGTGTAATCCAGATCGGCGCTGGTATGTCCGGCGGCAACTGTGTAGACGAAACTCAGCACCCCGGTCCCGCTGCCGCTCGCGTAGTTTGCGATACCACCACTGTTGAGCGCGAGCTGCGGCGTGCCCGTAACATTCACAGCTTCGTTGAACGCAACCGTGACAGTGACCTGCGAGCCGACCCCGTAACTGCCGTCGGCGGTCGTCGAAGTCACATTGCCAGCCGTCGGTCCGACGGTATCCAGCGTCACCGCGTTATCCGTGCTCGTCGACACCGTGCTCACGTTCCCCATGCCGTCCTGGGCCGCGCCGGCCAGGATCGACGCGATCACGGTTCCGTCGCTGGTCATGCCGCTCACCGCGACGTCGTACGTGTTGCCGCCGGCGGGGGTGACGACCGCAGTCGTTGCACCCGCGGTTCCGCTGAGTTGGATGTCGCTATCGGTAAAGCCGCTCACCGCTTCGCTCCACACGACGGTGAAGTGAATGGGCCCGGCATTCGTCGCATCGCTCTGACCGGCGGCCTGGTTGATCGTGACGCTCGGCGAGAGGGCGTCGATCACGATCGACTTATTCGCTCCGAGCGAGCCGGCCGTTCCCGGCGTGGCAAGGGCGGAGTTGACGTAATTCCCCGCGGCGTCGGCCATCGAACCGTCATTGGCGCTCAGCGCCGAGATCGACGCGTAATCCAGATCAGCGGCGTCGTCCCCTGCGGCAACGGTGTACAGGAAGTTCAAGACCATCCCGCCGCCGCTCATGCCGGTGTAATTTGCGATACCGCCGCTGTTGAGATGAAGCTGCGGCGTGCCTTCGACCGTGGTGACGGCTTCGTCGAGCGTCACGCTAAGCAGCACCTGCGCGCCCACGCCATAGGACCCGTTGGCCGTCGACGAGGTGACGTTGGTCACCATCGGCGCGGTCGTGTCGAAGAGGACGGTGTTGTCGGCGACGGTCGCTGCGGTGGAGTTGTTCCCCGCGGCATCGGTCGCGGCATTGGCGCCGATGTTGATCACGACGGTGCCCGGGTCGGTCATTTCGCTGATGGCGATGTTGTACGTCGTCGCGCCGGTCGGGGTGACCAGCACGCTGGTTGCGCCGGCCGTGCCACTGGGGATCACGTCGGCCGCATCAAAGCCGAAAACCGGCTCGCTGAACGTGACGGTGAAATTGATCAGCGTCAGGTTCGTCGGATCGGCCTGGCCGGCGGCCAGCGAGATTACCGCGGTGGGCGCGGTGGTATCGACGACGATGTCCTTATTGCTGGCCAGCGAGTTCGGCCCGGTGTTGCTCGGAAGCAGGAGCACGGCGTTGTTGGTCGCCTGGTCGCGGATGGTGCCGCCATTGAGGAGCATCGCGGTCGGGCCGGTGTAATTCAGGTCGGCGGAGTTCTGTCCCGCGGCCACGGTGTAATTGAAGATCAGCGTGTCGGAACCCGTGCCGCTGACGTAAGTGGCGGTCGATCCGCCGCCGGCGCTGAGCGCCAGCGTCGGCGTTCCACTTGCCGTGTTCACCGTCACGATGTCATTGAACTGCACGGAAACCGGGATCAACTGGCCGGCCTTGTATGGTCCGTCGGCCAGCGTCGAGGTGATGTTGATCACCTGCGGGCTGGTGGTATCGATGACGATGTTCTTGTTGAACCCGAGCGAACCGGTCAATCCTGGAGTCGGGAGCGTGAGATTGGTCGGGTTGTTCAGCAGGTCCTTGATCGTCCCGCCGTTGAGCGAGAGCGCGCTGGTGGATGCATACTCGAGATCGGTGGTGTTCTGGCCGGAACTCACCGTGTAATTGAACGTCAGCGTCGAACCGCCGCTGCCGCTGACATAATTCGCGAACGCGCCCACACCGGAATTGAGCGTGAGCCTGGGCGTGCCCGTCACGGCCACGCTCTCGTTGAACGTGATTTGAATCGAGATGACGTTGCTGGCGCGATAGATACCGTTGGCCGTCGACGAAGTGACGTTGGTCACACCGCCGGCAAGCGTGTCGATGTTGATCGCCTTGTTGGCGCCCAGCGAGCCTGCCGTTCCCGGAGCGGCCAGCGTGAGCAGCGCGTTATTGTTGGCTGAATCCTTGATCGTCGCGCCGTTGAGCGCGAGAGCGCCCGACGAGCTGTAATCCAGGTCGCTGCTCGATTGGCCGGCGCCGACGGTGTAATTGAACGTCAGCGTCGCCGTGCCGCTGCCACTGGCGTAGCTTGCGCTGGCTCCCGCGCCGGCGTTGAGCGCGAGAGTGGGGACGCCTCCGGCGACCGTGACCGGCTCGCTGAAGGTCAGCGTGATCGGGATGATCGCGCCCGCGCCATACGTGGCGTCGGCCGCCGTTGACGTCACATTGGCAATCCCAGGCACGCCAGTGTCGACGACCAGCGCCTTGTTGGCCGCGAGCGATCCCGCCGCGCCCGGCGTCGGGAGCGTCAGGGGCGCGTTGTTGCCGCCGGCGTCGCGAAGCGTCGCGCCGTTCAGCACCAAGGCGGACGTCGAAGCGTAATCCAGATCGGAGCTGTTCTGCCCGGCGGCCACCGTGTAGCTGAACGTCAGCGCGGTCGTGCCGCTTCCGCTCAAATACGTCGCCACCGCACCGCCGCCGGAGTTCAGCGACAGAGTTGGAGTGCCCACGCCCGCAACGAAAGCAGCCTCGTTAAAGTTCAAAACAATCGAGATGGTCTGTCCCGAAGAATACGAGCCGTTGGCCGTCGGCGAGTTAACGCTGGAAACCGTCGGCCCGAGCGCGTCGATTACGATCGCCTTATTCGCGGCCAGCGATCCGCTCGCTCCCGGCGTCGGCAGCGTCAGCGAAACCGCATTGCCCGCGGCATCGTTCATCGTCCCGCTGTTGAGCGTCAGTGCGCTCGCCGAGCTGTAATCCAGATCCGACGTGCTTTGCCCCGAGCCGACGGTGTAGCTGAAATTCAAAGTGCCGGTCCCGCTGCCGCTGACGTACGTTGCAGTCCCGCCGCTGTTGAGAGCGAGTTGCGGGAAGCCGGTCACGGTTACGTTGCCGTTGAAGTTCACCTGAATCGAAAGGTTTGCCCCGGTCGCGTACGTCCCGTTGGGTGTCGTGCTGTTCACGCTCGTGATCGAGGGAACGATGTCGAACGTCCAGACCGCGCCCGCCGCTGTGCCGACCGAATTCTTCGAAATCACCTGCCACGTGTGCACGCCCTGCGAGAGCGCCGGCGACAGCGTGTACTGGCTGGTGGCGAAGTTGCCCTTGTTCACGCCATCGACGAACACGTCGTAGCTCGTCGCGTACGTCGCGTCATCCCAGTTCAAAATCGCCGGGCTGGCGGTGACGTTGGCGTTATTGGCCGGCGTCGGATTCGTCGGCGCCAGCGGCGCCACTTCGCCGACCGCGAACTGCCACACCGGCCCGCTCGTCGTGCCGAACATGTTCTTCGCCACGATCTGCCACGTGTGCGTGCCGGCGCTGAGCGCGGGAGAAACGGTGTACGAGCTCTTGTCGGCCTGCGCGCTGGTGGCGACGTCGATCGTCGTCTTGAGCACGCCGTCGATGAAAACCTGGTATTTCGTCGCCGCGCCCACCGAGCCGGCGCCGAACGTGTTGAGCACGTCGTTCCAGTTGAGCGTTGCGGGGCTGCCGACGACACTGGAACCGTTGGACGGCGTGGGATTCGTCGGCGTGCCGGGGAGATCGCCGATGTTTTGCGTGCCGATCTCGGCGCGCAACGCGGCGGTGGTCGTGTGCTCGTCGAAGTAGTTGACGCTCTTGTATCGCCAACCCGCCGGCGCGCCCGTGCCGCCGACGGCGTTGGTGTCGGCAACGATCAGGTCAAACCAGACGCGGGTCTCTGCCGCGGTCGGCAGGCCGTTGCCCGAGTCGTACGTCTGGCCCGTGGGGATGACCGGCTTGATTCCGTTGGCGCCGAGCAGCGTGGTGCTCTTGTAATCGGTGTCGACCTGCTGGAGGTCAAACGCCTGCGAGTAGCCGTGCGCTTTCCAGTACATCTGCGGCATGGCCGCGTCGCAGTAGTCGGCGATCGTCTTGACGGGGAACTGCGTGTTGTGAAAGTGCAGGATGTCGAACGTGCTGTACGCCATGAACAGCTTGTCGCGCGACCCGCTGCCGTTGCCCGACGCCGACTTGCCGATCAGGTTGAAATAATTGATCAAACCGGCTGAGTCGTTGTCGCCGTATTCGCTTTCGATATCGAAGATCGCAAAGTCCCCGCCGGGGCCGCCCGGTCCGAAGACCTGGTTGAACACCGCGGCTTCCTGCGTGCTGTGGTGCGATGAGGGATTGGTGTCGGAGAAGTCGCCGTAAATGTAAAAGTAAGGAACGATCTTCAACCCCGCGTTGCGCGCGTTGTTGACCATCGTCTGAGTGTATTGCGAATTTACCGAGTCGCCGTTGCCGGCCTTGGTGATGAGGTAATCCAGCCCCATCGTGTTGCGCAGGTAGCTGAACCACTGCGTCTGCGAGCTATAGCCGTCGTTGGACATCGACGCCGAGAGCGTCCACGCCCACATGCCCTTGCCGAGGTTGTCCGAGTCGATGTCGTTGAGAAAGATCGCGAGCATCCGCCGCGTCTCCAGCGCCTCAATCATCGAGACGCACCGCTGCCGCCGCTTGATCTGCTGCTTCGCTACCTTGCGATTTTTCAAGGAATTGCTCCTACTGCCCCTGAAACTCGGATGGCACCATCCCCCTATGCACTTTCCTTTGTGGACCTCGCTCCTGCACGACCTCTATATAGAGGAATCAGCCAGCCCCACGTTACTATTCCCAACGGCTGCCGTCGGGTCTGATATTATGCAACGAGTGGCGTCCTCAGGCAAAATCATTACGTAGCTGCCCGGATCGCTGTTCTGTCAGCCTTGGACGCCTTTACGTAACTGCAGATTTTTAATGTACTTAGGGGTCGCGGAGAATTGGGATTGGAGGTGGGTTTGCTCGGCTTTGAGGGGGGCTCGCAGCGTCAAGACCGCAACTCGGGGGTGGATCAGGTTCACCTTTTTGCGGCCGCTCTCTTCGAATGTCTCGCAAATTTCTGCACCGGTGAAACCGCTTACCCATGATGCGACGATGGCGTGATCGGTCCGTTTGCACCATAGCGCGATCGAAGTCTCGTCCTTGATCGTTTCGTATTGCTCGTCGTCGGCAAGGCCCAGCGCGCAGGAACCTTCGATCACTTCGATTCCCTTCGCGATCGCTTCCGGCGGCGCGACGATGTCGTGCGCGTGGCTTTCGATCTCACCGTCGATGTCGATTCGGCTGGTGACCTGAAACTTGAGCCCCTCAAGCTCAGCCGTCCAGATCGTTTCGACGCCCTTGTCCGTCAAACCCCCCTTCACGATCGCGCTTCGCGTCGCGGCGGCGCCCGTCGCGGGATTGCGAAACACCAGCGCCTGATCCCACGGCACGCGGTCTTTGTTCTGGATGATGTTGTAGGGGAAGTTCGAGCTGTGGACGAACTTCACGTAGCGATCACGGTAGTAGTCTCGCTTGGGGAGGTTCTCGGCCTGCACCCATTTGACGATGCCCGATCGCTGCACACCGACGACCATCATCTCAGGGCCTTTGAAGCGGAGCGTGTAGTCGCCCTTTTCAACCGGGAGCGGTTCTTCATCGCTCGTCCATAGGGGATCGCTTGCGGGGATGGACAGCATCGTGAACGCCTGCATCGCCCAGTAGGGATGGCCGTTGTCGATGTAGGGTTCGCGAATGTCCTCGGTGCCGTCCTTCGAGAAGGTTTCGCGCAGTTTGCCATTGGCTTCGTCGAAGCAGCCCATGTTCCAATGCCACTGCATGTGCGTGCGAACTATCTTCTTGAGTAACCCGGGAGAGTGCGGCCAGAGGCCCTGCTGATATCCGGCGACGAGTGGCGAGAGCATGCCCCAGCGGTAGATGAGCGAGCGGCCGAAGAGGGGATGACTGCCGTCGGGGGCGAAAAAGTGGGGCGCGGTCTGGAGAAAGGTCTTCACGCGCGAGCGGAACTTTTCGTTCCACTCGGGATATCGTCGGCCGATCGTCTGGCTCCAGTAGAGGGGGAAGTTCGCGAACGTCCAAAAGTTGTAATAGTCGAAGATCGGCTGATCGGGAGAGTCGCTGTACCAGCCGTCGTTTTCCTCTTTGTAGAGCGCGTCCAAGGCCTTGAGATCTTCGATCATCCACGGCTCGTCGCCTTTGAATTCGCTGAAGGTGTGCGAGAGCTCGATGCGCGACCCCTGGTTGATCGCGGTGAACCAGGCGTGATTCGTCTTCCGCTCGGGGACCTGTGTGCAGCTGGCCAGCCATTTCTGGACATTGGTGCGCTGCTCGCTGGTGAGTTTCTCGACGAATTTCGGACCCAGTCGCGCGAGCCCATACCCGACAAGCGCAGCTTCGACGGATCGCTGGGTCGCTTTGTCGGATGGCGCTTCGCCCCAGAAATCGGGATGCTTGGGATCGAACGCGTCGCGATAGATCGACAGCAGGACCTCGGTGAGATCCAGCTTCTGCCCGTCGACATCGAACGATTTTGGCTCACGCCCCCCTACTACCCACTCCGCCATGGCGGGAATCATGCGCGCGGTGGAAACGTACGTCTTGCCGCCGGGGGTGAGGCAGCTTTTGAGTTTCGTGCCGCTCGGGAAATCGCAGACCGCAAACCCGCCGGACGTCTTGCCCGCGTTGACGAGGAACCCACGGAGAATCTGAAGGAAGTAATCGTCGACGAGCGTTTTGCCTGCCGCCGCTGCCGAGGCGCCCTGCTGCGCAAGCGCGCAGGTGGACGACAGATCAAAACCCGCGCGCAGCGCAAGCGCGCTCGCGGACGCTGCCACCGCTGTCTTAAGGAATTCGCGTCGCTTCACGCGCCGCATCGTAACGATTACTTCTTGTCCGTGTAATGCTTCCAGTACGCCTTCATCGTCCCCTTGGGAAGGTTGTGGATGTAATCGCCGGCAACCGCGCGGACGGTTTCGTTGTCGGCGACTTCGAAACCGAGCCGGTCGCCGCGATGAAGCGGCTTAACGATTTGCGGCGTGAGGTCGGTCATCGTGTACAGCGCATAATCGCCGTCCATGTCGGCGGTGGTCATCATCGCGTCATGGCCTTTTTCCCACTTCACGCGCGTTTCGCCTTTCTGCGCGCCGCAGCCAGTGAGGCCCAGGGTGGTGAGCAAAGCTCCGAGCACTGCAATTCGGGTCAACATCGAGGTGTCTCCTTTCGGGGAGGGTTGAATCACGGGGGTAAGCAAGATATCTAACACCCCAGCCCGTCACTCGTCGAGAGGCAAAGGGGCAAGCAGGAGCAAATCAGAGCAATTCCACCAATGGAACAACATCTCAAGAACCGACTGACGTACGGACCGATGATCTTTCCAGCACAGTGGGATCCGAAGCTTGGAATTCACGTGACTTGAAGTCGCGGC
>JADMIO010703284.1_pt1 | contig 33036 bp, 25 predicted proteins | sample 8958161 | NCBI WGS metagenome assembly JADMIO01 (sample SAMN16585339, study PRJNA669376) | soil metagenome | isolation source: Crop rotation soil | place: USA: Cullars Rotation, Alabama | collected 2011
ATTCCAATAAGTGATGATAATTCAGACCGGACAAGAACACCTTGGGTAAACTATATTTTGATTGCGATCAATGTTTGGGTGTTTATACAATTTCAAAAACTGGGCACAGATCTTCATTTCACTTATAGCTATGCTACTGTCCCTGCTGAAATTTTGAGCGGCCATGATATTGTTACATCCCCTGTAATGGTTCAGGATCCATTAACCGGGCAGGAAGTGGAAATACCAGGCTTAGGAAAAACACCGTCTCCTGTTTGGATCACATTGCTTACGTCAATGTTCATGCATGGCGGATTGGCGCACATCGGTGGCAATATGCTTTACCTATGGATATTTGGCGACAACCTCGAAGACAGGTTAGGTCACCTTCGGTACTTTGCATTTTACATTTTGTGTGGCATTATTGCCTCACTATCACATGTGTTTTCAGATTATTTGTTTGGTGAAAATCATTTGATCCCAAGCCTCGGTGCCTCTGGCGCAATTTCAGGAGTTATGGGCGGTTACTTATTACTATTCCCCACAAGGAGGGTTACAGCTTTTTTTATTTTTACATTCATTCATATCCCTGCTTTTGTAGTACTTGGCCTTTGGATATTATTGCAAATTGCCAACGGTACAGGATACTTGGGTGGCAGCGAGGCAAGTGGTATCGCCTATGCCGCACATATTGGAGGATTTATTGCTGGCTTCATTTTGATAAAAAGCTTTCAACCTTCACAGAAGAAAAAATTATATAGGGTTTGATTTTAACAATGAAGATTACGAATCCCCTTTTACCGCAATAAATTAAATTGCTAACTTCATTTTGTAACTGCGCTTCTTAAGTAATTTTATTAGCTACACACTTAACTAAACCTGCATATGAAATCATACCTTAATAGTATCATAATCGCAATAGCTATTGTATTGACGGCTTTTCTTTTTTCCAATGCGTTTACCAACAGGAATAAAAAAAACAATACGATAGCTGTAACAGGACTTGGCAGTAAAGATTTCGTTTCAGATCTTATTGTATGGAGTGGCTCATTCATCAAGAAGAATGCAAGCCTTAAAGATGCATATACAGAATTGGATAAGGATAGGGAAAATATAAAAACATACTTAAGTTCAAAAGGTATCAAACCTGGCAATATTGTTTTTTCTGCCGTTGACATCAACAAAGAATTTGATGATGTATTTGATAATGCAGGAAATAAAACAAGGTCAGTATTTACAGGATATAGATTAAGCCAGAATATCCAGATAGAGTCCAACGAAGTCGATAAGATTGAAGCTATTTCTCGACAGGTTAGTGAACTGATCAATTCAGGAATTGAGTTCTATTCAAATAAACCCGAATACTATTATACCAAATTGGCCGAGCTTAAAATAGAAATGATTGCAGAAGCAACAAAAGATGCAAACATAAGAGCAAAAAAAATTGCTGAAAATGCCGGAACTAGTGTTGGGAAATTAAAAAATGCGGATATGGGTGTTTTTCAAATCGTCGCAAAGAATTCATCAGAAGAATATTCGTGGGGAGGATCTTTCAATACAACATCAAAACAAAAAACAGCAACGATCACCGTTAAGCTCCAATATGAAACAGAATAAATTATTTTTGAGAAGTTGACTTTTTTAATCCTGCGATCATTTGTTGTAAACGTTGGATGAAATAATAACTATAGGTCATAAAAAAAACATTGGTCACCTTTTGTCCCCCGAGAGATTCTTTAAACTCTAAAAGCCCTTTTGCACCATCTCCTATTTGATAACTTCCAAAATCATACTTTTTAATTCCTCTTTCCTTAAAGTATTGCATGTCTTTAAAATGCAATAGTTTATTTGCTCTTGCGATTTGATTACGGTCAAGCGTTTCATCAAACCGTTTGGAAGCAGAATGTAAAGACCTAACAACGCCCAATTCTTTATCTTCAATATAACTATGCGCTGCCAATACCTTACCGTTCAATGTTGCATAGCTGATTTTTAAATTATCGCCGATCTCATCCATTCTTTTCCTGTTGGTAGTTCCAAGATTTTTACTGGGAGCAAAATCATTATAAAAATCAATAAAGCCATCTAGATCTTCATGAAAAAAGCATTCTGTTCCTTCCCGCTCAGCTTTCCTGATCTCAGTCCTTACAGTAGTTTTAAAGCTTGAAAATATTTCCTCAACAGGTGCGGCTAAACTCAATTCTGCAGAATAATCATAGTTGCGGAAGCCAAAATAAAACTTCTGATCTATTTTTTTAATATCCTTATAGATAACAGGGAAGAACAGATCACTTAATCTGAATTTATACTCAAACCATATTTCAGTGATCTTGAAAAAATATAGTGATTTCCGTATTTTGACCATTTAAACAGTTGTAAGTTATTACGCAATAAATATAATTTTATTGTGATTAATTACAACTTTTTCTTTTTTGTTTGATTACCCAGCTATTCGAAAGTTTTATGCTGTGACATGACTACTTTTTTAATTTCCCGAACTCACGCCGTATAAATACATTCAATGTGTTGCTTTTTCTTTTCGCAGGCTTGCTTGTATAAGGATCGATATAGTCTACATAATTTTGAATCGCTACTGCATAGCTTACGCCTAATGACATTTGTTTCCATTTATATTGCGTTTCGCCAACTACCTGCAAATAGTTTTTCAGGTTTAAAAAATTGAAGTCTTTTCTCTTATCTCTGATAATATTTGAACTGATCAATGAATCATTTAAACCATATAATTTTTTATTTACTTCAGCATGGCTAACCTGTGATCCATATATATTATAATTCATGCCAAGTCCAACTGACCAATGAGGTAATACAAAATGATCGATCATTAACTGTACCCTATGGTAATTTACTTTTTTAAGTATTCGTGTCGATGCAATAAAATTATATGGCTGATTTTGAATCCCCGAACTGTACATAAAGTCACTAATATATACAGGTGCTGCATATTTGAATTCTGTATGTACAAACCAATTCTTATGATAGAACCGTATGAATACAGACGGCAAATAATCAGTTACCAAAGTTTTATTTGTGTAATTTTCTTCAGGATAAACACTTGTTCGATTGGTCCGGATGATTTGTTGAAGCGTTAAGCCTACTGACAGGTGATGAATTCTTTTTGCTACAGATGTAGTTTTTTCCTTTACTATATTCAAAGAATCTTTTTTAACTGCCGTATCTTTTACGATCGCCGTATCCTTCTTGATCAGCGTATCAATTGGTAACAAGTATTGTTTGTCTTGTATTGAAACTACAGTATCCTTAACTGCATTTGTGTCTTCAATCTCAGTAATAGCTTTACCTGGTTCATTCTCTTCGTCAAGTTGTGAAGGAGTTACTTTAGCATTTAATTTTCCAAGCTCACTAACGGATTTCTTTTCTTTACTATTAATTTTTTTGTTAACAAGAAAAGTTTCTTTTGAAAATTGCTGCCCTTTTATTTTTGAAGTTTTATCCTTTGAAATACCTGGTTTATAATCTTCCCCAATTTCGGCGCCTTTTATTACGCTATGCGTTTTGCCTTCATAGTTGTTGACAATTGATTTATCCTTCTTATTTGCCCCTTTTATTATTTTTGAGACAGCAATATCATTGTCACTATTGCCAATTATTTTTTTAATTTTTATTCCATCATTCGCAGATTGGATACGCCTGTTTTGTGGCTCAATGTTGTTTTGATCTTTCGACTGCTTGCTTCTCGAATTTAGTACAATCGTATCTTCCCTATTCACTTGAATTTCTCTTTTTGTATCTCTGCGTAAAGCCTGGCCCGGTGTAACTATTTCTTCTTTATTATTTTTTGACAGTTGTGTTTCTTTCTTTTTGACCTTGATAAAAAACCAACAGATGCACATGAGCGTCAGTAATATTAATAGCGCCCACAAAAACTTATTTGCAGTATTATTTCCCGCAGAATTAATAGGAATTCCACCGCCCTTATCGTCGTCATTATCCAACAGCTCCTTCATCTTTTCCCATGCAGATGCCTTGTCTGGCAGGGGTAGGTCTCCTGACTGCTCAGCTAATTGCTTTTCGTATGGTGTTAATTCATTCAATTGCGCTATTTCTTTTACTTAATAGTTGTGATTGCAAATTTTTCCTTGCTGCATTTAAATGCCACTTGCTGGTTCCTTCGCTGATCTGTAAGAGTCCCGCTATTTCTTTGTGCCCATATCCGTCAATTATATAAAGGTTAAAAACTGCACGTGTAGCTGGTGGTAAGCCTCTTATTAAATGCAGTATCTCTGCCTCACTCATTTTGCTATCAATCTCAGGCTCAATCCTTATCTCTTCGGCTTCATTAAGTTCAGCTACAAGTATATCCTGTTTCAACCTTAAATACTGTATACAACAGTTCATCATGATTGTGCGTACCCATGTATATAGTGCTCCTTTGGAAGAATCATACTGCTGTATATTCTTAAATATTTTAAAATAACCAGCATTACAAACTTCTTCAGCATCTTCTTCACTTTTAGTATAGCGAACACATAAATTCATCAGTGCATCATAGAAATAGAAATATAGTTGCTGCTGTGATTTACGATCATCTCTTTTGCAACCATCAAGAATCTTATCGATATTTCCCTTTTCTGTATCCAATTAGTTATTTTATATACCGATGAAACAATATCGCCAGGTATAACTACCATGAACATAATATTTTTTATTTAATTACAAAAAATAACAAAAACCCCGGGTTATTTACACCTTAGGGGTTTTTGATTAAGTTACAATTGGAGAATTGTTTGCTTGTTTTATAGGGATAATATTTTGTTTATACTTTTTTATATAGTTTTTGAAATTACTGGTAGGTCACAACCAACTTAGGGCGCTTCGTTGCATCTGCATTATCACTGGAAGCGAAATTCATAGACCTGTAATATGTTTCTGTTTTCATTTGCAAAAGAAATCCGTAGTTAGCCGTTGCCTGTATATCTTTTACAAGATTGGTTACATCAAGGTCAACCACATTATAATTCCATTGGCTGGTAGAAGCAGGGATCTCAGCCTGGTTTTGACTTGTGACTGCCGGTTCCGTATTCCCGCTAACTGTTGATTCATCCCATATACCGGTAATTCTTTTTATTAACACTTCATTTGTACCTGATGGATTATACGGAGAGCCTGGGTAATATGAATTGCCCTGCGGTGATGCTGGTGCTGTTGATACGCCATATAATGAAAGCTTAGCTGAAAGTATAGTTGCATTAGCAGGAAGACCATCCAGCCCTGCAAATTTGATTAGGGTGTGGTATTGGCCTGTAGAACACCCTGCTGAAGAAAATGTCCACGCAGCAACATACAACTCTGCCTGGTTAGGTATTGCCGAAGAACCCACATTCTCATATGGAGCGCCGGGTGTGCAACTCTGTACAAGAAATGTTCCTGCATCAATGCCTTCTGCGCCAGGTTGTAAACTAAGCGTTTTGATACTGGGAGATGTTACTGATATAGAAGTAGTATCTACTGCAGTTGATCCATTGCTATTGGTGAGCTGGAGCTGGAACACATAGGTACCTGCAACTAAATTACCTACAAGAGTAGACGCTGCATTGCTGTTAGCGATTGTTGGAATGGCCGGGCCAGATATCGCCGTCCACAAAAAGTCCATGCTGCTTGTTCCACCACTTGTTGCAGTTCCTGTTAATGTAGCCGTTGTTAAAGGCAACTGAATAGATTGCGAAGGGCCTGCATCAGCTATAAGCGGGGGAGCAGGATCATTCTTTTTACAACTGGTAACAAATAGGATCGGTAATGACAGGATAAGTAAAGGGCGAAATAATTTCATAATTTTCGTTTGATGTGTTGATGTTATTATAATATAGTGTTCTTTGATTAAAAAGGTTGGGTGAGGATTGATTTATTTCTTACGAGGAAGAAGTTACCTGTTATTCCCTCTGCTCCACTGTTAGAAAAATTTTCATTGATCGTTTTTTCCATTTTGTATCTTCATACCGAAATGAACAAGAATATATTCCTGGCGTCGTTGGTTTTTATTTTAAGTTGCAATGACACCATCCCCCAAAAAAAACCAGTGCCGACAGATCTTAAAGTAACAAAAAAAACTATTGTAACCGATACGGCCACACCACAAAATATCTCCTTTGATACTCTTTTATATGATCGAAAATTAAAGGAACTGGCTAATGGGGATGCGACAGGTTTATGGCCGCAAAAATTTGTGTACCCTTTGCCCGGCGCCATTTTGCCTTATAAAAGAATTGTTGCCTTTTACGGGAATCTATTTTCAAAACGGATGGGCATTTTAGGGGAGCTGCCTAAATATGAAATGTTGGAAAAACTGCAGGGGGAAGTAGCAAAATGGAACGCCGCAGATACTTCCACACCAGTAATTCCTGCATTGCATTATATTGCTGTAACCGCCCAAGGTTCAGGGGGCAGGGATGGGAAACACAGGCTGCGCATGCCTTTTCATCAAATAGACACAATTGTTAGCTGGGCCAGAGAGATCAATGGCCTGGTATTTTTAGACATACAGGTGGGTGGGAGTTCTATAAAAAATGAGATGCCTTTATTTCGGCGCTATTTAGAATTACCAAATGTTCATTTTGGGGTAGACGCAGAATTTTCTTTAAAGAATGGAGAAGTACCAGGGACTAAAATTGGCTCTTTCAATGCCGATGATATAAACGATGCTATTGACATTTTAGCTGACGTTGTAAGGAAAAATAATCTTCCACCTAAGATCCTGGTGGTTCATCGTTTTACCCAGGGAATGATCACTGATTATAAAAGAATAAAAAAAGTTCCTGAAGTGCAGATAGTTATGGATATGGATGGATGGGGCGATAAAATATTGAAGAAATCTACTTACCTAAGATATATCCACAAAGAACCAGTTGAGTTTACAGGCTTTAAACTGTTTTATAAAAATGATATCCGCAAAAATAAAAATGGACTCTTTACACCGGAAGAATTATTAAAGCTGGTTCCCAAGCCCAGTTATATCCAGTATCAATGATCCTTATTTTTTAGACTTAAATTTATTTAGCTGATAAGGTTTTTCCGTAATGAATATTCTCCTTACGCAAACGTTCTAAAAACAGGGGCAACCTTCTTTCAAAATCTTCCAGGTTCTTTTTCTCCTTTGGGGTCCACAACACTTCAGCCAGTGCAAACATCCGGGGAAAGATCGAGTATTCTAATTTGGATTTCGTCTTAATGTATTCAGTCCATACATTTCCCTGCGCCCCTAAAATATATTTTCCTTCATCAGGAGTTAACTCTTTTGCAACAGGTTCATAATTATACACTGCCTCCAAAGGATTATAGCCGCCCTGTGTTACTGAATCTTCATTTTTAGTTTGAGAGTGATTGAAATACAATGGGTGTTCAGGTGTCATAATAACGTTATGATGTTGCTTTGCCGCAGCAATACCACCCTTTTCACCACGCCAGCTCATTACAATGGCGTTGGGGGCCAACCCTCCTTCTAAGATCTCATCCCAGCCAATAATTTTCTTACCCTTACTGTTGATGTATCTTTCAATGCGTTGAATAAAATAACTCTGAAGCTCGTGTTCATCTTTCAATCCCTTTTCTTTCATAAGTTCCTGGCAAAAGGTGGAACGTTTCCATGATTCTTTAGGGCATTCATCTCCACCTATATGTATGTACGCTGCAGGAAACAATGCCATTACTTCATCCAGCACATCCTGTAAAAAATTGAAAGTATACGCGCTGGGGCAATACACATCCTTTTGTACGCCCCATGTTTGTTGAACCTGCTTGCCGTTTTTTGGACCAGCCCATGTACATAATTTCGGGAACTGTGTTTCTTCATTGGGAAAGCAACTCAATTCAGGATAGGCCGCAATGGCTGCAGATGAATGGCCGGGCATTTCAATTTCCGGAATGATTGTGATGTGCCGATCAGCTGCATATGTTACTATCTCCTTTATTTGATCCTGCGTATAGTAGCCACCGTAATGGAGACTGTCATTGCCCTTACCAGGGTAACGGCCAATGATAGTGCCGTTTCGGTATCCACCAACTTCCGTAAGCAATGGATATTTTTTTATTTCAATACGCCAGCCCTGGTCATCTGTTAAGTGCCAGTGAAAAAAGTTGAATTTATAAGCAGCTAAATAATCAATATAATTTTTTACAATAGTTACGGGCATAAAGTGCCGGCTAACATCGAGGTGCATACCCCTGTAAGGAAAACGGGGATAATCTTTAATGGATACTTTTGGAATTGATAAGTGAGATTTTTTTAAAGCGCCTGGTTCTGCTGTAATGGGTAAGAGTTGTAATAATGTTTGCATACCCCAAAACACGCCAGCCTCATTATCCCCATCTATGTAAACTCCTTTACTATTAACTGTTAGATCATAAGCGCCTTCTATTTCATTGTCCATTCTTTTGTAATTAAAAACAATAGCATTGGCGTTTACATGTTTGCTGGTAATTTTTAATTTATAGCCAATATGCTCTTTCAAACGATCATTCAGCAGTGAAGCGATCTTTTCAAGTCCACTCCCTTCAAGGACGATACTGGTATTCTTATTTATAAAAATTGTTCCTTTTCCCATCTTAACCTCCGCAGGCATTGGAATGATATTCAGTTTATTTTGGGCTGTTATTGAAACGCCCATTACCAGTAAAAAAAGTAAGCTAACTATCTTCATAACTTAAATTTTGACGATGATTGCTGGAAATTAAATAGGGTTTCAAACTATAACGCTTGAAACCCTAATTCTGCTCCCCCTGCCCGACTTGAACGGGCGACCCTCTGATTAACAGTCAGATGCTCTAACCAACTGAGCTAAGGAGGAATTTCCCTTTAAAGGGATGCAAAAATATAGAAATTTAGTATTCGGAAGAAATATAAATGCAGCTATTTTAACCAGCTAAATATCCCTTTATCTTCTATCCCTATAAAAATGCCGTCAGCCCTTGTTTCGATCGGGTATGTTTTTAGATAATATCCCTCCCCACTTACATTATGACCGTTCTTCATATTATACCTATACCTGTGCAACGGACAAACGATATTACCATGGATGTCTATGGCTCCTTCCGCCATAATGCCTCCGGCGTGCGGACATTTTTGACTGCACCCAAACAACGAATCATTATTTTTTGCTATGCAGATCACTTTACCGTTCACTTCTACTTCGGCTAAATTGTTCCTTGAAAAATGGATATCTTCAATAACATCAGCGATCTTATACCAGGTATACTTTTTTGTTCGTTCCACTTGTTATTAATAAAAGAATTCTGCCCTGTATGGATACCTTATCTGGTACATATCCCTTACCTTATTTAATATTGTTTGCCTTAGCTCGTCAATATTTAGCTTTTCAGTAGCTGAGATAAAAACACAGTTTCCTTTAGTTTCATTTTGCCAGCGTTGCTTGAGGTCATTCAGGATATCTTTCTTTACATCTTCTTCCAGCCATTCGTCAAAAGCCTGCTCTTCATAGTTATCCATTTTGTTAAAAATGGTGATCGTAGGCTTTTCTGCTGCTTCCAATTCGGCTAGGGTTTTATTTACGACCTGTAATTGTTCCTCGTATTGCGGATGGGATACATCTACAACATGGAGCAGGATATCTGCCTCCCTTACTTCATCCAATGTACTCTTGAAGCTTTCTACGAGGTGATGCGGAAGCTTTCGGATAAATCCTACTGTATCACTTAATAAAAAAGGCGTTTGCTCAAAAACTACTTTACGGGTGGTTGTATCAAGTGTTGCAAACAATTTATTTTCTGCGAACACATCGCTCTTGCTCAGAAGATTCATAATAGTTGATTTCCCCACATTGGTATAACCAACCAGTGATACTCTAATAAATTCGCCGCGGTCTTTTCTTTGAGTGAAGGCCTGCTTATCAATTTCGGCTAACCGTTTGCGTAACAAGCTGATCTTATCTTTAACGATACGCCTGTCCGTTTCAATTTCCGTTTCCCCGGGACCTCTTGTTCCTACCCCGCCACCTTGTCTTTCAAGATGCTTCCACATTCCTTTTAGCCTCGGCAAAATATATTGATACTGCGCCAGTTCAACCTGGGTTTTTGCCTGCGCTGTTTTAGCACGGCTTGCAAAAATGTCCAGTATTAAATCGCTTCGGTCTATTGTTGTAACCTTTAGCTCTTTTTCTATATTTTGTATTTGTGAGCCGGTCAATTCATCATCAAATATTACCAATGTAATATTGCCTTTCATCAGGATAAAATTCCTGATCTCTTCCAGCTTTCCTTTTCCAACAAAAGTCCTGGCATCTGGATGCGCCAGTTTCTGCGTGAACTTTTTTACTGTAATTGCCCCCGCAGTTTCTGCTAAAAATGCCAGCTCATCCAGGTATTCATTCAACTGTTCTTCTGTTTGCTCCTTGGTAACTACGCCAACCAATACTGCGTTATCTTCCAGGTTTATTTTTTGCTGTTTGTCTATCAACGTGTCTTGTTTATTTGTAACTCTTGTTCTATACAAAAATAAAGCGGATGCTGTTTACATCCGCTTTTCTTTACTTTATGTTTTCAACTATTTCTTGCCTACCGGTTCTGTTGTAATCCATTTTTTCATTTCATCACAGTTCTTATACTCATCATCAAGCTTGATATAATAACTTGAAATCTTTTTGGTGAACCATTGTTCTAAAGCTCCTCCCTTTTTCTCTTCAAGGGCACGCTGAGCTATTTTATCATAATCATCCTTTAAGTTTTCACGGTGCGGTTCTGTTTTGCTCATCAGGTAAACGATCCTGATCCCTTTTTTACCTCTGTCGTCAACAAATTCTGTTGGCTGTGAGTATTGTCCCACTTGCAGATCTTTCATCATCAATACCATATCCTTGTCTAACTGGTCGATGGTGATATAAGTGCTGCCCTCTGCGTTTTGTTTTCTGCCGCCGGTAAATTTACTCGTTTCATCATCGCTGTATTTTGAAACGGCTTCACCAAACTGCATTGTTCCGGCTATCAGTTTAGCCCTTACAGAATCCAGCTTATTATTCGCAGCCTTTAATTCTGTTTGTGTTATTTGGGGGATCTTTAAAATATGCCTTACAACAGCATCGTCACCTGAGCGACTTACCAATTGTACAATATGGTAACCGAATTTTGTTTTGAATGGAGCTGATATCTGCCCTTCTTTTAAACTAAAAGCTTTCGATAAAAAGATAGGATCCCATTGCTTCTCATTCCTGTTGATATCATACTGTCCACCTTTATCCTTGCTGCCCGGATCATCGGAATAAAGCGCTGCTAATGTTTTGAAATCTTTTTTTCCTGTCTCCAGTTGTTCTTTAAAGCCTTTCAGTTGTTCGATAGAATACTCTTCTGCATCCCTTCCAGCTTTGGGGTAAACAACAACCTGCCCTATTTGTAATTCAGTCTCGTAAAAAGGGAGACTGTCTTTAGGCAGCTTATCAAAATATGCTTTTACTTCATTGGGTGTGATGCGAATATCTTCAACGATCTTATTACGCATAGCCGCGGCCAGTTTTCTTTCACGGAAGCCGTCTTTGAAATCTTCCTTTAGCTGGTAAATAGTTTTGCCTGAAACTTTTTCCAATTCGTCTTTAGAACCATAAGCATTGATAAAGTACCTGATCTGGTTATCTATCTCTGCATCTATCTCTTCATCAGAAACAGGAAGAGAATCTTTTTCTGCCTGCAATACCAATGCTTTAATTCCCATAGCCTGTTCTAAAGAAAGGCATCTTGCATTAGCCGGTATTTCAATGTTCTGCCGTTGCATATCTGATATTGTATTATCAATATCACTTTTCAAAACAACTTTATCTCCTACAACAGCGATGATCTTATCGGCTATAACTTTTTTAGGCTGGGCAAAACCCGCTAAGCAAAACAATGAACAGGTGATGAATAATAAAAGGCTTCTTTTCATTTTCTATTTTTAATTATTAGCGTGTCATCCGACCAGAATGAAGTATCTCACAGTTACTTCACTAAATGCCTGATGAAGCCGCCAAAAGTAAAGAGCTATTATGGAATAGCTCTTTATGTGTTTTATATTAACAAAAGATTAGAGTCAATGTGATACTGCTTACAGCGTTCTTTTTACTTCAACTTCTTCAAACGCTTCTACGATATCGCCAACTTTTATGTCTGAGTAATTCCTGATAACCAAACCGCACTCCATACTTGTAGTTACTTCTTTTGCATCATCCTTGAAACGTTTCAAACTTGCCAATTCACCAGTGAATATTACAATACCATCCCTTACTAAACGGATACGGTTGTTTCTTGCAATCTTTCCTTCCAGTACGTAACAACCGGCAACAGTTGCTTTATCAAATTTGTATGTTTCCCTGATCTCTACATTCGCAAGTATCTTTTCTTCTACTGCTGGTTCAAGCATACCTTCCATCGCACTCCTGATCTCTTCGATGGCGTTATAGATGATAGAGTATAGCTTGATCTGTATCGATTCGCTCTCTGCAAGTTTTGCCGCCTGCATAGATGGACGCACATTAAACCCGATGATAATTGCATCTGATGCATTAGCCAAAGTAACATCACTTTCTGTGATAGCACCCACCGCTTTATGGATCACTTTTACAACGATCTCTTCTGTACTTAATTTCTGTAATGAATCACTCAATGCTTCTACGGAACCGTCCACGTCACCCTTGATAATTACATTGAGCTCTTTAAAGTTTCCTAATGCAAGTCGGCGACCGATCTCATCAAGCGTGATGTGTTTCTTAGCACGCATACCCTGTTCTCTCAATAACTGTCCACGCTTATATGCCATTTCCCTTGCTTCACTTTCATCTTCATATACTTTGAACGTTTCACCCGCTTGTGGCGCACCATTCAATCCTAATATTAGAACAGGAGTTGATGGCGGCGCCAGTTCACTACGCTGATTACGTTCATTGTACATGGCTTTTACTTTACCAAAGTGCTGACCTGAAACAATCATATCACCTTGCTTTAAAGTTCCGTTCTGTACAAGTATGGTTGCAACATATCCACGCCCTTTATCCAATGACGCTTCAATGATTGTTCCTGTCGCAGGTTTGTTAGGATTAGCTTTCAATTCAAGAATATCAGCTTCCAGTAATATTTTTTCCATCAACAGGTCAATGTTCAATCCCTGCCTTGCACTGATCTCCTGGCTTTGATATTTACCACCCCAGCTTTCAACTAAGATATTCATCGCTGCAAGCTGTTCCTTGATCTTTTCAGGATTAGCACCATCCCTGTCTATCTTATTGATCGCAAAGATCATTGGTACACCCGCTGCCTGCGCATGGGAGATGGCTTCTTTTGTTTGTGGCATCACTGCATCATCTGCAGCAACAACGATCACAGCAATATCCGTAACCTTGGCACCACGTGCACGCATAGCCGTAAAGGCTTCGTGACCAGGGGTATCAAGGAAAGATATCCTTCTGCCGTCTTTCAATGTTACTTCGTAAGCACCGATGTGCTGGGTAATTCCCCCAGCTTCCCCGGCAATTACGTTTGTATTGCGTATGTGATCAAGTAATGAAGTTTTACCATGATCTACGTGACCCATGATGGTAACGATAGGAGCACGTGGTAAAAGATTTTCTTCGCTATCCTCTTCTGCATTTTCTTCCAGATCACCCGAATCTTCCACACCAATGAACTCTACTTCGTAGTTAAATTCGCCTGCAACGAGCTCTATAACGTCGGCCTCTAAACGCTGGTTGATAGACACCATTATTCCAAGGCTCATACATTTACTGATAACATCTGCAAAACTTACATCCATCAGGTTAGCCAGTTCGCTTACAGATACATATTCTGTTACCTGTAACTTATTCCCTGTTTCTCCTTCCGCACCTCTTTGTTCAGCCAGTTCATCACGTTTTGCTTTACGGTATTTTGCTTTCAGGCTTTTTCCTCTTCCGCCACCACCTGCTAATTTAGCCTGTGTTTCTTTTATCTTATCCTGTATCTCTTTTGCATCAATTTCTTTATCCTCTCTTCTTGCAGGAGCTGCATTCCTGTTGAACCTGTTGCCACCTGCAGGACCGCCGCCGGGCCTGTTGCCGCCATGTTGCTGACCGCCGCCATGCTGCGGAGCATTTGGACGAGGGCCGTTCGGGCCACCACCTTGCCTGTTAAATGGTTGTTGGGTTTGAGGGTTTCCTTGCTGTTGCCCCGGGCCTGGTGCGCCACCTTTTCTTTCGATAGGTATACGCTTACGTTTACGCTTGTCCTCAGCATCTCTCTTTGGCCTGGTATCATTCTCTGTAGGTAATTCGATCTTACCTAATATCTTAAGCCCTTCAATTTTATCCGCCTTAATATTTTCAATTACTGCAGGAGTATTTTCCTGTGGAAACACTGGTGTTTCAGCTTGCACAACTGGTGGTGCTGGTGCAACTTCTTCAGCTTTTTCCTCAGTCTTCTTTTTCGTTGACTTCTTAGCAGGCGCTTCTTCAACCGGCGATTGCTCTGCTGTTTTCTTGGTTGATTTCTTAGGACGGGTTGATGAATCAATTTCATCCAGGTTGATCTTATTGATCACTTTCAGTCCTTCAATTTCCGGCGCTTCTATCTTGGTAATGGCAGAAGGCTCATTAACAGCAACGGGTGCCGGCGCTGGTTCAGGAGCTTTTTCAACTACTGGCTCAGGTGCCGGAGGTGGAGGAGGTGGCGCTACGGGAGCAACAACTTCTTTCTTTTTAAAGGAAAGATCTTCCTCATCTCTCTTCTTTTTGGGTTCTGCATTTGCTGCACCTTTAGGCAGATCGATCTGCTGTGCTTTTTGCTTTGCAGCCTTATCCTGCTGAAATTCCGCCTGCAAAACACGGTACATATCGTCCGAGAGTTTTGCTGTTGGTTTTAGATCATCGTCACTGAAACCTTTTGACACAAGGAATTCTATCAAGGTATCCTTACCTATGTTGAACTCCTTGGCCGCCGCCATCAATCTGGGTGTATTACTTGCTACTTCTGACATTCTTTAAATTAGTGTTTATGATATGCTCATAAACGATCTTGTTCTTTTATGGTTTAAAATGCATTGCTACACTTTGTTATTCTTTTTCAAATTCTTCTTTCAAAATCCTGCGAACCTCTGTGATGGTTTCCTTTTCAAGGTCAGTACGGCGTTCCAGTTCTTCTGCTGTAAGGTCTAATACAGATCTTGCAGTATCACAACCCACTCTTTTCAACTCATCTATTATCCATGGTTCGATTTCATCTGCAAATTCATCAAGGTCAATATCAAATTCATTTACTTCTCCTTCATTATCACGGAACACATCTATCTCATAACCGGTAAGCTCACACGCTAATTTGATGTTCACCCCTCTTCTGCCAATGGCTAAAGAAACCTGGTCTGGTTTCAGATAAACAGTTGCACGTTTTGTTTCGTCGTCCAATTCCATGCTGGTGATCTTTGCCGGCGTTAAAGAACGCTGTATCAATAACTGCACATTGTTTGTCCAGTTGATCACATCTATATTTTCATTCTTAAGTTCACGAACGATACCATGGATACGGCTTCCTTTCATCCCTACACAAGCTCCAACAGGATCGATTCTGTCATCAAAGCTTTCAACGGCGATCTTAGCCCTTTCTCCCGGATCACGTACAATCTTCTTAACAACGATCAGGCCATCAAATATTTCCGGCACCTCAATTTCCAATAATTTTTCTAAAAAGGCAGGACTTGTTCTTGAAATTACAATAACAGCCTGGCTATTCTTCAATTCAACCTTCTTAACAACACCCCTTACACTCTCACCTTTCTTGAAATAATCAGAAGGGATCTGTTCAGATTTAGGGAGGATCATTTCATTTCCTTCCTCATCCAATAATAAAACTTCTTTTTTCCAAACCTGGTAAACTTCACCGCTAACAATGTCCCCTACACGATCTTCGTATTTCTTGATCAGGAGGTTTTTCTTAAGGTCATTGATACGGCTGGCTAAAGTTTGTTTCCCTGCAAGTATTGCCCTGCGGCCAAACTCCTTCTGGATATCAACTTCTTCGTACAACTCTTCACCTACCTGGTAATCAGGCTCTATCTTGATGGCATCCTTGTATTCAATCTCAGTAAGCGTATTATAAATATCGTCATTATCCACGATTGTACGACGGCGGAAGATCTCAAGATCTCCTTTCTGGTCATTAACGATAACGTCAAACTGCTCATCGCTGCCATACTTTTTACGGATCAATGTTTTAAAAACATCTTCCATCACCTTCATTAAGGTGGGACGGTCGATATTTTCAGCATCTTTAAATTCCTGGAATGAATCAATTAAATTAATACGTGCCATAAACCTGTCCGGCCTCACTTTTATCCCCGCCGGCAAGGGGTTTTATTATTATGATTTAAAATACTATTTGAACTGTCAATTGTTTTATTTGATCTATAGGGATAGAAGTGTTTTTAACAACCAGCTTCTTTCCTTTTCCTTCTGTTTCTTCCAGCAGGATAGATTGCTCATCCGCCTCTAATAACTTGCCTTCCTTTCTCAGATCCGTTTCACCATTCATTACCACTTCTACTTTTCTGCCGATGTTCTTTTTAAACTGCCGAAGCAATTTCAAAGGCTCATCAATACCCGGACTTGAAACTTCCAGTGAAAAATTACCATCAGGGTGCCATCCTCTTTCTTCAATTGCTTTATACAATGCCCTGTTGATCTTCACACATTTTTCAATGCTGAGCCCATTATCCGCATCTAAAAAGATCTTGTAATTATTAGTCGGCTTTATTCTTACAGACACAAGAAAAACATCTTCGTTGTCCTGTAACATTTCCTTTACTAATGTTTCTATTGCCTGTATGGATGTATCCGGGGTCATGCTAAAAGAAGAAGGGAACGGTCCTCGTTCCCTTCATTTGTTTCTTATTTCCATTGCAAATATACGTCACCTATACATAACTGCCAAAAGCTAATGAAGGTTGTGGAAGGTTTTTTAAAATAAATGGCATTTTTAACAAGATTATTTTTAATTGAGCTATACCTTTACGCCATGAATATTTTCCGCTTAGCATTCGAACTATTTGCTCTCTATATAGTATATAAAATCGTTTTTGATTTCATTATTCCTATCGCCCAGACCACCAAACAGGTGAAAAAGCAATTTGGTGAAATGAACAGCCGCATGCAGAACCAGGCAAGTCAGGCAACGCAGCAAAATACTAATTACAGCAACACAACATCAGCCCAGCCAACCAATAGCAGCAAGGATTACATTGAATTTGAAGAGGTCAAATGATGATCAAAAAGGTCTTCTATTTTCTGGTCTTTCTTTAATAACCAGGTCTTTAGTCCCACAGCAGCAGCTCCTTCTATATTATTAACCGAGTCGTCAATAAACAAGGTGTGCTCTCTTTTTAATTGTGCATCGTTCAACACGAAATTATAGGTATCCGGGTATGGCTTTCGATGACCCATGACATGCGAATAGTAGCTCTTCTCAAAATAATCATCCAGCGAATTCCTGCCTGTCTGTTCCCTGAAGATCTGTTCAAAAGCCTTGTGGTGAATGCTATTTGTATTGCTTAATAAGAATAGCCTGTACTTCCCTTTTAAGGATTCCAAAAAAGAAAGGCTGTCGGTTCGAAACTCGAGCAGCATTGAATTCCATGCGTTTTGTATATCCTGTGGATCGAATTGGCGGTCGCTGTATTTATGTAGTGCTGCATAAAAACCTTCCTCTGTGATTTTTCCTGTTTCGAGGTGTTCGAAAAGATCATTGGCGGTATACTGGGAATAGAGTTCATCGAAATTAGAAAACCCCAGTTGCCTGAATGCATTGGCTGCCTTATCATAATCCACATCCAGCAATACGCCGCCGAGATCGAATATGATGTTCTTAATCTGTTCCATGCGTTTTTTAATATAAAAAGCGAAGCAGGTGCTTCGCTTTTGTGGGCCCACCTGGGCTCGAACCAGGGACCCCCTGATTATGAGTCAGGTGCTCTAACCAGCTGAGCTATAGGCCCTGTTATGGTTTAGCATAACGGGAGGCAAAAGTAAGTAAAATAGATTATTTCGCCATTAGCTTTTTAAAAAATCTATCATGGTTCCCGCCGTTGTTGGTGTTGTCACCAACAACAAAGCTTAATCGTATGGTGAACACTTAAGCTTTGCCGAGTTCAAGTTTTATAATTTGAAAATTCTTATTTATGCTTTCACTCTATCTTTCTTTTTTGTCTTGATACAAAAAAGAAACCAAAAAAATCAAGGCAAACATGATCCCTCCGCGCATTTTGCCGTGCTGCCCTCACTTTTCGTTATTCCCTTTTGACAACGTTTTTATTAAATGGAATTTGTCTTTATTACTTAAGCCTTCGCCGTTGTTGATGTTATCACCAACAACAATGTTTACTCGCAATTCAAGATTTAGCTAATTCTACGTAGGCTATACAATAAAGAAGGGTTTCAATTTCTTGAAACCCTTCTTTACTTTATGCAGTACAATTCTATTTGTTAAACGCTTTTACCACCTTACTTCCATGTTCATCTCTTACACTAAGGTAATATTGTCCAGACGCTAAGTTGCTAACTGGGAGACTGATTTTAGTTGACAGGTTGCTTACGTATTGTTTTTGCTGGAATACAATTGCACCTGTAGCTGAGATGATATTGATCGATACCATTTGAGCATTTGGAACAATGATCTCCGCAACAACGTTGGTGGCATTTTTGTAAATACCAGTAATACCGAGGTTAGGATTTGTACGTAAAATACTTACACTGTTTGAATATGATTGTCTCGCCGCTGTTGATATTTTCAATCGGTAAAAGCTTTTACCCTGCAGTGGCTGAACATCTGTAGTGGCGTAATCCGCAGCTTGCTTACCCTCCTTTACATATAGGGTATAAAAAGGTTGATAAGTATAGCCATCCTTACTTTTTTGCAATTCGAAAGTTGTATTAGGATCTTGTAATTCAGTATGCCATTTTATTACTACGGAATTATCTTTCAACCGTGCCTGGAAGTCGGTTAGCCTTACAGGCAGAGGCCCTCCTTCCGGAGCTGATATTCTTTCAACTACCTGCTGAAAAAGATATAAATGTCCCAGGTCATTTACGTGAAACTGACTGGCCATTACATCATCTCTGATAAGATTCTGACCGTCTTTACTTACAATGGTGTCCCAAAAATCAATTGAACGCAAGCCAAAATTCATATGAACGGAGTCTACCAGGTCAAGCAGCAATTGCCTATCTTCTACGGTAAAATCATTTCGTGGTTGAGGTGTAGTTATATAAGCTTTGGCTCCTGAAGCTATGATAGTTGAATTCATGAGCCTTAGATTATCCATGTACTCATTTTTACTATAGCCTTCGGCGATATCGTTACTTGGGAGATTGATGATTACAATATCCGGGCTGTAACTTAATGCTTTGGTGACGTTATGCTCTACATCGGGGCCTGGCCTTCCTGCAGGTGGGGTATAGTCAGTTGGCATTTCGAGATAACTGTTATATCCTCCTTGTGCAAGATTATAAAATGTAGTATCCAACCCGTCGCTCGTATTTTGATTATAGTAGCTTTCCAATCTGCCCACCCAGGACAACTCGTAAGCAGAAGCGCCATCGCCAAAAGCTGTTGAAGAACCTAAAATTGCTATTTTCTGTTGAGCGAAAGAATTGCTCACAAAAAAAACAGCGCATAATATAATTAGTGATAAATATCGGTTTTTCATCTTATAATCCTTTAATAAACTGGAGAGTCTTTAGGGTGCAAAAGTAATGCCTTATTTTGTTATCTGATTGGAAAAGTCAAGTGATCCTTATTGTTGTCTCCAACTACAACTGATGCAATGGCCAAAGCAGTGAGAGGATCAGTTCTGCTTACTTGGTGAAGACTTAAGCTTTACAGAGTATAGGTAGTTTTATTCTTGAAGATTTATTATTTATTCTTTCTCTCTATATTTCTTTTTTGTCTTGATACAAAAAAGAAACAAAAAAAATCAAGGCAAACCCGATCCCTCCGGGCGTTTTGCCGGTGCTGCTCGCACATTTCGTTATTTCCTTTTTGATTTGTTTTTATGAATCTGAAATCTCAATGTTTTCTATTCTCCACCAGTTTCTATGGAAGAACCTCTTTGGGTATGGTGACAAGCGTAGCGTGGCAGATAAAAATATGCGTAGCAGTTTTTATCAATGGCCAAAGTAGTTCTGGAATAGAAACGCAGCCCTGCGGCTGTGGAGCAGTAAGAGGATTAATTTATTTTTACTCCCATGGTGAAGCCTTTAGCTTTAAGTATAAATTGCTGGTTTTTGTTTATTGTAAATTATTCTCTAATGGCCCTATCCCTATCTTTCTTTTTTGTCTTGACACGAAAAAGAAACAAAAAAAGTCAAGGCAAACCTGATCCCTCCGGGCATTTTGCCGTGCTTGCTCGCACATTTCGATTTTTCCTGATGATAACGTTTGGGGTAAATCATTGTGGCATTTTGTGTAAAGGCATATTAATCGTAAATTACAATATGCCAGAACAAACTCCTTTTAAGTTTAAGCTTACGCATTTTCTTGTATTGTTTATAATCGTAGTCTTTGCTGTAGCAACCATATACCGTTGGCACTTTATGAAATAGTTAAGTAACGTCCCTCACATTGGGTTACGTTTGAGTAGAGAACTTTTTTTATTGCTTTTTCCTTACCAGGTATAGATATAAATTCTCAACCTTTGTGCGTGCCCATGGTGTTTTTCGTAAGAATGTTAGGCTTGATTTTATAGATGGGTTATTTTTAAAGCTGTTGATATTAATTTGTTCTGCTAAATATTCCCAGCCGTAATTTTCAACCAGGAAATTCATTATTTGCTCCAGCGTTATATTGTGGAGTGGATTATTTTCTTGCTGTTTCGCCATCTTATATTTTTAAAAATAGAGCAACGATATTTTGTTCTCAAATATTCAACTTACGGCATCATAAATAAAATAACAATTCAATCCCAGGTAAACCAGCAATAATATTTGTGCAATGATCATATCAAACCTATTTGCCTTAGAAGGCTTTCCCTGCTTATGAAGATTAAGGGCATAAATAGTAGAAGTGATAACAGCAAAAATAAATAACAAAGTAAGCCCATGTAAAGTATCCACCAGGGTAAACGTAGTTGACTCGGGAAGCGACGAGTCAATAATATATTTGTTACCAATCACCCCAAACAGCGAACCTACACTCAAACCAAAACGAGATTCAATATTATCAGCATGAATATAAAAACAAACATATGCAATCAGAAAAGCAACATACATCCCGATAAACATTTTCCAGAAGAGTCCCATAGCCTCACGTTTAAGGCTAATTTTTACCTTAAAGGCACTGTATTCAGCATGTGGTTTAACCAGCGATTCATCACCGAAGGCTGTTTCATAAATTTTAGTGCCGATCGAAATATCGAAGCTATCGATGTTCCATCCCCTAAGCGTAAATCTTGGATCATAATTATTTCCCAGTGTATCAGCGGAAAAAATTAAGGAGCGGGAATCAAATTGCGAATTTTCGATTGACAGCCTTAGCTTCTGTCGATCAAACGGAAAATTTTCAATCTTCCAGGAATCTTTCATTACGCACTGCAACTTCATTAGAATATATACTTTGCCATCAGATGTATCAATGGTTGAGAATGATTTGGTTACGGTTTTTGCCTGTGGTACTTCGAGGTTTTGTAAAAAGTCGAAGTCTTTATTTTTATACTTCAACCAAAGCCATAAGTTAACAGTGTATTCCTTTTGTTTAAAATCGATATCATGTACGCTTGTTACATAAATTCCTGTACGAACTGTATCGGGTATAGTTTGTTGTGCTAAAGAGGTAGAATAATAGAGGGTGCAGTTAACAATAACTGCTAGTATCAATAGTTTTAGTTTCATATTTAGTTAATAAAACGTAGGGATTTAATGTGCTACTTTCAAATTGCCTCCTGTTGCTATAGTAACAGTGGCTCCATTGTTAACTTTTATACTTCTACATAAACCTGTTACTCCACTTGCTATTGTTGGCGAAAATATTGTTCCGGCGGGAATAATTATATCATCGCCGGATGTTGGCGGCACCCCACCTGACCAATTAGCACCTGTAGACCAGGCATTACTGGTTACTCCTGTCCATGTGAATTGGGCTGGAATTCTGCTTACCTGGATATCTAATAAATAGGTACCTGTTGTTCCGGTGAAATATGGTGCTACATCGAAATAAACAACACCTCCTCCATTGACGACTATATTGGCTGGCATTACATCATCATAAGTATCTGACCATGTGACAGCATCTTTGGAGTAAGAGAATAACGCATCAAGCGAATACACTATTCCGTTAGCACTGTTGTAGGAATCATGCAACCTTGCTGTTATAACATAATTATAGCCGACCGGTAAATTTAGCTTATAATAATCGTAATCAGTCCCTACATGACAGTTTGAGCTAACCGTATTAACTGCTGCGTTATTGTTGTTGAATGTAAGCGGGAGATTATATGATTGGCCTACAGCATTATTTACCTCGTATTTGTCGGGCTGTATTGAAGACGCCTGAACCATTACCTGGATCGGATTCGGGTATGCGTCCGCTCCTGTTAATTCCAGGGCACCATTGGAAGGAAGATGTGTTATTGCTAAAAGATAGGTGCCGGGAGCTGCTGTTATAACTCCACTGAGTGACAAACTCCTGTAAAAATTTGAAGGCAATCCGTCAGTTTCAATATAATAGCCAATGCTTTGTACCCAGGTGCCATCCAGATTGTACAGATCAATATCATATTCCCCGGTAAAAATGCCGGCACTAAAATTTGCAATGTCGACATCTACAAAGGCTGTTTGCCCCTGGGTAAGAACTGTTCCTGAGGTTACACTTATTGGCGAATATAGCCTGATGTCATTATTGTTGACAACATTAACCTGTACGAAATTAGAATAGTTGCCGTTTCCTGGAACTGCTACCCAGTTGCCTCCAGCCGGACGATAAAATATTCCTACTGAATAAATGCCGGGCACCATTCCATATATAGGGTTGGTGGCTGTAAATGTAAGTCCGTTCGTATAATGTGTATTCCCTCCGATAGACTGTTGAGTTAATATTTGTACATAATCAACAAAATTATTCTGATCATCAAAAATTGCTGCACAATAATCTCCGTTAAAAGTACCAGTTCCATAATTTACCAGGTCTGTATATATTGAAAACGTTTCTGCATACCCGATAGTTGCTGATGAAGGCGTGACATAATCATAAAGATTCAGATTGAATGCCGGCGAAGTATTAGATGGAGGTTGAATGCCAATTACTGCCTGCTCACCGCTATTGAAGCCTCCAGTGCCTCCACCGGTGCCAACTCCAGCCGGATCAAGAGCGTCAATTGAAAAATAGCCATTGTATGCTCCTGCCCAACCCCAGTTAAAATGAAAAAAATTATTATTATCAAAGCCGTCCGCAACGAAACAATGCCCCCCACCAGTACCGAAGCCTGCGTAGATGATCGGCCGGCCAGCATTTAATTCAGCCTCCAATAAAGTGATCCATGCAGCTCCGGAATAATTTCTCAGCTCAATGCCCTGAATGGTATTTTTATACCCAAAGTATGTTTTAAGCGCATATTCTGCACAGTTAGTTACAGGACTTTGAGACGAAATAACATAGGCCCCGCTTCCACCCGTTGCTGCTGCTCCATAATTCATGTCGACACTTACCCCAACCTGGTACATTAATGTTGCTACTGCACTGTTATTGCTTGTTACTGAGGAAGGCATGGAAGCCCATTGATAGGTAGTATTACCAAAGTCGGCTGACAACGTTCCATACTTGTCATGGTTATAAGAATGAAACCCTGCTCCATTTGCCGGGTAATTCCAGTATTTCATTACCTGTGCCATTGCTGTCGCCACACAACCTGTAACAGTATAGGTGCCTGTAGCATTATCAAACGGACATAAGGCGTTATAATAAGGAGACTGATTCCATAATGTAGTTAACAGTGGCGCTACCCCTGTAATATTTAATGGATGATCTTGCAATGCCCCCTTTTTTAAGTTTAACCAGGCTTGCTTTGTTTCATTTGATGATTCAAGTTTATTTTCTATTGCATAGCGAATCTCTTTACGGTATTTGTCAAACCATTTTGCTGCATTAGGTGGAATATTATTTGGATCAAAGGAACCTTTATCGGAATAACCAAGGATTGGTGTTGCTATATCATCTGCGGCCACCATTACAAAACCGATGGATGACTCGTTATTGAAAACATAAAAATAATTTTCCTCAGTTGGGGACGCTGTTTTAAATGATGCCTTATAAACAAGGTGTAGCGTTACGGGACTGCCTGTCTTACCTTTTAAAAAAACTAGGCCAACAGCCTTTGCTGTGTTTTCATCAATTGGGCTAGCCAGGAGAATAAAGCAGTTAAAAAGAATAGCCAGGGTTAATATTATTTTTTTCACGATTCAAGATTGAGCAGGGTTTTGGAATTATTGTTCAATGGCTAATTAACGGAGATGGAATCTTAAAGACGTACTTCTGTAAAACTAAGGTATAGATAATACATGACTGTATAATAATAAATGGTGGGGGCAATTAATAGTAAGAATGAAATTCAGGAAGCAGAATAGAAGGATTATATCACGTGCATAAAAAAGCCTAAAATTAAGCAAGAGCTTTATTTTAGGCTTTTAATTGTGGTGTGGGCCGGGATTGAACCGGCGACACAAGGATTTTCAGTCCTTTGCTCTACCAACTGAGCTACCGCACCATTACTCCGTGAGGGGTAATCCCTTTCGGGGCAGCAAAAATAAGGGGAAAATCTTATTCGGGCAAACAATTTGGTGAATTGTCAATGGTCAATGGTCAATAGTGAATGGTCAATAATTAATCAACCATCCCTGGATTAATACAACTACAAAATTCACCATTGACAATTCACCATTCACGTTTGACGTTTCACGTCTGCCGTCCATTAGTTTCCGTAAACGCAAAGAAACTTGATCCGCATGATCTTCAACTGCTCCCAGTTAAAGCTGCTGTCCGCAAGCTCTTCCTGTGCTACCTGGAGACTGCTTGTTTCGCATGACTTGAAATAATCTATGATCTCTTCCTGTTCGTATTCATCCACCAACTCATCTATTGCATAATCAAGGTTAAGCTTGGTGCCGCTTGCTACTATGGTTTCCATTTCTTCCAATAGTTCGTCTATCCGCAGGTCTTTATTTTTAGCGATCGTTTCGAGCGGTATCTTTTTATCTACATTCTGGATGATGAAGATCTTATTGTTGTTCCTGTTCACTACACCCTTCATTACAAAATCGTCCGGGCGCTCGATGCTGTTTTCTTCAACATAAGCGGCAATCAGGTCAGTAAATTTCTTCCCGTACCGCAATGCTTTCCCTTTACTTACACCCTGGCATTTTTCAAGCTCTTCAATGGTTGTTGGATACATGGTGGCCATATCTTCCAGGCTTCCTTCTAAAAAAATCACGAAAGGTGGCAGCTTCTTTTCTTTGGCTACCTGCTTGCGTAAATCTTTCAGCATCTCTACAAGCTTTTCGTCTGCTGCACCACCAGCGATATTTGCAGGACTTCCTTCATCATCATCCGCATCTGCATCTTCAAATTTATTATTGAGCGCTATTTTAAATGATGACGGCTTCTTTAAAAACGCTGTTCCTTTTTTCGTAAGTTTCAATACACCGTACTCTTCAATATCCTTTACGAGTAAACGCTCTAACATCATTTGACGGAGAAGGGAATTCCAGAAATGTTCATCCTTCTCTTTACCGGAGCCAAAAAATTCTCTTTCATCATGACGAAACATTTTCACCTGCGGATTGGGCCTTCCCATAAATATATGCATCAGGTAATCCATCGTGAACTGTTCGTCTAAACCGGTTATTATTTTTAATGCCTGTTGCGCTTCTTCTTTTGCTTCGATTAATTCTTTGGGATCTTTACAGTTGTCGCACATGCAATTGCATTGTGTGCTGTTATAATCTTCTCCAAAATAATTCAGCAATATTTTTCTGCGGCACACTGAACTCTCGGAGTATGCTACAGTTTCATGGATCAATTGTGCACCAACTTCTCTTTCACTCAATGGCTTGTCACGCATCAGGTGTTCCAGCTTTGCAACATCTTTATGTGAATAAAAAAGAATGCATTTGCCTTCCATACCATCACGCCCGGCACGGCCTGTTTCCTGGTAATAGTTCTCAATTGATTTAGGAATATTATAGTGTATCACGAAACGTACATCCGGCTTGTCGATACCCATACCGAAGGCAATAGTTGCAACAATTACCTGCACATCTTCGTTCAGAAAAAGATCTTGTCTTTCAGCCCTTAATTTACTGTCGAGGCCTGCATGGTAAGCAACGGCTTTAATACCATTTGCCATCAGCATATCTGCCAGCTCTTCAGTGGTTTTCCTGTTAAGTGTATAAATGATGCCGCTCTTATTCTTGTTTTGTGAAATGAACCGTACGATACTTTTAGCCGTCTGGTCTTTTTTTATCTTAGGTAAGATTTCATAAAATAGGTTAGGCCTGTTAAAAGAAGAAATATAAATATCAGGATTACGTAACCCCATGTTCCTTACAATATCGCTTTGTACTTTTGGGGTAGCCGTTGCCGTTAACGCTATCATCGGTGCATCGGGATTGATCATTTCCATCATTTCCCTTAATCTCCGGTATTCAGGCCTGAAATCGTGTCCCCATTCTGATATACAATGTGCTTCATCTACTGCAAAAAAGGATATCTTAAGGTCTTTGAAAAAAGTGATGTTCTCTTCTTTGGTAAGTGTTTCAGGAGCTACATACAGCATTTTGGTTTTACCTGTAACAAGGTCATCCCTTACTATTTTTTGCTGCCCCTTGTTTAATGTACTGTTGAGGAAATGCGCTACATTATCTTTACTGCTGTAACCACGTACAAGATCTACCTGGTTCTTCATTAATGCGATGAGTGGCGACACAATAATGGCACAACCCTCACTGATGATCGCCGGCAACTGGTAACATAAGCTCTTTCCGCCACCGGTTGGCATAATTACAAAAGTATCGTTGCCTGCTAATAAATTCTTAATGATCGCTTCCTGCGGTTCTTTGAAACCGTTGAATCCAAAATATTCCTGTAACTGGGCTGTAAGGTCCCGGTTCTTTATTTCACTGATTGCTTTTACTACAGCTTTTTTTACTCCGTTGATTGCAGGAGCTTTCTCAGAAGCAGCTTTTTTCGTTGGTTTTGCTTTTACTGTAGCCATGTCGATCTATACTTCACAGTTAGTTATTTTGATTTATTAAGAGAGTAGCTACAAGCTGAAGAATCCTTGGCGAGGCACCCTTTTTTTTTACGGGCAGCGAAGTTACTTCAATACGCCTGCAAATGCAAATATTCACTTTATACTTCTCCATTAAGATAAACAAAAATTTGCAAAAGAAGAATAGTATTGTTGATATGGCGCCAATCTCTTTGAGTTATCATTGATTTAAAGTAGGTTTGCGCCACTTAAATGTATCCCCAGTTGTCTTATACTATTCCCGTATAAGACAGCGTTTACCAAGCATATGAATAAGAATAATTATGTAGCCATCATGGCTGGAGGAATTGGAAGCAGGTTTTGGCCAATGAGCCGTACTGATTATCCAAAACAGTTTCTTGATATTTTAAATACTGGCAGAACACTGATACAATCTACGTATGATCGTTTTGCACAGTTTATCCCTTTAGAAAATATTTACATTGTAACATCTGAACAATACAGGCACATCGTAGCGAAGCAACTGCCCGAATTGAATGAAGGCAATATTCTCTGTGAACCTTCCCGGAAAAACACAGCTCCCTGCGTAGCATATATCTCTTATAAATTGCTGGAATTAAACCCGGATGCCAATTTGATCTGTGCTCCTGCCGATCATATTATTCTTGATGGACCGGGTTTTGAAAAGGTTTGTACCAATGCCTTGCATTTTACAGCACACATAAAAGGACTTGTTACATTGGGAATAAAACCAACGCATCCAAATACGGGTTATGGCTATATACAATATGAGCAGCAGGCGGTAAGTGAGAATGTATATAAAGTGAAAACGTTTACAGAGAAGCCTGATCTTGAATTGGCAAAAACCTTTTTACTAAGTGGCGACTTTTTATGGAATGCAGGGATTTTTGTTTGGCAGGTAAAAAATATTGTAAGGGCATTTGAAAAGTTCTTACCGGAAATGCACGAGATCTTTGATACTGAAAAGGCAAACCTGGTGGGTGACAAAGAAAAAGCAGCAATAGAAAGAATATATCCCCAGTGCGTAAATATTTCGATCGACTATGGTGTGATGGAAAAAGCGGACAATGTTTATGTGATCCCTTCTTCATTTGGATGGAGTGACCTGGGCACATGGGCAAGCGCTTATGATAACCTGGAAAAAGATTATCTTGAGAATGCTGTTGCGGGAGACAATGTAATGATCATTGATGCAACTAAGAATATCATACACGCTGATCATAAAAAGCTTGTCTTAGTACAGGGCCTCGATGATTTTATCGTTGTGGATACGAAAGATGTGCTGTTGATCTGCAAGAAAGATAAAGAGCAAACGATCAAAGAATATGTTGCAGAAGTGAAGCGCAATAAAGGCGAAAAGTTTCTATAAAATAACCTCTATCTACATACTGCTTAAACCCTTCTATGATTAAATACCTGCTGATTGTATTAGCTGGCTTGCTGGTATTGCCGAATTTTTTCGACATAGATCTATTTCCCGTAGCCGCCTATAACAAGGCAGAGCAGTTTGATGCCAGCCTTAGCAATCTTAATACTGTAGAAAAGCTGGAAGAGCATATTGACAGCACTGCTGAAGCCAACGCTGTAGTTCCTGGTAGTATTGAATATGTTGAAACGATCTCCAATGTTTTAAGCAATCGTTTTTATCATGGTTACTCTCATTTCTCTTTGCAGGAAAACTGGCTTGCCGTGGTTGCTGCTAAACTTTTTAAATATGATTACGCTTGCAAGGTAAATCCGGAAGGGATCGTGAAACACGAGTATGCCGCCTGTTCACAGCAGGCCGTTGTAATGATGGCCTTGTTACGCAGGAAAGAAATTCCGTATAGAAGTATATTATTCCCCCACCATTATGCACTTGAAGTACAGGTTGACAATAAATGGTATTACTTCGACACGAACAAAGAGCCCGTTATATCCATTGCACAAAGGGAAGAAAATAACTGGCACCAGTCAGCAGATAGCTTGAAGAAGTATTACGATCCTGCGAGGTATAAAAATCTTGATTATGATATGGGTATAGGATTACCATTAAAATATGGTACTGTAAATGAGATCCCTGCGTCTAATGCCCTTATTTTCGAAACCATCACAGGAGCCTTTTCAAAAGTGCTATGGTGTATTCCATTGTTACTCATCTTCTTCCATCCCCGTGACCTCCTGCAGTTTTTTAAAAAAACTAAAAAGAAGTCAATTCAGCAATAAAGCTTATTTTGTAACGTTAACAATTAGATTATATCATGCACACTAACCCTGGTATGATCCAATACTATGAAATCAATAAGCAAAATTTATAGATTTCTTTTAACGCCGGTTTTTATCATTGCATCGATTGTTTTATTCGTACTCGATTTTTTTCATGTGAATATCAACCCGATATTGGCACATGTAAGCAAAGATAAATTCTAAGCGATTGCTTTATGAAATCTAACTAAGTGCAGCCCCTGCAGTTCGGCCTTATAGAAGGCTGGAAGGATACTTTACACTACTCGTAAGGTGAAAAGTCAGACGACAGACGTCAGATATTGAATGCCTTGTCTAATCATTTAAAGATCATTATTACTATATACACGAACCATGGACTATCGACTATGGACCACGATTATTCGTTTTTCATTCTCTACATTAATATTTTACATTTCGCCCCCTTTCTTATTTCTTATTATTTATTTCTTATTTCTTATTTCTTATTCACTAAGGCTTGCTACTCCCACCACGTCAGTTTGATAACTTTTAGTGCTGGCTGCTCCTTGCCGCAGGGCATCGTTCCTGCTCCAGGGCTGCTTTGGCTTTTGACAAAAACTGCTTTGCGCATGTTTTTGTCTGCTCGCTGCGCTTGCACCTAACCCAAAGAGGCCCTTCCGCAGGAACTGGTTTGATTTTTACTGGTAATACACTGGGTTAGATTTATCATTTTTATTTTACATTCAATATTTTACATTTCGCTCCCCTTTCTTATTCCTTATTTCTTATTATTTATTTCTTATCGCTCCTTAATTTTAATAAAAAGTAACATTGAATCCATCCATTCACAGCAAACTTCCCACAGTCGGTACAACCATCTTCACAGTGATGAGTGCCCTCGCAGTCAAACATAAGGCCATGAACCTCGGACAAGGCTTCCCGGATTTTCCAATGAATGCTGAACTCGTGGAACTGGTAAACAAGGCAATGAGAGAAGGTAACAATCAATACGTACACATGTGCGGTTTGCCTTTATTACGGGAGCGGTTAGCCGAAAAAATTGAAAACCTTTATGCAACAAATATCAACCTCGATACTTCAATTACTATAACACCGGGAGGTACCTATGCAATCTACACAGCACTAACTGCAGTACTGCAACCCGGCGACGAGGTTATTGTTTTTGAACCTGCTTATGACAGCTACATCCCCAACATAGTTATCAATGGCGCCATACCTGTTCGTATTCCCTTAACATACCCGGGCTATACAATTGATTGGGAAATGGTAAAACAAAGGGTAAGCGCAAAAACAAAAATGATCATACTCAATACGCCACACAATCCAACCGGAAGCGTGTTGCGTGATCATGATATTGAGCAATTGAAATTGATCGTTAAGGATACAGGTATCTTTATTTTAAGCGATGAGGTTTACGAACATATCATATTTGATGGACTCGAACATAAAAGCATGCTCAGGTATCCTGAACTACTCGAAAGAAGCTTTGTATGTTTCTCCTTTGGAAAGGTGTACAATTGTACAGGATGGAAATTGGGTTACTGTGTTGCTCCAGCGGCATTTATGAATGAATTCAGAAAAGTACACCAGTTTAATTGCTTTACCTGCAATAGCCCAATGCAGCATGCACTGGCAGCGTTTATCGGTGAACGGGAAAACTATTTACAGTTAGGCGACTTCTTGCAACAGAAAAGAGATCATTTCCAGGCACTAATGCTGCAAACTAAATTTACTGCTATCCCTACGCATGGCAGTTATTTTCAACTGTATAATTATGCCAACATCACTGGTGAAAGGGAAGATGAGTTTGCTATCCGCCTTACGGAAGAATTTGGAGTAACCGCCATTCCCACCTCAGCATTCTATACGGATGGAACGGATAACAACGTATTAAGGTTTTGTTTCGTAAAGAATAACGCCACTCTGGAAGAAGCTGCTAACAGGTTAATGAAACTGTAATACATAAACGATATTGGCTGACCTTCTCAAATGATTAAAATCTGCCATATAATTATTATATTTATAGACACAAAATACTACCGTTATGAAAGTCATTTTATCCCCCGTTGACTTCTCCGAAATAAGTAACAATGCCGCCCTTTATGCCGCCAACCTTGCAGAGTTTTATGGTGCAGATCTTTGGTTATACCATGCTTATGAATTACCGGTTTCTTTAAGCGAGTATGCGTTCCCGCTTGTAACTACAGATGAAATGCAAAAAGCTGCAGATCATGAATTGGAAGAATTGAAAAAAATGCTGCTCGGTAAATTAAGGCGGCACATAACTATTAATACAAAAGCAGAAATGAACCTGCTGCAAACTGGCCTTAATAGTTTTTGCGAAGAAATTAAACCAGATATTACAGTCATAGGATTATCAGGTGGAAATGCCTTAACAAAACTGATCGTTGGTAGCAATACCATTAGTATCATTCATTATTTAAAATACCCGGTACTCGTTGTTCCACCAAAAGCAGAATTCATACGGGTAAGAAAAATTGGCTTTGCCTGTAACTATTATAAAGTATTGAAGACTACTCCTATTGGACCTTTGAAAAAGATCGTCCATGATTTCGGAGCGGAACTCCATGTGATGAATATAGGCTTGCCTGATAAGGAACTAAAGCCTGAAGAGTTGCAGGAAAGCCAAATTATAACTGAACTATTGCATGAATTGAGACCTGAATTTCATATAATTCAGGCGGGCGATATTACTGATGGAATTAACTGGTTTGTTGACAATGCAAGATTAGATATGGTGGTTATGATACCGAAAAAACATAACATGGTCGGGAAAGTATTTAGCCGCAGCCATACAAAAGAATTTATATTTCATACGCATGTTCCTGTATTATGCATGCATGAATAACTTCAATATTTTGAAGCAGTTAAGTATACGAATCGCTTAATGATTACAGCCTTTCTTTAATACTTGAAATAAAAAAGTAATTAACATTTTCTTATGGTGGCATGACTTTCGCTTAAGGTGCGCCGTATCTCGTTACCACCATACAATCAAACGGTTCAGTATAGGCTGTAGCCTGGTACATTTATTTTCAAATTTCAATATCTAAAATGAAAAAGCTCTCCTCTGTGTCGGCTACTATGCCGCTTGCCTGTACGTTTCTTTTTTTATTTTTTGCATCTTCCCTTAAAGCACAAACCGATCCTGTCAACCATAAAATTGCAAGCAAGGTTGCAGCTATAAAGTCAAAGGGTGGATTTAAAAATGAGTCAACACTCTTTGCTGTTTCTTCCCAGGCATACAGAAATAATGAACTATCTGCTTCATTAAAAAATTATACTTTACTTGAAGCTTCTGCCATTGATAATGTGCTTCGTTCAAAACCAGAGTATTTAAATTTCACAGTTCCTGTTGATAATGGTACCAGGCAGATCAGGATCCTCCTTTACAAAGAAAACATTTCTCCTGATGGTTTTTCTCTGATCAGCAGCGATAATAAAACGCAAACAACAAATGAAATTGTTCACTACCGGGGAAGTATTGATAATGACCCTAACTCTGTAGCAGCATTTTCATTTTCTACTAATGAAGTTCTTTCCAGCACAGTGGGATCCGAAGCTTGGAATTCACGTGACTTGAAGTCGCG
>JADMIO011618426.1_pt1 | contig 33035 bp, 27 predicted proteins | sample 8958161 | NCBI WGS metagenome assembly JADMIO01 (sample SAMN16585339, study PRJNA669376) | soil metagenome | isolation source: Crop rotation soil | place: USA: Cullars Rotation, Alabama | collected 2011
CGACAACTTGTCCACGTGGAATTCTAAGCTTAGGATCCCAATGTGCTGGAAAGCCATCGCCAATCCGCCGGTACAGGAAGTGAATGCCATTAAGATGGAACTGGAAGAATTCCGCAATGCCATTGTAAATAATACCGATACACCGGTTAGTGTGCTGGATGGGTTCCGTGCAATGGAAGTAGCCCACCAGATACTGGAAAAGATCGGGAATGCTACTCACCATTAAAGTTGATTATAGTTCCGGCTGATAGTTCTTTCGAATAATGATCATCAAATTTTCAAATCACCAAATCATCAAATCACCCCTTGAACCAACCCAGAATACATATCAGCTGGTATGCTTTAGGCGATTGCATAGCAGCCATCATTTCCTGGATCGTTTTTTATTTTGTAAGAAAATATATTATTCATGAGGCGCCGGTAATTGGCCCCCGGTTCTATATCGGTATCATGCTTTTTCCCATCATCTGGCTGATGGTGTATTACCTGGTGGGCACCTATCACAACCTCTACCACAAATCAAGGCTCACCGAATTCTTCAACACCATCGTTTATACTTTTTTTGCCAGCATCTGTATCCTGTTCATGTTCTTACTGTACGATGTTACCGGTGATTATACCATTTACTACAAAGAATTTTTGTCACTCTGGCTCATTCAAACCCTGGCTACTTTTTGCACCAGGCTGTTCTTCTTAAACCTGGCCAAAACACAGTTAAATAAGGGAAGCGTTTTTTTCAATACGCTTATCATTGGCTCCAGTACCAATGCAGTCAACCTGTATAATTCCATCATCAACAATAAAGAAAAAACAGGCTACCGCATAACCGGCTTTGCCAACACCAATGGCAATCATGGTTCTGATCTGCCGCCGGGCATTATTAACCTGGGCAAGGCTGATGATGCAACGGCCATCATCAGGGAAAATAAGATTGAAGAAGTGATCATTGCAGTAGAAAAAAGAGAAAGGGACCAACTGGAAAAAATACTGCAGCAACTCAGCGATACAGAAGTGAACATAAAATTAACAGCCGACACAGTAGATATCATCAGCGGATCGGTTAAAACAAATAATGTACTCGGCATTCCGCTGATAGAATTACAGGCCGGCCTGATGCCGCAATGGCAACAGCACATCAAAAGGTTGCTGGATATTGTTGCCAGCGTATTGAGCCTCATTATACTTTTTCCCTTATTGATCTATATAGCCATCCGGGTAAAGATATCATCAAAAGGAAAGCTCTTTTATCTGCAGGAACGCATCGGTTGCAAGGGGCGCCCTTTCACCATGATCAAATTCAGGAGTATGATTCCCGATGCGGAAAAGAACGGTCCCGAACTGAGCAGCGACGATGACCCACGCATTACGCCATGGGGAAAGATCATGCGCAAATGGCGGCTGGATGAACTGCCGCAATTATGGAATATCATTAAGGGCGAAATGAGCCTGGTTGGCCCCAGGCCCGAACGGAAATTTTATATCGACCAGATACTGCAGAAACATCCCGAATATAATTTCCTGCTCAAAGTAAAGCCCGGCCTCAGCAGCTGGGGCATGGTTAAATTTGGCTACGCCGAAACCGTGGAAGAAATGATAGAAAGAATGCCATACGACCTGGTGTATATTGAGAACGTATCCCTGGCGCTTGACTTTAAGATCATGCTGCATACTATCCGTATAATTCTTTCTGGAAAAGGCAAATAACAAATCAGGAATTGAGAATTAGGAATGAATAAGGCGTTTGTTTATTTTTGGTAAAACCTTCTGTTTTGAAAAGAATACTGTTTTTGTTTTTGATGTGCTCTCTGTCGTCTGTTGTCTGTGGTCAGTCGTCCACCTACTGGCAGCAACAGGTCAATTATAAGATCGATGTAACACTCAATGATGCTGATAATACATTGGATGGATTTGTGAAGATGGATTATCACAACAATTCGCCTGATACATTATACTTCATCTGGATACACCTCTGGCCCAATGCATTTAAAAATGACAAGACTGCTTTTACCGACCAGGACCTGGAGAACGGCAGCACCGATTTTTATTTCAGCGATAACGATAAACGTGGCTATATAAACAGGTTGGATCTTAAAGTAAATGGAGAAGTTGCTAAAACAACTGATCATCCCCAACACCAGGATATCATCAAACTTATTTTACCAAAACCCCTTGCACCAAACAGCAGTACAAAAATTGAAACACCCTTTCATGTAAAACTGCCTTATAATTTTTCAAGAGGCGGGCATATCGGCCAGGCTTATCACATCACACAATGGTATCCCAAACCCGCTGTGTATGACAGGAAAGGCTGGCATCCCATGCCTTATGTAGACCAGGGAGAGTTTTATGCTGAGTTTGGTAATTACGAAGTGCAGGTAACTTTACCGGAGAATTATGTGGTGGCTGCAACCGGTGACCTGCAGAATGAAAGCGAAAAGCAGTGGCTGAAGAACAGGAAGACTTTCACAAGGGAGAAACCTAAAAAACAACCCTCACAAAAAAAGAAAGGAATTGATGAGGATGCTGTCCCCTCTTCAGCAAAAACAAAAACACTGCAATACAAACAAACCAATGTGCATGATTTTGCATGGTTTGCCGATAAAACTTATTCAGTAAAAACTGATACACTCAGGTTACCCTCGGGTAAAATAATTAATGTTAATGTTTTTTATTACAGCGATCACAGTGAAGTGTGGCAGAACAGCATTGCAATGATCAAACGTGCCATACTCACCAAAAGCAAATGGCTGGGAGAATATCCTTTTAATGTAGTAAGTGTGGTTGATGGTGGTAATGGGGGCGGCATGGAGTATCCTACCATTACTTTACTGGAAGATGGCGGCAGTGAAAAAAGCCTCGACTTTGTAATTAACCACGAAGTTGGCCACAACTGGTTCCAGGGAATATTGGGAACCAATGAACGTACACATGCCTGGATGGATGAAGGCATGAATACCTATTACGACAACCGGTATGGGCTGCAGCAATACGGCAATACCAATATTGAGATCGGCAGAACAAAGTCGGCTTTTATAAACAACAGGCTGCCGGATGATGTACAGCATATCATTTTGCAAACGATCACCGGCATTAAAAAAGACCAACCCATTGAAACTCCTTCCGAGAAGTTCAGCTTCCTCAATTACAACATGATGAGCTATACAAAAACCGGCGACTGGATGAAGCTGCTCGAAGATGAACTGGGAAAGGATGTATTTGATAAATGCATGCAGGAATATTACAGGCGCTGGCAGTTCAAACATCCGTATCCCGAAGATTTTAAAAAAGTGGTGGAAGAAGTAAGTGGTAAAAATGTGGATGCTGTTTTTGCTTTGCTCAGCAAAAAAGGAGAATTAAAAAAGCCAACGGTAAAAAAAGATATCCACTTTGCTGCATTCTTCAGCCTGAAAGAAACCAACCGGCACAATTATATTTTTGCATCACCGGCAATCGGTTATAATTTTTACGATAAGTTTATGATCGGTGCATTGCTGCATAATTATACGCTGCCGCTGAATAAATTCCAGTTTGTTATCGCACCCTTATATGCCACCAAGAGCAAGCAGTTCAATGGTATTGGAAGAGTGAGTTACTCTTTTTACCCGGGTAATAATGGACAGAAGTTTGAGGTGGCTATTGCCGGTGCAACTTTCACAGGCGATAATTTCACCGACTCCACCAATACAACACATCCGCAACGCTTTTCAAAAATAGTGCCTTCGCTCAAATATGTTTTTGCCAATAAAAACCCACGCAGCAGCATTACTAAATTCATCCAATGGAAAACATTCCTGATTACCGAACAGGGTTTGTTGTTTACCAGGGATACAGTGAACCAGGTGGATGTGATCACTTACCCAAGGGAATCACGCTATGTTAACCAGTTGCAGTTTGTAATAGAGAACAACCGGGTTTTATATCCCTACAGGGGCGCTTTACAGCTTGAGCAGGGAGCAGGTTTTACCCGGGCCGCTTTTACCGGTAACTATTATTTCAATTATGCCAAAGGCGGGGGAATGGATGTAAGATTGTTTGCAGGTAAATTCTTTTACCTGGGCGACAAAACTTTCATCAAACAATTCGAGACCAGCCGTTATCATTTAAACATGACCGGCCCCAAGGGTGATGAGGATTATACCTACAGCAATTATTTCGTTGGTCGCAATGAGTTCGAAAAATTTTCCAGCCAGCAGATCATGATACGGGATGGAGGCTTTAAAGTACGTACCGATTATTTAAGCAATAAAATAGGAAAAACCGACGACTGGCTGGCCGCAGCAAATTTCACATCAACTATTCCCGGTGCCATAATACCTTTTAAACTGCCCTTAAGGGTATTTGTTGACGTAGGAACCTATGCCGAAGCCTGGAAAAAGAATGCACCTACCGCCAGGTTTGTTTATGATGCAGGGCTGCAGTTATCTTTATTTAAAAACACGGTAAATATTTACATACCGCTTTTGTACAGTAAAGAATACAAAGACTATTATAAATCTATTTTTCCTGACAAAGGGATCAAGCTTCTGGCGAAAAAAATATCTTTTAGTATTGATCTGCAGAATATCAACCTTAAAAAACTGGTTCCGCAAATTCCTTTTTGATCGTGGAGATCCGCTACCTCACATATCAGCAGATCGACAAAACCAAATGGGATGCCTGTATAGATAATGCTGACAATGGATTGATATATGCCTGTTCATTTTACCTGGATGCCATGGCAAAGAACTGGGATGCATTGGTGCTAAACGATTACGAAGCCGTGATGCCCCTCACCTGGAACAAAAAGTACAGCATTCATTATTTATACCAACCACCTTTTACAGCCTGCCTGGGTGTGTTTGGCAGATCCTTAACTTCTGAAACAGTGAATGCATTCCTGAAAGCAGTTCCTGCAAAATTCAAATACTGGGATATTTATTTCAACCCCGGCAATCTTTTTAAACTACAGGATTTTGAACTGTATCAACGAATGAACTATGTTTTAAACCTCAATAAAAATTATGATGAGCTGTTCAATGCTTACAGGGATAACATAAAACGCAATATCAAAAAGAGTGAGCAGTATCATGTAAGTATCAATAAGAATATTCCAATTGCTGATGTGGTTAAACTGGCAAGGGAACAGTCCAATAGTTTTTCTGCTCTTACTTCAGATGATCTTGCCCGCTTTAAAGCCCTCTTTCAATTATTGTACAGCAAACAAAAAGCCACCACCTATGGCGCTTATACAAAAGAGGGGCGCTTAATTGCATCTGCTGCATTTTTCTTTTCGCATAAAAGGGCATATTATATCATGGTGGGCAATCATCCCGATGGAAAGACACTGGGAGCATCGCATGCACTCATCAATGCATTTATCAAAGACAACGCCGGCGAAGACCTGTTGCTTGATTTTGAAGGAAGCGATATCCCCAGCCTGGCGTTTTTTTACAGCAGCTTTGGGGCGGTGGAAGAAAGGTACAGTGCTGTTAAATTAAATAAATTACCTTCTCCACTGAAATGGTTTAAAAAATAAGTTGACTGTTTATACCCAATAGCAATCCTCTTTTAAAGACCAAAAAACTGATAGCTCCAAAGCCGCATGGCTTCGTATTTGCGTCAGCGCCGCAGGCGGCACCAAACCGAATAAGGCACTTCTGCAAATACTGGTAAGAGTGGGGATCAATAAATCTATTAGCTCTTTGAGTGTTGGCAATGACAAAATCTGTTTATGGTTTATTGCCCCAACTCTCACCAGTACCTGTGTAAGGCGCCTTATTTGGTTCGGTCCCTACGAAGTAGGGATTGGAAAAATGCGTAGCATATTTTTCCAAAGAAGCAAATTGAGCGCCGTCACAGGTACGCAGCCCGCCGGCTGAGGAGGCGAATGCAATGAATTGAAAGAAAGATTGATTAAATTGAACTTCTTAATATAATTATCAATGACAAAATATTTAATACTTGTTTTAATCGCTTTGATTGGAACAAATAATTCGAGCGGTCAAACCTACCGCAAAGAAACCATCCTTATCAGTACTCCTTACGGGGATATGAAAGTGAAACTCTTCAAAGAAACTCCGCTCCACAGCGAGAACTTTCTTAAACTGGTGAAGCAGGGTTTTTATGATAGCCTGCTTTTTCACCGGGTGATCAATAACTTTATGATACAGGGTGGTGATTACGATAGTAAATCAGCAAATGACACAGCAGCCCTGGGTTATGGAGATGTGGGTTACTGGATACCGGCAGAGTTCAATAAAAAATTATACCACAAAAAAGGCGTGCTGGCTGCAGCAAGAGAGGATGATGAAGTTACTCCTGCCAAAGAATCTTCCGGTTCTCAATTTTACATTGTAATGGGCAAAAAACAAGACTCGGTTTCATTAAAAAGAGCCGAGATAAGGGTAAACAAAAACCTGGTACAAAAGATCAATTACAATGTTGCCTACAGCGGAAAAAGTAAGGCCCTTAAAGATTATTATATACGCCTGGATAAGGAAGGAAAAACAGACAGCTTAAAAATAGTAAGGCAGCGATTGGTTGACCCCATCTCCATTGCAACGTATGAAAGAACACCGCATTTCACTTACACAGCTGAGCAAAAGAAAACCTATGCAACCCTGGGCGGTACTCCACATTTAGATATGAACTATACCATTTTTGGCGAAGTGATTGAAGGCCTGGATGTAATTGATAAGATCGCTGCCGTTAAAACTGATAAGAACGACAGGCCAAAAGAAAACGTGAGAATGAAGATCTCCATCATTAAAGAATGATTCGGCTTGTTGATAATATTTGAAAAAGCGCTCCAAAATGAGGGCATTCTGCATTTTACTTCTCATCATCAGCATACATGTTACGCATGCACAGGCACCTCATTACCGGTTATTTACCATGAGAGACGGGCTTTCGCAAATGAAGATAACAGCGCTGCATATTGACCGAAGAGGTTACCTGTGGATCGGAACAAGAAATGGCTTGAATAAATTTGATGGCGAAAAATTCACTGTTTATACAGAAGCCGATGGCCTGCCCCATAACAGGATACATGCCCTGGCCGAAGATGGCAATGGCAATATTGTAATACTTACCTACAATGGCTTAAGTATTTTTGATGGTAATAAATTTGCCTTTTATCCTAAACCATTTACCAGTGTGTTGTTCGACCTGGCAGTGGACCGGGATAATACGATCTGGATCTGTGAAAAATACTCCACTCCCACTTTATACAAATTTGTTAACGGTGCATATAAGACCATTGCAGAAAAAAAAGGAAGCCTGCACTTTCAGTACAATAAAAGAACGGATGAAAAATACCTGACAGCAGCAGGTGCGGTCTACCTCATCAACAATGATTCTTTGCATTTGATTGCACAGGGAGGGTACTTTTTTTATCCCGCCTCAGGTGATCTCAACAACAATCCCTTTTTTGTAAAAGAGGGCAAACCTGGTGATAACAGCCGCCAGTTTTATTATATAGAAAATGGGACCAGCACACCTGTTGCCACAAACAATGAAAATGATCCGGTCCTTTCTATAAAAGACCTTAAGAAAAATTCGATCTGGAATTGCATCCGCAATCAACTGGACCTGCCTGACAATGGCAACGGCAGGTTGCTGCTTAAAAATGAATTCCCGATAACAAATGCTGTTGTTAAAGATGCACACAATCAATATTGGATAGGGTCCGAAAATGGATTGGGGCAGGTTTATAACCCTGCCTTTACACCTGTTTCAATGAATGAATTATCCAATGTATGGACCGTGCTGGAAGACAAAAATAAAGATCTATGGTTTGCAACTTATGGTAACGGCATGTATAAACTACCTAATCATGCTGATAAAGTGATCAAATATACCAGTGCAAAAACGGAGTATTATTTTGCCGGCTCTGCTATGGATAAAGCAGGCAGGTTATACTTCGGTACAAATATAGGCCTGGAAATTATTGATGGCCCCCGGTCGAAAATGATCTGGAATGATAAGACAGTATTTTCATTGTATTACGACAGCACGAATGACCGTATCGTATTTGGTACAAATGAAGGTGTTGGGGTTTTACAACATGAAAAGATCAGCTTTTATGGAAAGCAACAGGGCATGCACAGCAATTTTTACATACAATCCATTGGCCAGGATAAGAACGGTGACTACTGGCTGGGCAGTTATTCGGGGCTTAGTAAACTGAATATTAAAAGCGGTAAGATCAATAACTATACTGTTAAAAACAGAACACTTCCCTGCCAGGGTGTTTATTGCAGTTTGAAAGATAAAGATGGGGATTTTTGGCTTGGTGGCGACCGGGGCTTAATGTATTATGATTACAGGACTGATAGTATAAAGTTGTTGCACAGTAATGTATTAACCAGCATGGTTAAAGCCATGATCACATTAAATGACACAGCATTATTGCTGGCAACCAAAGATGGGCTGTATATTTTTGATATTGAAAAATACAAAAAGCAAGGGCACTTACAATTTAATATCCTGAATGCCACAAACGGTTACCTGGGAATAGACCCGGGCTTTATGGGTTTGTATAAAGACTCGAAGAATGGAGTTTGGATATGCTCATCAACAACTTTAAATTATTTAGATCCGAAAAAGTTAAGCCTGGTAAACTACCGGTTAAAAACCCAGGTTACTCATGTGAATGGGATGCCGTTACCTTTTAACCACAGGGATACTATTATAAAAATACCTTATGGCGAGGCAAATGTGGTAATAAAATTTGAAGGTATAGAATTTACAAGGCCCACCACCACACAGTACCAGTATAGGCTCAATGCTGGCGATTGGACAGCCTGGCAAAATGATAGGGAAGCAATACTTAAAGACCTGGAAAGTGGTGAGTATATTTTTGAAGTAAGGGCCGGCCCGGTTGATGAAATCCCCGGTTCAGCTTATGCTGATGTGATCAAATTCACAATACAGTTACCTTTTTATAAAAGCGCCTGGTTCCCTCCAACTGCTATTGGTCTAAGTATATTACTCCTGGTGATAAGTGCTGTTTACTTTATCAGGCAAAGGCAGGCCCGGAAAAGATATAAAGCCCAGTTAGAAGAAGCGAAAAATCTCAGGTCGCAGCTGCTGCTTTCACAATTAAACCCACATTTTATTTTTAATGTACTCGCCAATATCCAAAACAAGGTCCTGTTTGATAAAAAGGAAGAAGCAAGTGAGGGTATCGTAAATCTATCAAAGCTTTTGCGGAATTTTTTAAATGCCTCTTATAAAGGCAGCCATCTGTCCAACTCTGAAGTTGAAAATGAGATCCCGCTATCAACTGAAATTGACCTGTTGAGGTCATACATAGAATTTGAACAAAGCAAGAATGACCATCATTTTGAATATCATATAACCTATCCTGGCGGGGCTTTTATTGAAAATCATTCAATACCCCCATTGCTGCTGCAGCCATTTGTTGAAAATGCCATTAAACATGGCTTGTTATTACAGGAAAATAAAGGTAATTTATGGTTGAAATTCAGCGAAAGCGACGGCAACCTGGTATGTATCATTGAAGATGATGGTGTTGGGATAGAATTTGCCCAGCAAATTCAAAAAGGGCCGTTTATTACGCATGAATCACTTGGATCGAAAATAGTAAAAGAAAGGGTTGCTCTTTTAAATGAATTAGGCTATAATATTGAGATCAATATTTTAAACCGGGGTCCCAAAGGCACGATCATCAAAATAATATTTAAAGAATGAGTGTTACCATCTCTATAGGCATCGTTGAAGACAATAGTGATAATATTGCCAACCTGAAATATACACTTTCACAAACGGGTTATGATGTAGATGTTTGCAATATTGCCAAAACCACCACCGAAGCCTATAACTTATTGCAGGATGATCAAATAGAACTGGCTTTCCTCGACATTCAACTGAAAGACTCCAATATATTTAATGTACTTCAGAAATTGTATGAAGAAGGTAAGCCATTTCCGGAACTGGTGTTTACAACCGCTCATGGCAATTTTGAAAATGCATTAAGGGCTATCCAGTTTGCCTGCCTCGATTTTGTAACAAAACCATATGCTGTTTCAGATATTGAAAAAGCGATCCAGCGTTTTTTAACAAAAAAGGAGAACAGCCAGCATCAGAATACCGACATAGCCTATTTACTTCAATTACTCAGGAATGATGCACAGGCATCCAAAACCATAGCAGTACAATTGCTCAGGGGAATTATAGAAATAGTAGAGCTGGATCAGATCAAATACATCGAAGCAGATGAAAATATGTCCATCATTCATCTTTCCAACGACCAGGTGCTGAACTCCGGTAAAAGTTTTGGGCATTATCTTAACCTGCTGACCGATAATAAAGATTTTGTACAGATCAGTAAGAGTTACCTGGTGAATCTTACCCATGTACGGCAATATAACCACCTGGATAAATCAATAAAATTCAAGAGTAACGAAAGTTTGGTTGTATCGCACCGCTTTAGCCGTGTATTGCATAAGTACCTGCTAAATAACCGGAAGGAGCTTACTAAGGACAGTAAATTCAACTTTATTAAAAATCTCTTCAAATAGCTGTAATTATATACGCTTATCAGCAAATCAGGTACGGTTGTCATTTTTCCTGAACTATCACATGTAAGCCGGTTTATTTTGGTGAACAGAAATGATTCTCCTCGTTTCATTTCTACCCGTAATATATCCTTATTAACCATATAAACTTAGCGATGATAAGATCCCATCTTTTAGTATCAATAAAAACCTGGTCCAGGGCACTGCTTTTTATCACCTTGATCTGTTGTGTTTCCGGTAACGCATTATATAGTCAAACTGGCAAAGACTGGAAAGTATGGATTAAAACAAACCCTTGCTCCGGCAGGCACGATTGGATCTCTGTAGCAAAGGAAAACCCTACCACCAGTGGATTAAATTATTATGTACTGGCTAATGTCATATTTCCGCAAACAGGTTGTACAACTTTTGGATGTTCATTTGCTGATGCAACTGCAATAGCCAACAGCTTAAAGTTTAGTGATGTGTTTTTCAAGTACTGTTGCAGGGATTATTCAGTATGGGAAGAATCCGGAACTGGGAAAAAGACCATAGTAGTTGGAAAGTTTGGTACAGCTGGATTGGGTTGGTATTTATTAAAGGGCGACCTGTGTTGTGAAGAAGCAGAAAAAATAGCCGGCATACCGAATGGCTGCAGTGGCAGGACCCAGGTACAATGTTATCCTGGCAGTTATTCAGCATGGAATCCTCAAACACAGAGAACCGAGTGTTTCTGTAATCCAGGTTTGGTATGGAATAGCACAAAAACAGCTTGTATACCATCACATGTCGACTGCTCAAAAACCTATGCTAATTCCGAAGCCCGTTGGGATGCTGCAACCAATCAATACCTCTGTTATTGCAAACAGGGATATGAATGGAATGCTGCAAAAACTGCCTGTGTATTGTCGGTACCCGACTGCAATAGTTTTTATAAAAACTCCATAGCTGTGTGGGATGCAGCCAGCCAGAAATACCTGTGTAATTGCCCGCAGGGATATATGTGGAACCAGGCAAGAACCGAATGTATACCACAAAACCAGATCCCCGACTGTAACACCTATTACAAAAACTCTGTAGCTGTATGGGACCAGGCAAGCCAGAAATACCTCTGTAATTGTCCGCAGGGGTATGTATGGAACCAGGCAAGAACCGAATGCGTACCGGCCATACCTGACTGCAATAGCTATTATAAAAACTCTGTAGCGGTATGGGATGCAGCCAGTCAAAAATACCTGTGCAACTGTCCGCAGGGATACCAATGGAATGCTAACAGAACGGAGTGTGTAACAATTCAAAACCAGGTTCCTGACTGTAATGCTACCTACAAGAATTCATATGCAGCCTGGGATGCCGCATCAAATCAATACCTGTGTTATTGCAAACAGGGATACGACTGGAATGCAACCAGGACCGAGTGTGTACCTGTAACTAACAGGGATAACCCTTATGTAGCTCCTGAACAGAAAAAAACAGGTGTATGCAACATACAATATAAAAGTGGGGCCAACGAACCTGAACAGTACACGATTGATGTACAGAGAAAAACCGGTAGCCTTACTTTTACCTATAATACCTATACTGTAAAAGACAGGATACATATTTATTATAACGGCACCAAAGTATTTGATAGCGGATGTGTAGGCTCAAGTGGTTCCCAGGTATTAACCTTGAACGGGTATTCCAGCGTGTTCACCATTATAGTTGATCCAAGATGTGATAAAGATCAATCAAACACGGCATGGGATTTTACAATGGGTTGTCCTAATTAAAGTAATAAGTTACTGCATGAAATCAATTGGAAGGTAGAAGCTGCTTAGCTAGCACCGGGTCAACCGGCCGGTTGAAAAAACCAGCTATCAGCCTCTGTTCTCTTTCTCCTGGAAATTGGAATTTCAAACCTATTCTTTAAAACAAAATGATCGTTCTTTAATTCATCAATATGGTACCTGTTAACCAGGTACGAACGATGACTCCAGAAAAAATTTTTATCAATGAGTATGTCTTCGAAATACGATAAAGTTTTAGACGACAACTCCCGGGAGCCATTTGACAAATGGATATAACTGTAGTTACGCTCCCCTTCAATATGTGTAATTTGCTTTAATGGTAACCGCAAGGTTCCGCTTTGTGTTGGCAACACCAGCTTTTGATCTTCCACCGATTTTGATTCAAGATTTGACAAGGCATGCTTAACTTCAATCTTATTACCTGCAGACTTCATAAAACGTTTTATCGCTTCATCAAGCTCATTTTCATTAATTGGTTTGATCAAATAGTCTAAGGCGTTAAACCTGAATGCCCTGATGGCATAGTGACTGTGCGATGTGGTAAAAATAGTTTGAAAATTGATGTCATCTACCTGCTGCAGCAATTCAAAGGCTGTCATATCAGGTAATTCAATATCCAGGAAAACAACATTGGGCTTTTCAGAAGCAATTAATTGCAATGCTTTATTACCGGTATCAGCAATATCCAAAACAGCAATATCGGTTGCATGTTGCTCAAGCAGGTCGTGCAAAACCGTTGCCATAAAGGCATTATCTTCAACTATTAAAGCTTTAATTGGTTTCATAAATAAACTTGAAGTAAATATACAGCACTATTTAAAACCGTTTGATAATTATAGCTACCTTATGATAATTCAATGGTAGTTTCTGCGGATTTTATATCATAGTTTTAGCCAACCATAATTAACCTTAGATGCGCTCAACCAGATTTTTATTACTCTTTTTATTGTTTTTAACTGCTGGATTATTTTTTTCATCCATAACCTTCGGGCAAACCAGGACGGATGATGAACTGTATGCCATCTGGAAAGATAAATCGAAACCGGAAACAGTAAGATTAGAAGCCATTTGGGAGAGAATGAATTTAGATTCCATGCCCAACCAGGAACCAAATTGGTGGCAGAAATGGAAAAATGAACCTAAGGAAGCCATTGAACTGGCTATAAAAAACGATAAAAAGGGCTACTTACCACTATTTTATATGATGACAACAGCAGCTTGTGCCGACAACACTGAATGTATGTGTGCTGCTGCAAAAAAAGCTATAGAAAGTGCAAAAATTGCCAATGCGTCCAAACTACCTTTTATTTTCTGGGCATATGGCGTGTTAAAATTTCAATGCAAAGAAGATGTGAAAGAGGAAGTGATAATCAATGAATTCAATAAATTGAAAAGATCTCTTTCTGATAAACCTTCAGACTTTAAAATTCTCAGGGATGCAAATTTAGAATTAGCCGATTGGTACCAACAGAATGAAAAATATCCACAAGCCTTGGTCTATCTCTTAGAAACCCAGCGTTTATCGGAAGAATTAAAGTTGACAGACTATACCTATGGCCGAAGTAACGAAGGACTTTCAGCAATTCATACCCAGATAGGAAACTATAAAGAAGCGGAAAAATATATTGATAAAAGCCTGCAGATAGCTCATTCACGGAAAGATACCTTTAGCCTGGGCAGCTCCTACCTGGGTAAATCCAATCTAATGCTGAAATTAAAAGATGAAGCAAAAGCCCAACGCTATATAGATTCTGCTATGTACGTTATGAAGAATGTTAAACACTGTGAGCCTTGTTATAATATCGCAAAAACATTAAACGCAGGTATTAAAAACTTATCCAAAAACTATTCGGGAGCATTAGCTGAACTGAATGAGGTACAAGAATTTTATAATGGAAGCAAAGAGCAAAAGCCCGAGTCCCTTTTTTATACAGAAAAAGCAAGGGCTTATTTGGGCTTGAAAAATTATAACAGTGCTATTCGAACGATTGACTCAGTAAAAACATCTGCACAAATTTATAATAAAGAAGTTTCAGATAAATATGAGATCCTCTCCCAATCTTACGAAGGCTTAGGGGATTACAAAAATGCGCTGCAGAATTACAAGTTACGTATGCAGACAGAAGATACATTAGCCAAATGGAGAAACAGCAGCGAGGTAACCCGTTTGGAGCTGGAAAATCAATTTACGCAGCAACAGCTAAAATCTCAACTCGATTTTCAAAGTCAGATTAATAAACAAAAGGCCACCAGGAACTGGATTCTGTTTTCAGGCATTTCAGCTTTGTTGCTTGCTTTGGGATTGTTTGCAAGACTTAGACATACCCGAAGAACACAAAGAGAGTTGCAACAGAAAAATGAAATCATAGAAGCCGAAAAAGAAAAAGCCGAAGCCAGTGAAAAAGCCAAACATCAGTTTCTTGCCAATATGAGCCACGAAATACGTACACCTATGAATGCCATCAAAGGCATGACTGATATTTTAATAAGACGTAATCCAAAGGAAGATCAGAAAGAATACCTGGAGGGCATAAAACAATCTTCGGACTCTTTGCTGGTAATTATTAATGATATACTTGACATCTCAAAAATTGAAGCTGGCAAAATAGAATTAGTAAACGAACCATTCTCAGTAAATGAGTTAACAGATAATGTCTATACCATCATGCAGTTTAAAGCCGAAGAAAAAGGCCTGCAACTAAAAAAAGATATCCCCGCAGAACTGTTATATGTTAAAGGCGATGTCACCAGGCTACGCCAGGTTCTTATCAATTTAATTGGCAACGCCATTAAGTTTACTGAAAAAGGCGTCGTTACAATTACTATTAGATCTGATAAAGCTGATGGCAAATTAAACCTGCATTTTACTATATCTGATACCGGTATCGGTATTGATAAAGATCACGCAGATAAAATATTCAGATCTTTTGAGCAGGCTTACAGCGATACCAGCAGAAAATTTGGTGGTACGGGGTTAGGTTTAAGTATTTCTAAAAAGCTGGTAGAATTGCATAATGGTAAAATTTGGGTAGAGAGTGAAAAAGGCAGGGGTAGCCAGTTTCATTTTACAATTGCCTATGAAATTGCAGCCATAAAAATTGAAAATACTCATACAGAAACTACAAATAACAATATCACAGAATCGCTGAGGGGCATTACCATACTGCTTGCAGAAGACAATCAATTTAATGCAGTGGTAGCCCAGGAAGAATTAGAAGATGCCATTGAAGGCGTTAAAGTTGAAGTGGCCGAAAATGGCGCCATTGCTGTTGAAAAATTAAGATCATCGCATTTTGATATTATTTTGATGGATGTGCAAATGCCCACTATGAATGGTTACGAAGCCACCAAAGCGATCAGGGCTTTAGACAACGAAAAAGCCAACATACCCATCATTGCCATGACGGCCAATGTGCTTAAAGAAGAAGTTGATCTATGCCAGCAGGCAGGAATGAATGATTTTATTGGGAAGCCTTTTGACACCGGCGAATTAATACAAAAGATTTATACCTTAACAAATAAAAAATCATGACGAATAACAATCCAACCATTTTCATTGTAGATGATGAGCCGTTATTATCCGAAATGTTAACGGATTATCTAAAAGATCAACACGATGGTTTCAACATACGATCTTTCCCAACCGGGGAAGCATGCTTGCAAAGTTTGGATGAACAACCAGGTGCTGTAGTGCTGGATTATCATCTGAACTCAAAAGAAAAAGATGCAGCCAATGGTATTGATATCCTTAAGGAAATAAAAAAGCGAAACAAAGCTTTACCGGTAATCATACTATCCAGCCAGGAAAGTTATGGAACGGCTGCAAAAACCATCATGTATGGGGCTGTACATTATGTGGTTAAAAGCCAGGACGCTTTTAAAGAGATTTTTCAACTGATCAAAGCCAATGTATGATGGTAGATTTAACTTTCTTAAAAAAATTCACAAAAGACGATCCAAAAAAAATGAAACGCTACATTGGATTATACCTTGATGTAGCGCCAAAAACCTTTGAGGAAATGAAACGCAATCTCAATCACAGGGATTGGGAACAGCTGCGTATCAATGCACATTCCTTAAAGCCGCAAGCTGATTTTATGGGTATTGATAGTTTAAAATAAGAGCTTATCAAACTAGAAGAAGCTGTGAAAGCGAACAATATTGATGCTCTTGAAAACCTGTTTAATGGATCGCTTAGAATATCTGCTGCTTCGGAGATCATACTTAAAGAGATGTTAGATCACCTACCCTAACAGCAGTTCAGTGGTATGATCAAGTAGATGGTAATAAATGCTCTGCCATCACCAGGTCAACCGGCCGGGTGATTTTAAAATTATTCTCCTCCCCTTCCACCAACTGCACTTTTAAACCAAATGCTTCCACTACGGTTGCTTCATCAGTAAACTTGTCTTTATAATCTATCTGGTAGGCTGGCAATAATATCTTGCTGTGAAAGGTTTGTGGTGTTTGTACCAGTTTAATAAAATTGCGTTCCAATGCTTCGTTACCATCCTCGGTAATGATACGTACACTGTCTTTGCTGTCGATGACAGGTATGGCTGAACCGGTTTCCATAGCCGCTTCATAACATCTTTTTATGAGATCTACACTAACCAGACAACGCACAGCGTCGTGCACAAAAACAATTGCTTCTTCGTTTACCAGTTGCAAACCGTTTTGTACAGAGTGAAACCTGGTGCGCCCGCCAATGGTTATCTGTATACGGCTGTAATCAAAAAAAGCATCAATGATCTCCTGGCCTGCAGCAATATGCTCTTCTGGCAACACTAAAATGATCTGTAAGTCATCATAAGCCTGTAAAAAAGAATGGATGGTATAATATAAAACAGGTTTACCCTTTAACAGCAGGAACTGTTTGGGTGTTGTATGGTTCATACGGGTTCCGGTTCCACCGGCAACTATAACAGCAAATTTTTTCATAGTATCTCGGTTATCAAACCACTGGTCAATCTTTGTAAATTCCTATAATTTTTTCTCCCGTGCTGTTCTTCATTCCGCGGTACATACCAGCACTGTTAAAGATCATAGCAGCATTTCCTTTTGCATCCACGCCGATCATGCCGCCCTCACCATCCATCTTCACCAGTTTTACATTTACCACTTCGTTCATCGCTTCCTGCAAACTCATGCCTTTGTATTCCATCAGGCAGCTTACATCATGTGCGGCAACTGCACAAATAAACGGCTCACCATGGCCGGTACAGCTTATGGCGCAGGTTGCATTATTTGCATAAGTACCTGCACCAATTAAAGGGCTGTCGCCTATGCGGCCATATTTTTTGTTGGTCATACCACCGGTGCTGGTAGCACCTGCAATATTTCCATCTTTGTCGCAGGCTACAGCACCAACAGTTCCAAATTTTTTATCCTTCATCAGTTCTTCCACGCCTTTGTGAGTATGATCCAGTGAATAGTTATCACTGTCTCTTATCTCCTTCCACTGGTCGTATCGGAACTGTGAGAAAAAATATTCATCAGGCTCCAGTTTAATTCCTTGTTTGATGGCAAAGTCATTGGCACCCTTACCGCTTAAAAAAACATGGTTGCTGTTCAGCATCACTTCGGTGGCCAGTTCTATCGGGTTGCGTACATTTCGTATGCCTGCAACCGATCCGGCTGAGAGGTCTTTTCCATCCATGATGGCTGCATCCATTTCCTGCAGGCCTTTCTTGGTAAATACTGAACCACGGCCGGCATTGAATAACAGGTTATCTTCCAGTACAACAATAGATGCTTTGACTGCATTTACCGCCGAGCCTCCTTCTTCCAGCACAGCATAACCTGCTGCCAGTGCATCTTCCAGTCCGTTTATATAAGCCTTTTCCAGTTCGGGGGTCATATCTTCTTTCAGTATGGTTCCGGCTCCGCCGTGAATAGCAATCGAAAATTTCTGCATACGTGTTATTGGGTATTTAAATGTTGCCCAAAAATATCTAATTTCCCTGCATAAACCATCTGTAATTTTTATTTCATGTTCAAAAGGAAATTATCGGTAAGTGACTGGCTGCTCATCCTCGTAAATCTTATCCCGCTGTACTGTGTATGGTTTGAGGACTGGAACGCATCAGAGGTCTTCCTGGTGTATTGCCTGGAGACGGTGATCGTAGGGATATTCAATGTACTTAAAATGGCCTGTGTTACCATTTTTGTAAAGAGCAGCGATACCTGGGAGAATGGTGGCAGCATTACCAAGCAAAGCGGCTGGTTCTTCATTTTCTTTTTTATTGTACACTATGGCTTTTTTGTTTTTGTGCAAACACAGATATTTTTTGGTGTAAGCGGCCTGGTTCCTGACGGATCTCTTTTTGGAAGTTATAGTAAAATACCTGAACTGCTGGGCAATAATGGAAAACTGATGTTGCTGATATTTATCGTTTATTACACTCTCCAGAACCTGTTTGATTTTTTCCTGTCGGGGGTTTACAAAACTATCTCCCTGGGCAGGCTGATGTTTGAACCATACATAAGGATCTTTGTGCAACAGATCGTAGTGATATTAGGCAGTATGTTCTTAAGTTTTGGCGCCGGTAAGATATTTATCCTCGTTTTTGTTCTTGTAAAGATATTCTTTGAACTGTTCGTGAATTTCAACCGGTTCCTGGCTATTGCAGAAAAAAGACAACAGCTCAGAAATGAAAGGGAGAAGAAAATTACAAAACAGTAAAGCTATAGACAATTGCTTTCTTCTTTCCCGGCTTCAAGTATTCATTTTTGTTTAAAAAGGTTGACGATAAGTCAGCATCCGGAAAGAGTTTCGTCAAAACATCTGTAATGGAGTCAAGTTTACCAGCCAGGAATATTTCTTTTTTCAGGGTGAGATCAATGGATTGGGGCAGGGGATTACTATCCAGGAACTTTCTCCATTCTGTATCAGGATTATTCTTGCTAAACTCATCTGCAGCTTCCTCCTGGGTAACTATGTTAATTTTTTTGAAAAGATTGAGGGCTAACAGTTTTAAAGAGTCATTTTTCAGATCGGAAATACTGGTATAACCCGGGTAGAACAACATATAATGGCTGCCAGCTGAAGCGGCATTCTGAAAATAATTGTCTACATCCAGTTTAATGTAGCCTCTACTTCCTTTTGAAAGTTGTTTCAAATAACCCTCATTGTAAATAGCAATTGTAAACAAAGTATCTGCAATCATTCTAAGATCACTTAAACTATCTGGCTCAAATTTATCGCCATTGAGCAGCCCGGTATATTCAATCTTTAGTTGTCCCTTTTCACCTTGAGCAGTTTTTGAAATGCTATATGAGATACCGTCATCATTGCCTGATGGTGTCCAGGTGATTTTACTAAAATCAGGTTGATTTGAATAGCACGAAAAAAATATCGCCGGGGAAAGAAAGAGTACCAGGTTACTATTTATCTTTTTCATTGAAGCAGATGTTTGCTTTCGGCTAATAATTTTTCTTTATTAATAGCCACTGTTCCAACTTCTTCACAAACAAGCCCGCCTGCAATATTAGCCATTTCAGCCATTAATTTTGTATCACCGGTTGCGGCAAAAACCAATGCGGCAACAGCTATCACCGTATCTCCTGCGCCACTTACATCGGCAACGCTGCGGATATGTGTAGGAATAATAGCGGCATCATTTTCCTGCTGGTAGAAAACACCTTTCTCAGATAAAGTGATCAATGAAATGCGGTGCTTCAGTTTTTCCTGCAACAGCAAATGCATTTCTTTTAATGCCCCCAGGCTGATATCATCCTGCAGGATGTTCAACCCGTCCTTTATCTCCTTCAGGTTTGGTTTAAAAATATCAACGCCTCCATAAGCAAAGAAATTTTTCCGCTTGGGATCTACCGCAGTAAGTATATTATGCTTCCTGCATAAAACAGTGATCCTTTTTATTACATTTTCTGTAAGTACCCCTTTGTTATAATCTTCCAGTATTACTATGGCGGGACTTTCAGCAGCCACATAATTCTCAAAGGCATACATTAGCCTGTCTTCATCCTCAGCATCTATATCATTGGCCATCTCAGCATCCAGGCGCATCATATGCTGGTTACGGCTTATGATACGGATCTTGTTGGTAGTAACCCGGCTTTCACTCTGAACCAGGTATTTGGTGTTGATATTATTTTTGTGCAACAAGCCGGTCAATTGTTCTCCATCCTCATCCTTACCCAATACACTGATCATGCTCACATGGGCGCCCAGTGAAGCGATATTCAGGGCGACGTTACCTGCTCCGCCAATACGTTGTTCTTTTTTACTTACAGCCACAACCGGTACCGGTGCTTCGGGGGAGATACGTTCTACATGTCCCCACCAGTATGTATCCAGCATTACATCGCCGATAACGGCAACTTTCAGTTGTGTAAGGTCATGGAATAATTTTTCGAAATCCATTATACTTGTTCTTTTTTTCTATTCGCAACTGCGATATAATATATGGGTATGCCTGCCAATACAATTATTAAACCAGGCCATGTAAATGCAGGCTTATAAATTATTAACAGTACACAAAAAGCAATGGCCATTAAAATATAGATAGCCGGTAACAATGGATAACCAAATGCTTTGTAAGGTCGGTCGGCATCCGGCCTGTTTTTTCTTAAAATAAAAATACCCAGTATGGTTAATGCATAAAACATCACCACTACAAATGAGATCATATCAAGCAGATCGCCATATTTACCGCTGAGGCATAATACCGACGCTACAATACACTGGATCCACAATGCAAATTCGGGTACATTATTTTTATTTAGTTCACCTGTTTTTTTGAAGAACAAGCCGTCTTTAGCCATAGTATAATACACCCTTGCGCCCGCAAGTATCAAACCATTGTTGCAACCGAAAGTTGATATCATGATCATTACTGCAATTACATAAGTTCCGATATTGCCAAATATAGCTTTACTTGCTGCAACCGCTACCCTGTCCTGCGGAGCAGAAGCAATTTCATTTAATGGCAACACACTTACATACATCAGGTTTGCTGATACATAGATAATTGTAACAACCAATGTTCCTAAAAATAAAGCCAGGCCAATATTACGTTTGGGGTTTTTTACTTCTCCCGCAATAAAAGTTACATTGTTCCATGCATCGCTGCTAAAAATAGAACCTACCATGGAAGCAGCAATAGCTCCCAGGATTGCCGAACCTGCAACACCACCAATAACAGCGCCTTCAGCATTCCTGCTCGTCATTTGCCAGGCGTCTGTCCAGTTTTCATTCCATATACTGCCTTTTGCAGCCAACAGAAGGCCAAAGATTATTAAGCCAAAGAGTGAAAGTAATTTTACAACGGTAAAAGTCGTCTGTATCATTTTCCCCCCCTGAATACCTTTGGTATTTATATAAGTAAGAAAAGTGATAAGCACAATAGAGACGAGTTGTCCTGCATTGATCTTTATAAAACCAAGATCGGCTAAAATATTTTCCGGGCCAAGGCCGGGTACAATATAAGCCAGGAATTTACTGAATGCAACACCTACTGCTGCAATGGTTGCCGTTTGTATCACCGCAAAAAAACTCCAGCCATACAAGAAACCTGCTAACGGGTTGAAAGCTTCTTTTAAATACACATACTGACCTCCTGCTTTGGGGTACATAGCACTCAACTCCCCATAACTCAATGCAGCAGTTAAGGTCATAAACCCGGTAATTAACCAAACGGCGATCAGCCAGCCGGCGCTACCAACGTTACGTGTAATATCGGCGCTTACAATAAAAATACCGGATCCGATCATGGAGCCGGCAACGATCATGGTGGAATCAAATAACCCAAGCGTTGGTTTAAAAGCAGTAGTTTGTTCTGACATAATGTATGGTGTTTTATGTAGTTTACCAGGGTGGCCAATCTTTAAAAGATTAGCAACCCTGTCATTCACAGAACAAGATATAGAAATTGTGGGAATTTATTTATTTGCTTCGGCTTTCATTTTAGCATTCATGCCCTTTATTACATCGTTGGTGATATTGAGCGTAGAATCTTTGAACACCATATAATCGAGCCCGGTACCGGTAGTGAAGATGTACATATATTTTTTATCCTGGTTATACTCACTTAAAAAATCTTTCAGCTTCTTCTGTATCCCTTCCATGATGCCAAAACTTTTTTCATTCAGGGCCTGGCTTTGTTCCTGTTTTCTCCTGTCTATTTTCTGCTGCTGTTCCATCAGTTTACCCTGGAATATCTCAGCTTCTTCCTGCGTAATGGCTGCGCCTTTTTTTAAAAAGTTATCTTTTTGTGCCTGCAGATTACGGTAGCCATCTTCCTGCTCCTGCTCGATCACCTTCATGGCCGCCTCCAGTTCTTTACGCTTATCTTTTATAAAAGTTATCTTTTCATTTAAAGAATCTAACTCAACGTAAGCAAGCGGTGGCCTGTATCCATTGGTTGCAACCATCGAATTGTTGTTCAATTTGGCAGCCACATCTTTTGTCTTTTTTCCCGAAAAATCGTAATAATAAAGGTACCCGACAGCAAGCAGCAATACAACGTTCAATACAAGAGATAAATTTTTCATCATGCACTTTTATTTGCCGGCAATATACTCAGAAACACGTACAGGGCAATAATTTTTGGAGTTTTTTAGGAAAGGGTTAACGCCAGATAATAGCTTAAATAAATAAGAATTAACATTGAATATTAAGCTTCGTACTTTTATTCAGTTAATTTCACCACAACGCCATAAATGCATTCAAAGCTAACCAGATTATGTTTCTAAAGATACTCACCGTAGCCGGCCTCGCCACTGTTGAAATTTATGCAGCTATTCCTGCAGGTTTTGCTTTAGGCCTTTCACCCTGGATCATTTTTTTTGCCAGCATAACCGGTGGTTTAGTGGGCGTTTTTGCAGCAGCTTTCCTGGGCGATAAGATCAGGTCATTCTTTCATAAAAATAAACCCACCAAAGAAGTGGCCGAAAAAAAGCATCCCGGAATATTAAAGCTCTGGAATAAATATGGCATAGTGGGGCTCGGGTTTTTGGGTACAGTTTCTGTTGGCGCACCCATAAGTATTGCAGTGGGCGTTGGCTTAAATGCCAATATAAAAAAACTGGTTACCTGGTGCTGTATTGGAGTATTTACAAGATGTATTGTTTTTACCTTGGTAGGTTATTATGGTTTACAACTCTTTTAGGTAGTCTCATCTTTTTAAAAATTTCCCGTTCAGCAACTTTTCCATCACTTCATCTTTAAGGGTGCGGCTGATAGGGATACGGTGCTGCCCCATGTGGATCTCATTGCCATCAATACTGTCAACACGGTTTGCTGCAATGATGAAAGACTTATGCACTTTAATGAATGCATTAACCGGTAAGTACTCCTCAACCGATTTAAAAGTAAGATAGCTGATGTATTTTTTTGTGGCAGTATGAATGGTTACATAATTCTGCAATGCTTCTACAAATAAAATATCAGCATACATTATTTTCACCAGGCTGTTATCGGCTTTTATAAAAAAATAATTTTGAGTAGCTTCCTGCACTCCCGTTTTATCATGTTGTTTTTGCCCCAGGAATTCTTTTGCCTTGAGTGCAGCTTTATAAAAACGATCGAACGAAACAGGCTTTACCAGGTAATCCAGGGCATTCACTTCAAAACCATCCAATGCATATTGGGGGTAGGCTGTTGTAAAAATAACTGCCGGCGGATTGGTTAGTGTTTTAAAAAAATCAATACCAGTAATCTTTGGCATCTGTATATCCAGGAAAAGCAACTGAACCTGCCCGCTGCCCAGTATCTCAGTTGCAGCCAGGGCATTATCAAATTCGCCCAGCAGGTTAAAGAAGTCAATATCTGAGATATATTCCTTTAAACCGGCCCTTGCCAGCGGTTCATCATCAATAATGATACAATTGATAGCCATAACTAGATTTTTATGGTTAATGTTACACCAAAAACATCTGCCTTGTTATTGATCAGCAGTGTATGCTTTTGTGGATACAACAGGTCAAGCCTTCTTTTTACATTTACAAGCCCGATACCTGAATGTTCATCGGTCACCAGTGCCGCAGGCTCTTTCGAATTGTCTATATTGAAAACAAATTCCCCCTTACCCAGTGCAAGCCGGATCTTTATAAAGTTAAGCCGGTCTTTATAATACGAAATATGCTTAAATGCATTTTCAACAAATGGTATAAGCAACAGCGGTTCAATAGAAAACCCTTTCACTTCCGGCGGAGAATCGAACTCTATAATATACTGGTCATCTTTACGCAGCTTTTGCAGGTCAATATAATCCTGCAGGTAGTGTATCTCTTTCTCTATCGCAACCTGTTTCCCATTCATTTCATACAACTGGTAGCGCAGCATCTCGGAGAACTTATGCAGTGCATCTCTTGCATCAGCATTGTTTTTATCAATTAAAAAATAGACAGAGTTGATGGAGTTGAATAAGAAATGAGGGTTTATCTGCGATTTGAGAAAATTCAGCTCGGCCTCTGCCTTTTCTTTGGCCATCTCTACCATGCGCTTCTGCATGCTGGTATAATCCACCATCAGCTTGATCGCCGCACCCGCCAGCACCAGGAAAAAATGAGGTATCACATTATCATATATCCTGGCTTTGAGGTTTCCGGTGATATTCAATAGTGTAGGGTTGTTCATGATGCGGCCAAGAATATTCATCTTCAGTGCACTGCTTACAACGATCATCAGGATAAAAAAGAAAGCAAACCAGAAATATTCCTTTTTATACAGCAGTTTTGGTATCAGTAGGTAATTCGTGATGTAAACCATCACGGCCAGGTCGGCCACTTTAATTAGTGTAACCTTGAAGGCTGTAGATTCCAGTGCATAGTCTTCATAACGCAAAAAAAACCATAGCCCGAAGATCAGCATCCAGATAAAGAGATGATGGAGCTTATACCTGATAAAAAAAGCGGCGTTGTGCATATGTCAAAATAAAAGTACAAATTTCACACGGCAATACCCATTACAGCAATGGCTGTATTTACCTGACGAAATGCCTGTTTCGCTTTATCAGGTAAAATGATCTTTTGGTGTAAATGATTTTACAATGGTTTTTTACCTGCGCAAATTTGCATCATTAAAATGCATGTTATGAAATTCATCTTATTAGCCTGCATACTCACTATCCTGATTCTATTCAAAGCTTCGCAACTGCACAATCCCAAATTGTCGGTTGGCAGTACCAACAAATTGGGAAAAAATATCCCCGGCTGTTCTGTCGTAAAATATGAAGAAGTATTATTACCCTTGCCGGCAAATGATAATCATTTTATAATATCAGCAATCATTCCACATTGGGATCCAACCTGCAAGTAATTCAATTACAATACTTACTGGATTCTTCCGGGGATTTATATAATTCTCACTTTCGTTCAAAGAGCCAATGCTGTCCCTGCTCCTGAATATTTACGGTATAAATATTGCCTGCCTTATTATAAACTAATCAGAGTTATGCAAAATTTCAATCAAAACATAAGCTATACTATTTACAATCTTATTGCTGTTTTGGAAGATGCAAAAAAGGGATACCTGCATGCATCAGAAAAAATCAAGGACAGTGTATTGTCTCTGTTAATGGAGCGCTATGGCTACCAGCGTGGCAGGTATAGCAGCGAGTTAAGAAAATTAATAAACAGTATGGGCACTACTGCCCCGGTTGACAAGCTTACCTTAAGCCTGTTGCAGCGTACCTGGATGGACCTGAAAAATACATTTAAAAGCGGCAAAAAAGAGCAGATCATTCAAGGTTGTATAAAAGCAGAGGAGACTGCATTAGAGAATTATGGACGTGCTATTGACGAATTGGAAGATAATTATGAAGTACGGGCTGTACTGCTGCAACAGTTTAATGGAATAAGAACCGTTTTAAATACCATTAAAGAATATAACCGGCAGCACACGCAGTTGGCGTAAAGAATAATAAACACAAACCAGCCATGGAGATCATCAACGATACGCTGAAAGAAAAGCTACAACAACTGGTATCATACCTATGCCAGGTCACCAAAGGATTTGAGAGCATTGCTGTGGATATTGAATGTAATAAACTAAAAACTGCCATATTTACTTTATCAATTGAAGCAAAGCAGTATGCTGAAGAAATAAGTGATCAGCTGCAGGAAATAAATATCAATCTTCCGTTAACAGCCACAGATCAACCCTGGAAAAAGATAGAAGCAGATATATATGAGCAGGCAGGTTGCTTAAAGGGAGGAGAGATCTTTGCGCTTTGTAATAATTGTGAGGCATATTTTAATAAATTCTATGAAGACATTCTTTTAGAATACCTGCCCCTTAAGAATTTTAAAGATATAGTTTCCTGCCAGTTATATGCCGCCAGGCTTTCTTTTATGAAGATCAGGTTATTGAATAAACTCAGGTTTAATAATACAATCGGAGTAGCATAAAAAATTTCAGAAGCGTTTATCAGGTCACCGGTTGTGGCAACGCAGCTCATAATTTTAAATTTTGTTGGCACGATTTTGATGCCACTTTATGTAACCAAAAAATAATACCATGTCAGTAAATCTTATCACAGCAGTACAGGAAAACCTGGGTTATCCCCCGCTGAAAAAAATTGATCCCAATTCGCAGGAAGTTTCTATTGGCAAAGATGATGCGATCACTAACAAATTCAGCCAGGCCGCAATACCAGCTGTGCTTACCGCTCTATACAGGTATGTACAAACAGATGAAGGTGCAGCGGATGTTTTAAATATAAAGAACAGCGATAATTGGACAACAAAAATATTTGATGATAACAGGAGGGAAGCCATTCAAACAATTACGGCCTATGCACAGCAATCCAATGTAGATCCGGTTGCCAAGATGAATGCGATCGCAAATGAAGCTGTAAAAGTTGCAAAAGAAAATCTGCCTGCCAATGCCGGTATCAAGGAAGTAAAAGACTTTTTTAGCAACCAGGTGCCAAACATCCTTCCTTATTTACCGGTTGAATTAAAAATGGGGGAATTGCTACATGATAATACGCTGGATGATAATACTAAAAAAATGGAAGGTCCGATATCCAGCCTGATGCAGAATATTGGTTCAGCATTTTCAAACCCGGTTACAGGCGATGAGATCAAAAATAAATAGAGGTTTAAACCTCATGGATGTAAAATATTTAGTTTAACCAATAGCCTTATAATGTTACCCGATAAGCATAAAAAAATAGTATTACCATACCTCATTAATGAGTGCATACTTGGCAACAGGCAAATGCAGGAGTTATTGTACGATAAGTTTGCTACGATCATGTATTATCAATGTTTGCGCTTTATTAAAAACCCCGTTGATGCTGAAGATGTGTTACAGGAAGGCTTCATCAAGGTTTTTGCAAACCTGCATAATTACAAGAATGAAGGATCTTTCGAAGGCTGGGTACGTAAGATAATGATCCGTACGGCTCTTTCGTATTTAAGAGACAATAAAAAATATACCTACCATATAGATATTGATTATGCTGCCATGGAGACCAGGGATACTCATGTTTTTGATACAATGGCTGAAAAAGATATTATGGGGCTGGTTGCAAAACTACCTTCACAATTTAAAAGAATATTCAGCCTGCATGTTATAGAAGGGTATAATCACAGGGAAGTAGCAGAAATTCTTGGATGTACAGAAAGCACAAGTAAATCACAGTTTTACAGGTTCAGGATAAGGCTTCAAAAGATATTAAAGCAGAGCGCATAAAAAAAAGAGCCCCGTTTAAAACGGGGCTCTTTTATATTCAAATTCGGTAATTATTACTCCTCTTCATCAAAGCTCATGGCTTCTTTGGTGGTCATCAGCAATTCGTATTCTTCTTTGCTTCCTACGATCATGTTTTCAAACTCACGCAGACCGGTTCCGGCTGGTATATGATGTCCTGTGATCACGTTCTCTTTCAGGCCAAGCATTTCATCAGTTTTGCCTTGTATAGCAGCACTACTCAATACTTTGGTTGTTTCCTGGAACGAAGCAGCAGATATCCAGCTATGTGTACCCAGCGATGCTTTGGTGATACCCAGCAACAATGGTGAAGATGTTGCAGGCTGTGCATCACGGAACTCAACTAATTTTTTATCTGCACGACGTAATACAGAATTCTCTTCACGTATCTCACGCAGTGTAACGATCTGACCGGATTTTAATTTAGTACTTTCACCAGCTTCCGTTACAACTTTCTTATCGTAGATGTAATCGTTCTCCATGTTAAAGTCCAAACGATCTTCTGTATCTCCTTCCAGGAATTTGGTATCACCGGCATCTTCGATCTTGATCTTACGCATCATCTGCCTTACGATCACTTCCACGTGTTTGTCATTGATCTTCACACCCTGTAAACGGTAAACTTCCTGTATCTCATTCACCACATATTCCTGAACAGCGAATGGGCCTTTAATAGCTAAGATATCAATTGGAGCAGTTTGTCCGTCACTTAATGCAGCACCGGCTTTCACAAAGTCACCATCCTGCACCAGGATCTGGCGGCTCAATGGAACCAGGTATTTTTTAACCACACCATCTTTTGCTTCAACAATGATCTCCCTGTTACCACGCTTGATAGCACCAAAAGCAACCACACCATCAATTTCACAAACAACTGCAGGATTACTTGGGTTACGTGCCTCAAACAATTCAGTTACACGAGGCAGACCACCTGTAATATCTTTCAGTTTGCTTAATACCCTTGGTATTTTAACCAGTACCTGTCCGCTCCTGATATCATCACCTTCTTCAACAACGATGTGAGAGCCTACCGGCAGGTTATATGTTTTCTTTTCTTTTCCTTCGATGATGATAGAAGGCAATTTGGTTTTATCTTTTGTTTCGATAACCACTTTTTCACGGTGACCGGTTTGCTCATCCGCTTCATCACGATAGGTTATACCTTCTATCAGACTTTCAAAATGAACACGTCCATTCAATTCTGCAACGATAACGTTGTTGAATGGATCCCATGTACAGATCACATCTCCTTTAGAAACTTTCTGTCCGTCTTTTACATTCAGAATAGCACCATAAGGAATATGAGCTGTATTCAATAAACGATCACTCTTCACGTCTATGTTCCTGATCTCACCGGTACGGCCGATAACTACATTTATTTTTTTACCCTGTCCGTCTTCTGTATGTACTGTACGCAACCCGTCAAACTGCAAAGTACCGTCAAACTTGGCTGCTAAGGTAGATTCTACTGATGCAGAACCAGCCACACCACCCACGTGGAAAGTACGCAGGGTAAGCTGTGTACCAGGCTCACCGATCGACTGTGCTGCAATAATACCTACTGCATCACCACGCTGGGCGATCATGCCCGATGCCAGGTTCTTACCATAACATTTAACACAAACACCACGCTTGCTTTCGCAAGTCAATACAGAACGTATCTCAACAGTATCAATCCCACTCTCTTCAATTTGTTTTGCCATCTCAGCACTAATCTCTTCGCCGGCATGTATCAATAATTCTTCCGTTACAGGATGGAAAACATCATGCAGACTCATACGGCCTTCGATCCTGTCGCTTAATGCTTCAATGATATCTTCATTATCTTTTAATGCAGATGTTGCAATACCACGCAAGGTTCCGCAATCTTCTTCATTAATAACCACGTCTTGTGAAACGTCAACCAGCCTACGTGTTAAGTAACCGGCATCCGCTGTTTTCAAAGCCGTATCTGCAAGACCCTTACGGGCACCGTGGGTAGAGATGAAGTATTCCAATACGCTCAAACCATCTTTAAAGTTTGCAAGGATCGGGTTCTCGATAATCTCACTTCCTGATGAACCAGACTTACGTGGTTTAGCCATCAAACCTCTTAAACCGGCAAGCTGTTTAATTTGCTGCTTGCTACCACGGGCTCCACTATCCAACATCATATATACAGAGTTGAAGCCTTGTTTGTTGGCAGCCAACTCCTGTATCAATGTTTCAGTTACTTTAGTATCCACACGGCTCCAGATGTCAATGATCTGGTTGTAACGCTCGTTATTAGTGATCAACCCCATGTTATAGTTGTCCCACACTTCAGCAACTTCGCCTTGTGCGTTCTCAACCAACATCGCTTTAATTTCCGGAATGATCAGGTCATTGATGTTGAACGATAATCCACCACGGAACGCCATACGGTATCCCAGTGTTTTAATATCATCCAAAAATTTAGCAGTGATAGGAACACTTGTCCATTTGATGATATCACCGATAATTTCACGCAATGCTTTTTTAGTTAATAAAGCATTGATATAGCCTACAGTTTTTGGAACGTGCTGGTTAAATATTACACGGCCAACCGTTGTATCTAATAATTTGTTGGTTAAAGTACCATCCGAATTACGAACATCAACTTTTACTTTGATGTTGGCATGCAGGTCGATCATTTTTTCATTGTAAGCAATGATCACCTCTTCAGGAGAATAAAATGATTTTCCTTCGCCTTTTACTTTTTCTTCTGGCGTAGATTTTTTACCCTTGGTGATGTAGTACAACCCAAGTACCATGTCCTGTGAAGGAAGGGTGATCGGCGTACCATTCTGTGGGTTCAAAATGTTGTGAGAAGAAAGCATTAGTAACTGGGCTTCCAGAATTGCAGCACTGCTCAAAGGCACGTGAACCGCCATCTGGTCACCATCAAAATCGGCGTTGAAGGCCGTAGTTACCAATGGGTGTAATTGAATCGCTTTACCTTCGATCAGTTTTGGCTGGAAAGCCTGTATTGACAAACGGTGAAGCGTTGGAGCCCTGTTCAACATAACCGGGTGCCCTTTCAAAATATTTTCTAAGATATCCCAGATGATCGCCTCTTTCTTGTCAACAAGTTTACGGGCCGATTTTACTGTTTTAACGATACCTCTTTCAATTAATTTACGAATGATAAACGGCTTGAACAATTCTGCCGCCATATCTTTTGGTAAACCACACTCGTGCATTTTCAATTCAGGACCTACCACGATAACCGAACGACCAGAATAGTCAACACGTTTACCCAATAAGTTCTGACGGAAACGACCTTGTTTACCTTTCAATACATCACTCAATGATTTCAAAGCACGTCCACCTTCTGCCTTTACAGCATTCGATTTACGGCTGTTATCGAACAATGAATCTATCGCTTCCTGCAGCATCCTTTTTTCATTACGGAGGATTACTTCAGGGGCTTTAATTTCCAATAACCTTTTTAAACGGTTATTACGAATGATAACACGGCGATACAGATCATTCAGATCAGATGATGCAAAACGGCCGCCATCCAAAGGAACAAGCGGACGCAGTTCCGGTGGAATAACAGGAATGTATTGCATAACCATCCACTCAGGACGGTTGTTGATCCTTGTATTAGCATCACGGAAGCTTTCAACAACACTCAATCTTTTTAAAGCATCGGCTTTACGTTGCTGGGATGTTTCGTTGGCAGCAGCGTTACGCAGATCAAAACTTAATTGATCAAGATCGATGCGCTGTAACATATCATGCACAGCTTCAGCACCCATCTTAGCAACAAATTTGTTTGGATCTTCATCCGGCAAATGCTGGTTATCTTTTGGAAGTGTATCTAAAATATCCAGGTATTCTTCTTCAGTTAAAAGATCAGCGTAGTTCTGGCCTTTATCTGTACGGATACCTGGTTGTATAACCACATAACGTTCGTAATAAACAATGCTCTCTAATTTCTTAGAGCTCATGCCCAACAAATAACCGATCTTATTTGGTAAAGATTTAAAATACCAGATATGAACAACAGGCACCACCAGTTTGATGTGTCCCATTCTTTCACGACGAACTTTTTTCTCTGTTACTTCCACACCGCAACGGTCGCACACAATACCCTTGTAACGGATACGCTTGTATTTACCGCAGGCACACTCATAATCTTTTACCGGCCCAAAAATCCTTTCGCAAAACAAACCATCACGTTCAGGTTTGTAAGTACGGTAGTTAATGGTTTCCGGCTTTAAAACTTCACCATAGCTTTTTTCCAAAATGCTGTCTGGAGAAGCCAAACCAATTGTGATTTGAGAAAATGTTGGCCTTGGACGGTTTTCTTTTTTGAATGCCATGTTATAATTAAAAATTAAAAATTAAAAATTAAAAAATGATTGAGTTCGGCAGGCTGTCTTTTTGACTTTTGCCTTTTTACTTTTTACTTATCAATCAAATTTTAGATCAAGTCCCAATCCTCTTAACTCATGAACCAATACATTGAACGATTCAGGAATACCGGCTCTTGGAATGTTATCACCTTTTACAATTGCCTCGTACGTTTTGGCCCTTCCGATGATATCATCAGATTTAAGCGTTAACAACTCCTGCAAAATGTTAGATGCACCATATGCTTCCAGTGCCCAAACCTCCATCTCACCAAAACGCTGACCACCAAACTGAGCTTTACCACCCAGCGGTTGTTGTGTAATAAGAGAGTATGGTCCGATTGAACGTGCATGCATTTTATCATCTACCATGTGGTGCAGCTTAATTACATAAATGATACCCACGGTTGCTTTCTGATCGAAGCGGTCGCCGGTTTCACCATCATATAAATAAGTATGGCCAAACTTAGGTAAGCCTGCAGCGGTGATCTGTTCGTCAATTTCCTCAACACTTGCACCATCAAAGATTGGTGTTGCAAAGCGCATTCCCAGCTTTTCACCGGCCCAGCCAAGTACAGTTTCATAGATCTGCCCGAGGTTCATACGACTAGGCACACCCAATGGATTCAATACGATATCAACCGGTGTTCCATCTTCAAGGAACGGCATATCTTCCTGGCGAACGATCTTGGCAACAATACCTTTG
>JADMIO011281663.1_pt1 | contig 33032 bp, 37 predicted proteins | sample 8958161 | NCBI WGS metagenome assembly JADMIO01 (sample SAMN16585339, study PRJNA669376) | soil metagenome | isolation source: Crop rotation soil | place: USA: Cullars Rotation, Alabama | collected 2011
GCCGCGACTTCAAGTCACGTGAATTCCAAGCTTCGGATCCCACTGTGCTGGAAAGCGCAATCCGTGCTCCGCAGTGCCTCATTTCAGGAGCGCATAGACCACTATCGCAACGACCCGCAACTCCGCGACCTCACTGTGCAGCTTGCTCAAATTCGCGCCGCTGTTGATCTGTCAACAGAGATGATAGAGCGCGCGCTGGCCGGCAAAGATGACCAGGCGCTTGCCTCAGCGTTGGTCATCTTGAACGCGCAATCTACCGCGTTCGCTGGCATCGCAAAGCGTGAAGCCGAAATCGCCGCCACCGAACAACAAATCCGCCAGGCCGATTTGACATTGGCCCTGACTGAAATGCAACTCACATTTGCCGATACCCTCGCTGCCATATGCGATGCGACCGGTAGTGACCTCGACAGTGTGCGCGCTATTGTGCTGCCTGTTCTCGCTGAGAGATTGAAACGTGCCGCCAGTCCTGTTGTGAGGCAGAGTGTGTTGCCGGAGTTGAAATGATGCTAACCTGACGCATGGTCTATTGTGTCAAGTTGGCAGTGTGGCAGCTTTGGTGCTTGCGCGCGTGCCTGTCTGTGCGCGTGGTCGCGTGTGCGTGTCTGCCCGGCTGTGCGGGGACGTGCAGGGGGTGGCCTCTCGCAAAACTGGCGTTGTGTCAATAGTGGGGCGAGGGGGCAACTGATTTCTCACGAATCAAAATTTTGGACTTCTGACTTTTTATTGCCCTTTTTTATTCTTCTGATAATGCAGCCTCTTGTTCCGTTGCCGCTCTTTCCTGAGCATGGTGACGTGGTCTTCGGCGTTGCCTGCAATGAACTCGGAAACGCGCTGTTTCCACACGATTTCCGACGGTGAGAAAACACCCGTTTCCTCACCTATGGCAAATTCGTTGCTTTTAATACCTTTTGTATTTGATGTATCGGGTAGATTTTGCCCTATGATTTGAGTTGAGGTCTCGGTGTCCTGCGTTTCCACCCGCTGTGATGAAAGCCGATACAAGTAACCTCGCCGCGGCTGCCCCTGCACCACTGGCCTGCGCGCGATGATGCCGCCTTCCAGCGCCTCTTTAATACCGTCCTTCGCCGTGCGCTCACTCAGGCCGCCGAGAAAGGCGAAGTCGGGAATCGTTAGGCGCGCTTCTTCTTTGTTCCAACCAATTGTCTGATCGGCGACGACCAGCGCGACGCGCAGCGCCCCGTCGCTTATTTCGCACAGCCGGCGCACGATGGCGTGGGGAACGCGAGTGAAGCCGCCGTCGTGAATTTGGCTCCGCTGATTGGCCGGATTTTTCTTCTGGGTTTTTGCTACACTGCTTGCCACGAGCGCGCGCCTCCCGCTAAGGCCGTGTTTCCAGAAGCCCGCGCGGGCAGCGAACTCGCGCGGGCTTCGTTATCTCCCCCGGTCATTCCCGGTCGTTTTCTACCACCATGACGGGAAACCCACGGGAAACCCAAAAATCACCTGCTGTGCTACCGCGCTCGGATTGGCAGCCATAAGTGACGCCTGCCCTTGCTGTTCCCGTGTCAGCGCGGCATCGCATTCGGCGCACACGTTGCCGCTTGCCACGTTGCCGCTTGCAATGACGCGCTCGCACCGAAAGCACAGCGGGGCGTTGCTGTTCACCAAGTCGCGCACGCGGGCGATGCGCTGCATGACGGCCACGGTTGCGAGGTCGCCGTCTTCAAGCGGGTTGCCTGGGTCGTTGGACATGGCTTGCAGTTTACCTACCTTCCGCTGCCATCTGCGCGTCGCGCGTGGTAAAATAAGAGTTGCCATGCCCAACGCACCTACGGACGATGACTTCGCCAAAAACCTTCTGCCGATTCACTCTCAGGAAAACGAATTTGGGCCACCGCGCGAGCTGAGCGAGGAGGAGCCTGAGGCGCTTCGCGCTGAGTGGGATGAAGCGGACTGCAACGTGATGCTCTTCCAGGCCCGACGGCTTGGCGAGGCGTGGGAACGCGCGGCAGCGGCAAGGGAGGCGGCAAGGGAGGCGGCAAGAGAAAAGGAGAATTCATAACCAAACGCCTTCAAGTATCGTTTTCGTCCAAGTGGAATCGGACGCAACGGAAGAACAGGTGCGCGCCACCGTGCTGCGCGACCTTCGAGCGCATTCGTCCGGTGGCATGGGTGGCCCAAGCAGTGGCGCCGAATGGCATACGGCGTTCCTTGATGGCAGCGGTGCGCGCGTGGACGTGGTTGCGGAGCCGGAGAGCGTTTCGATTTGTGGCGATGCCTAAACTACCTGCTTACACTATTTACGTTGCACTCAGGCCCCGCCTCGCCGCCAACGGCACCGGCACGCTTGACACGTCACGCCACATGATGCACCACTGGGGGCCGATTTGGAAAGACGGCTCCATCGGCGGCGTGCAGTGGCAATTGTTCGCACGCCGTGCCGCTCACTCGAATCATCGGCGCGTTTATCGGTTGCGTCGTCAGCACGTAAAACGCTGTCATGCCCGGTGCGAGGAGACCGGTGCGAGGAGACCGGTGCGAGGAAAAACCGATGACTCGGCGCAAGTGGTCGAAATCAGGGCACCCTATTGGTCACGGCCTCGTTTGGCTTGCCTCTATCGCCCTTGCACAAGCGGGCTGGCCGACTGGCTGATAATCGGCTGGGCGCGCACGTTCGACGTGACGCATTTTCGTTATCTGAGCAATGCATAGGAAATCTCCTCAGAAATCTCCTCAGAAATCTCCTTCCGCCGCCGCCTCGGCAGCGCCGCCCTCCGGTCTCACGCAAGACTTGACGGCGAACATGGCGCCGCCGCTGGCGCAGATATTCGAGGCGACCACCGCCACCAAAGCCGACGACCGCGCCGCCTACAGGGCGTTTCAGAAACGGTATCGCTACGACCGCGTGGCGTTCGTGCACGACTGTTTTGCATGGGAAGAAGGGCAAGCGCCCGCGCCCTATCAGGACGAAATCCTCGGCCTTTTCGACACGCATGATCGCGTGGCGGTGTATGGGCCGCGCAGCCTGGGCAAAACTGCCGTGGAAAGCTGGCTCGCGCTTCACTGCGCGCTAACGTGGGACGGCGATAGGACGCGCGACTGGAAGATGATGGTGACGGCGGGCGCGTGGGGACAGTTGGAAGACTACCTGTGGCCGGAAATCAGCAAGTGGGCAAACCGCCTGCGCTGGCATCGCGTGGGCCGCGAGCCGTTCAACACGCGCACCGAACTCTTGACCACACGCCTCAATCTCAGTCGCGGCCACATCTACAGCGTCAGTCCACAAAAGTCGCTGCTCATGGAAGGCGGCCACGCCGACTTTTTCTTCAACCTGTTCGATGAAGCAAAAGCGGTAGAGGACAGTGTGTTCGACGGCGCCGAAGGTGCGACGTTTGGCGCGGGCAGCGAATCTGAGGGCACGCACCAAAAAGCCAAGTTTGGCGCGTTCAGCACCCCCGGTGATACCAGCGGACGTTTTTATGACATTTGCCGCCATGCGCCGGGACTGGAAGATTGGCACGTCAGGCACGTTACGCTGGATGAGTGTATTGCCGCCGGGCGGATTAGCCGGGAAAAAGTTGAGGCGCGCGCTCGGCAATGGGGAATTAGCTCTCAGTTGTATATTAATCACTGCGAGGGAAATTTCGCGCCCCAGGACGCGGATGGCATCATTCCGCTGGCGTGGATAGAACTGGCGGCGACAAGGTGGCACGACTGGCAAGCGAGTGGCGGGCCGCAGGGCGAACTGCTCACTGCTGTGGCGTGCGACCCCGCCGACGGCGGCCTGGACGATAGCGTAATCGCTGAAGGCTACGGTGTGCGTATCGCGCGGGTGCGCGTGTTGGAAAAGCTGAGCAAGAAAGAAAATGACGGCGTCAGCCAGACGATGGCCGTAGTGGGCGCCATCGTCAACACTGTGGACGCCAAAGGTGGCCCGGACGCGAAGAAGAGCGTGAAGGTCATCATAGATGCCAACGGCGTGGGCGCTGGCGTGGCGAGCCGGGCGAAGGAACAGGGCTACGACGTGGAATCATGGATTGACAGCAGTAAGCCCGATCCTAAAGCCCGTGACCTGTATGGCGAAGAAAGGCCGGGCAACAAGCGCGCAGCGGCATGGCTCGCTGCCCGCTGGGTGTTCGACCCGGATAATCGGCAAGAGGCGGCGATTCCACCTGACGACCGGCTGATAGGCGAACTCGCCTTGCCGCGCCGTAAGCCGGTGATGAGCAACGGCATAGTGTTCGTGGAAAGCAAAGACGAAATTCGCAAAAGGAATGGCGGCAAGTCCACGGACTGCGCCGACCCGGTGGTGATGGTGCTGACAGCGGATAGGATTACTGTGAAAAAGCGCGAATTTCGCCTCTTTTCTCGCCAAAAGCCCGAAAATCCGCCCGAAACGGCACAAAAACACCAAAACTTCCTGTTGATGGGCGCTGATTTGACAGAGGCCGAAAGGAACGGGGTATAATTGCAACTGTGAGCCTAATCGCCCCCGCCGCGATTGAACCTTTGACAAAAGAAGCCGAAGAGGAGTCGCGCAACCGTCGCGCCGGCATCGTCATAGCCGCTCTTGTCGCCATCGGTGCGCTGCCCGCTGTCCTGGGCTGGCTGATACTGTGCGCCTGGCTGGCGCAGGTGTGGTTGGAACAGTTGCACGGGTTGCGTGAAATGGTGGGGTTTTAAAATGTCAATTTGGCAAAGCAAAGTGCCAACCGCCCAGGGGATTTACTGGGCGCGAAATTTAGAGGGCGCGCAAGGCGAAAGCTCTTGCATCGTTGAGTTCCACCCAACCGGCGCCGGTGCTTTTTGGGTAAGATTTATCGGCAGTAATGTTCGTCGTTCTTCTTACGAAAACTTGCCGATGAACATTGAGTGGAGTGGGCCACTCTTGCCGCCCGAATAACGACCATGCCCGACCTCCTCGCCCAACTGGGAGCAACCGCCCGCCGCGCCATCTTCGGCTACCGCAGCGGCACGACTTCGCCCACTGGTGGCGATAGTGGCGGCGCATTGTCCGCTTCTACCACTGCTTTTCTCTACAGCAACAGTTCGTTGGGGCGCCGGCGCGGCGCCGGCGATTGTGGCGGCATTACCAGCAGTGGCCAGCTCAGCGGCAGCCCGCTTTTCGTCACCGCCCTGAACCGCTGCATCCTCGACTTCAACAAGGCACCGGCCATCGTGGAAAAGTTCGTGGCGCGCGACGGCATGAAACCCGATTGGGAGGACGACTACAGCCACGGCGCTATTCGCCTGCTGCGCTTTCCCAACCCGGTGCTAAAAACCGAGCAAGCATTGAACGCGGCAATTATCTGCGACCTGAAATTTTCTGCCAACTGCTTTCTCGCCAAAGTGCGCAACCTGATGGGTGAAGTGATTGAGTTGCACTGGGCACCGGCAAGCCAGTGGAGTACGGTAACAACCGACGCCGATGCCCATGCTGGCGTGCCCGTCAGCTACTACGAACGCACTGTGCCACAGCTCGATGGCCGCAAGTCCGTGGAGCGTTGGGACGTGCGCGATATTATCCACATCCGCGACCTGAAGAACGATCCTAACGATCCACGCCTCGGCTGGAACGATAGCAGCGCGTTTTTCACCGCCATCGCCACGGCCCAGCAGGTGCAGGCGTGGTCATATCGCATTGTCGCCAACCGCGCCCAGCACGGCGGCATATTGGGGCCGGACGAGCCGGACGTGCAATGGACGCCGGAGCAAGCGGACAAAATGTTGGCGCAGTTTGAAGCCGATGCCGGCGGCGACAACGTGGGCAGGGTGATTGCCGCCGCCACCAAGTTTAAGTTCGAGCCGAACACGCACTCGCCGCGCGACATGATGATCGAGGAGATGAACCGCCTGCCCGCCGCGCTGGTGGCCGATTGGTTCGGCTACCCACCCAACACCTTCGCCGTGCTGGCGACGATGAACGACGGTGGCAGCAACGCCGCCTCGCTGGATGAAGCAACCGAAATGGCGATGGAAAACGCCACCATGCCGCTGTGGAGCCTCGTGGACGCGCAGTTCACACCACAGTTGCTCAGCGAGCCGCAGTTCGGCCATCGGCGGCGGCTGGGCACGCTGCCTTCGGGCGAGGTGTTATATGCGCCGATGCCTACTACCGTGCAGTTCACCCGCGATACGAGGCGCGTAAGAATACTCATGCCAGACCAGTTCCGCCAGTCGGAAGCCGACACAAATGAGTGGCGCTGGGACGGTATGACGTGGAATGAATATCGCGTCAAGCGCGGGCGCCCGCCGGTGCCGAAAGACGATCCGCGCGGCACGATGGTGTATAGCCAATTCGCCGCACTGTCTGTTGGCGCCGATAGCGCGAATCCCGCCACGCCGGGCAGCCACATGACGCCGGGTGGCGGCACGCCGCAACTGCCGAGTGGCGGCGGCACGCCGAGTAACCCCGATGACCGAGCTTCAGCGCGGCAAAATGACTCACAGAATCCGGCGCAGGCAAGCAAAGCGGCGGCATTGATTGCTCTGCCGTTGCCGGAACCGGTGCCGAATGGAAGCGGGGCGCACTGATGGCGAATTCATTTTTGCCCGACACCACTCTGGCCGCTGCCTTGCGTGCCGCCATTGATAGGCGGCTGGCAGAGGCGGTGCGCGTCAATCCCGACTTTCGGCGCATGGAAGACGAGATGTTAAATGGCACCGGCGAACCGGACGGCATCGCGGGCGTGATTCGTAAGGCCCCACCAACGTGGCCGGAGATGTGGCCAGAGATTACGGACTTGCTTGATCCGATGAAGCCGCTGCCGCTTTCAACTTGTTATTCTGGCGAACCGCTGCCGCTGAATCTTATGGCCGATTTAGAGGCGAAGGTGCGCGAGCTGGACTTGCCGACTAAGCTGCAAGCCTCGAAAAGCGGCCTGGCGAAGTTGCAGGAAGGTCACGAAACAAGGCAGACCAATTCCCTGTCCGACTTCGCGGGTGGCTTGCCCGTCGAGTTGTCGGTGCTGCCCGGTGAAAACGAGGTTTGGGCGGTCTACGCAAACCGCATTGAAATCTTTAATCTCGTCACGGGCGAACATAGAGTCGTGGACTTGACTTGGCATGACTTGCAAAAGACAAATGTCCTTGCGCCGCAGCCGTGCGACACCGGGCCGTTTCTCAGAATCAGATGACCAAATCCCTTAAAGCCCTCTCCGACCTTGCCGGTCGCATGGCCGCCACGGATGACCCCGGCGAACAGCGTGAGGCGTGGCGACGATTCCAGGCGGATTTGCGCCGCATTGAACGCGAGTCAGTGCCGCAGGTTGATGGCCAGCAGGTTGATGGCCAGCGACTTGAAAGCGTGAGGCGATTGGAAGGCACGACGGCACGAAATTAAAAATTTCTCGCCCGGCACTTGCACAAATTTCCCTTTTGTGTCTATTGCCACCCGCGCCGGCGCCTTAATCGGCTAACCGATGATTCGTGTATTCCGTAAAATCTTGCAATCTGCGCCTGCAACTGCCCCTCGGTCAACCGCTTGTGAATGTCTTCGATTTTTTCCTCGGACAAAGTGTTGAACGGAAGCGAAAGTTGCTTGGCTTTTAATCGAACCAAAGTGGAATTGAAATAATTGAGGATCAGCGGCACCGAGCCGGTCTATCCAGATTTGTTCCTGGGCAAGCAATTTTTCTTCGTCATTTTCTACTTCGAGAATGACGAAGAAAAACTCGCCAACGCTACTTTGATTCCACGCGGCTTGTAGGCGGAAGTTGGGGTGGCGATTGCGGTTCAGCAAACCGCAGTGCGAGGCGCAGCGGAAGCGAATGTTTTTGCTGCTACCCACATAGACTCGGCCCGAAGGCAGGTGAAGAATGGCATAAATGCCACACACATATTTGCCAAGCGGCAATTGCTGTGCTACTATTTTCAATGCAGGAACCTCCAAAACAGGTTTCGGCCACGGCTCCGGCAAGCTCTAACTTGCGCGGAGCCAAACGACGTTTTAAGCCTACCAAAATTATTGCCACTTGACACGGATGGAAAAATCCGTTATTGTGACAATTTAGACAATCGAATATCTGGCCTAATAGCCTTCGTCGTGGCTATTTCCGCCCCAATACTGAATCCTCGGAACCTTTGGTGTTCCGACTTTCAGGGTTGGGGCGTTTTTGTTTTTCAGGCCCGCCAAATGAGCACCCAGCATCTTGCCTTCCTCCGTCCCCAAGCCTACGGCATCGGCCACGCCGCCAAGTCGCTGGGTGGGCCGGATAGTCCGCGCATTGGCGAATACGGCGTGCTGTTTGGTAATCCTCGCCTCTGCGACCTCACCGAACTGCACGACTACTTTACGCCCGCCACTGACTTTTGGCTTGACCGCCTGCCCGCCACGCGGCCCATGATCTACCGGCACAGCTTTGTGCGAGACGCCCTGGGGGTGGCGGCGAAATTTGGCGCCGACGCTGTGGCGGCGCTGGAAGCAAATCCCGTCATTGGCACCTGGGACAAAATGGAGGCGGATGCTTGTGGCGTGTGGTTTGAAGGCAACCTTAATACCGGGCACGGTGCTTACGGCGCACTGAAGGCAGCGGTGAACGCTGGCGAACTGCTCATCAGCAGCGACAGCGTAGCGCACCTGACCAGGCGCCGCCAGAACGCCGACGGCACGCATGAAGTGCAGGTTTATCCGTTAATTGGCGGCAGCCTGGCACCCGACCCCGCCGAGCCGCGCATGGCGCCGGTGGCGGTGTTGCAGGGCGCGATGAAAGCGTTAGGCGTAGCGTTTGAAATTCCCGCCGCCGCTGAAACCACCGTTGCCGCCACCGTTGCCGCCACCGTTGCCGCCACCGTTGCCGCCAAGTCCAAAAGTCTCGGCGCCAATCTTGAAGGCCAAATGACGATGGCGGCACTCGACCGTCTGACTGATGCCTTGCGCTACCAGTGCCTTTTCGATGCTTGCCTTGAGAGTGACCTTGCTCTTGATGACCGACTCAAGCAAGCGGAGGCGGGCATTGATGAGTTCGGCACACTCGCCAAACAGGTGATGCGCGCCATCCTGTCCGGCAGTTCGCCCGAATCGCCGGCGATGGCGGCGAAAGCGTTGGAGTTGGAAAAACTTTCTCGCATTGCGTCACGGCCCCTTGCCGGCCTCACGCAGTCCGATCATTCCGAAGCGGCCCGTGAAACCGCGCGGACATACGTTGAGCGCATGGCGGGATTCGCCGCCAAGAAGTCGCTCGCAGCCAAAGAACTGCCGCCTGAGCGCGTCGCGGAAATGCGCGACACCATTCAGGTCTGGGAAGCAGCGAGCAGCGCCTTGAAGCCGCTCATCGCAACTCAAAGCAGCGTCGATGGCGAACTGTCTGCGATTCGGCGCGCCCATGCCGAGCGCCGGAGCGCCGCGCAAAGCGCCCCAGTCCAAGTTTAAGTTTCACGGAGACAAACAATGTCCGAAACCGCCGTTACCCTTGAATCCCTCACTACCGCGTTCAGAGCGGTGGACGGCCAGTTGGACGCGCTGCTTCAGCGCTACACCGACACGCCGGATGAAAAAATCCCGGTTGATGATCGCAAGGAAATCAGTCGCCTCAACGCCGAGGCCGCCAAGATTCAGGGCGACATCAACGAAGCAACGTTTGAAGGCGGCGTGGCGGGCATCAGCCAGCAACGCGCCGTGCGCCAGCAGCAGCTCGCCAACACCGCCGGCCGCGTGTTTAGCTACGGCGCGGGCGGCGGGCAGCAAGGGCACTCGCAGGCCGTGCAGCAGGCGCAAGCGGCGGCGGCAAAAACGCTGGGGGATCGTTTTGTGGGCGAAGTGCTGACGCCCTACCTCGAACGCTACGCCCCCAACGGGCGCACCGTGCCCACCGACCGGATGCCCGACTCGGATGCGCTGCAATTCGCCGCCTCTATGAAGTCGCTGGTGCATTCGCCGCTCGGCAGCCTGCCTTCGTTGCAAGCGGCGGCGAAGGCGCTCATCACTGGCAGCTACGACCTCACCAACGCCAGCACGTCGGCGGGCGTCTACACCCGCCCCTTTATGGACACTCAGGTGGAGTTGCCGCGCCGCGAACTCATGCTACGCGACTTGGTGAAGGAGATGACCACCGACAGCGATGTGATTTGGTATCCGAAGTTCATCTCGCGCACCAACAACGCCGCGGTCGTGGCCGAGGCGACGAGCGAAAGTGACAGCAGCGGCCTTAAGCCCAAGAGCATCTTCGACCTGGAAGTGGCATCGGAAACGGTTAAAACGATTGCCAACTGGATGCCGATCAGCCGCAAGGCGCTGCGCAACGCGCCGCTGATTCGTCAGACCGTTGACGACGAGCTGCGCGCCAACGTGGAAGAGGCGCTGGAAGACGAGATGATTGGGGGCGACGGCACCGGCGAGCATTTCCTCGGCATCGAAAACCTGCCCGACGTGACGGATGTAGCGTTTGCCGGCGACATCAAGACCACGCTGCGCAAAATGCTCACGGCGGCGAGGAAGACGCCCGCTTACATCCTCAGTGTGCGCGAGCCGGTCAATCGCCGCGCCATTGCACTGCTGCTCCATCCCGACGATGTGGAGGAATACGACCTCGACCAAGACGCGGAGCTTCGTTACTACACCGGTGGCCCCGTCACATTGATGGCGCCTTACGCTTGGGGCGTGCCCATCGTGCAGAGCGAGGCGGTCACGGCGGGCACGGCATGGATGGCGGATTGGTCGGTCTTCACCCTCTACGACCGCGAGCAAACCACAGTGCGCATGAGCGACAGCCACGCCGATTTCTTCGCCCGCAACCTGATTGCGGTGCTTGCGGAAGGCGTGTGGGCGTTCACCTGCAAACGTCAATCCGCTGTGATAAAAGCGCCATTGTCGTAAACCACTTGGCGTTTAGAACTTAGCGGCGGCGGGCGGCAAGCAGTGCCAACGTGTGCCGCCCGCCGCTGAAAGGAAGTAGAGAAAGCACAATGGCAGTTAAAACGAACGGGTTGCGTTTCCGCAGCGAAGCGTCGTCGCCGGCATTGGGCGCTACGACCGCTGTTCACGCCGCCGTGACGGACAACGGCGCCCCGGCCAGCAACAACAGCATTCACGCCGCTGTGACGGACAACGGCACCGAACAAACCATCACCACCGGCATTACGCAGCCGGTCAGCGGCCCGCGCCAGATCAGCGCCACGGCCGGCGGCACGGCGGGCGATATTAAGGCCGTGCAGGTGACGATCATCGGCACCGATGTTGATGACGAAGTGATTGAAGAGGACTTGCCCGCCTTTACGGTGAACTCTGCCGGCACCGTGGTAGGCACGCTGCTATTCAAGACGGTGACTTCGATTGTCATTCCCGCCCACGATGGCAACGGCGCCACCACCGCCATCGGCGTGGGCATCAAGCTGGGCACGGCGCAGACGATCACCACCGGCATTACGCAGCCCGATGTGCCGCGCAACGTGACGGCGACGAGCGGCGGCACCGCAGGCGACATTAAGAACGGCCAGGTGGTTGTTCACGGCACCAACGTTCGCGGCGAGGCGATTAGCGAAACGCTGCCCGCCTTCACTAACAACAGTGCAACGACGGTGGTGGGCAGCAAGGCGTTTGCGTCCATCACCAGTTTCGTGGTGCCCGGCCACGACGGCAGCGGTGCGACGACGGCCATTGGCACGGGTGCCAAAATCGGCCTGCATCGCAAAAACGGCCTCAACCGCGTGGTTGCCGCCTACCTGGGCGGCGTCAAGGAGGCAACGCCCCCAACGGTGGCGACCAGCGCCACGGACTTGGCGAGCAACACCGTGACGCTATCGAGCGCGCTGGACGGCAGCGAAGTCGTGATTGACTATTACGGCTAAGAGTAGGCAGGAAGGCGGGCGGGCGCACGCACGATGGCACATGACAACTGGCCCCAAGACGAAGACGTGCCCGCTGTGCCGGGCGCCGGCGGCGCGCAAATCACGGCGGCACGGCGGGCGGCGATAGCGGCGTTCAAAAGTGCGGTGCGCTATCCGGTGTTCATCTTCGGTGTTGACAACGGCGGCGACGAAAACGAGGTGCGCCCCTTCCAAGCGGTGCAGGGCATGGTGAAGTTCGATTGCGGGTTCGTCGCCATAGCCGAAGTGCGCACCGGCGTAACACGCACCAATGGCGCAGTGGACGCGGGCAGCGGCACGGTCATCTATGCCGATGATGGCTACGAGCCGCACCACGAGCCGGACAGCGAGGGGCCAATAACGTGGCTGGCCGTGGGCGGCGTGCCGTGCGGACTGTCCACGCACGGGAAATCGGTGACGGTCAAGGGCAGCGTGGGTGCCTACGCCTATTGCCCGGACGACGTTTGGCAGGCGATTATTGACGAAACGGTAGCCCGTGCCTCAACCGCCGTAAATGCCGCTCAGGCCGCCAGCGGCATCGCTGAATATGAAGTCGGCAGGGGCGACGAGCGGGTGAAGCGGTTCGATCCGCTGCGGGCCAATGCTCAGCGCGGCAACAGCCTGCTCAGCGCGACGGCGCAAGCGGTGGCGCAACGCTATAAGCGACGATAAAGGGAAACGCTGTCATCATGTCTGCCTTTGAAGTAAGCCTTTCGCCCAGCGGTCTTAGCGGCGCGCAACTGGTGCGCGCGGCTGGACGGTTTGACGACGGCATCACGGCGGGCATCGAGGCAGCGGGACGGACGTTTTTACGTGCCGCCCAAGTTGCGGTGCAGCACATTTACGACCGCCGGATTCCGACCGTCGGTGAGGTGCGCGCTTACAACCGTGCTCGGCGCGGCGGCGGCTCCTATGCGCAGCATCGAATGGCCGGACGGGGTGTGGCGGGGTCAAGTAGGGAGGCGTGGAGGCGCACGCGCCAAACACAACGAGGCATTTACATGGAAGCCGCAGCCATGGAAGCGGCGATTGGCGTAAGGGGCGGAGCGGCGGCGAGCATTCGCAACTGGCCCAGCGGCTATGCGCACCGGCGGCACCAGTTGGGTGTAGCATGGAAGCCGAAGGCACCGGCGCTGGGCATTGTGCGCTATGATCCGTATTTCCTGATTGCCACGCGCTCGGATGTGGTGTTCGCAGCCACGAATGCTTTTGCAGAGGCGTTTAACCGAACGGTGATGGCGTAGTGGCTGGGTGGCGAAGGCGTGACAAACCGACTTGATTGTGAGGTAGCACAATGGAAGAGAAGCGATTGCTGGGACACCTTAAAATCGGTGTCCGCGACGATGTGCCGACCGACATGGAACGGCTCTTGTCCTCTGATTTGAGCTTTAAGCTGGATGGTGTTGAGATCGCTGACCGGCTCGGCCACTTGAAAATTGAAGTCAAGCCGCGTTGTGTTGTGCAAGCCGAAATGACGCTTTTCCTGACCGATGTGGAAATTGACGCGCCACTGTTGGAAATGCTCGTTCGGCTTGAGCAGCGCGGTGAAAAGCCGGAAAGGGAAGTGGGTGAAGAGGAGCGGCAGTAACAGCCATGAGCACCACCGGCCTTGCCCCCGGCTTCCTCGCCGCCAACCCGCTGCGCCCCGCTGCCTACCCCGACAGTGTGACGTTTCAGCAGGTAGTGTTTAGCAGCGGTGATGGCGATGACGAATATGCCGATGTAAGCGGACTGGTGGACGAAGATTGCCGCCTGATGAGCGTTGCATCCATGCAGCCGGGCGAAGAGCGTGAGTGGGCGGTGCAAGCCGGTAGCACGCACGTTTTGCAACTGCCGCGTTACTGCGAGACGATCAGCGAGGGCATGAGGCCGCTGGTGAAGCGGCGAAAAACCGGCGACGGTGTGCCTTACGAGTTGAAGGCGATTCGTCACGTTGCCTACGAGTTGACTGTCGTGGCGTTGTCAGGCGTGGAAGGGGCGGCATAGACCTGCTATGGATGAAGATGAAGTGCTGGCGATCTTGAAGGCTCACCTGCAAGTGTGGCTTGAGCCGGACTATCCCACTATTTTCATTACCGAGTCCGTGGAAAAGGGCATGGCAGCGCTGAAAGGCACCAAGAACAATCCACTGGAGGATGCGCAGGCAAGGCCGTTTGTAGCACTCACCATTCGCAATCGCAACTTCACGCGCTTTCCAGGCAGTCCGGAAACGGAGTGGGAGTTTCTGGCGAACATGGCCAGCGTGGAGCGGCGCTACGGCGAAACCAGGCCGGACGCCGCGCAAAAAGCCGACATTCAGCTTACCAAGCGCGTGGGCCGCGCCTTCGACCTGAAGGCAAATTATGTGGCCTTGCGCGACGCGGGGCTGTATGGCGCGGAGTGCAACCCGCTGAGCGACAACGAATTGGGCGCCGGGATGATAAATCCGCACGTCATCAGTGTGAAAACGTATCGGCGTGGCGGGTAGAGTAAGGGAAGCAAAGAACAAAGGAGCAAGCGATGGCCGAAGAGTTCGTTTACATTCAGGTGCCGTTTTCGTTCCGCGATGATCAGAGCGGCAGGTGGTTTCCAGCGGGGCGTCATTCCGTTGCTGTCGCCGATGCGGAGCGTCTTATTGCAGCGGGCCAGGCGAAGTCGTATGCGGCGCCTGCCTCCAAGCTGGCGAAGCAAGATAGGGCAAGCAGCGGGGCAAGCAGCGGGGCAAGCAGCGCGAGCGGCACGGCAACGCTGGGTGGCGAAGTGACAAAAGCTGCGCAACCTGCGGCACCGCAGATTCCGCCCGGCATTTATCAGGGCAAGGCGCCTGAGCCAGAAGCACCGGCGCCGCCAATTGCGTCGCCTGAAACTGCCGCGCTGCAGGCTGCTGTGCCTGTTGCCGTGCCCGCCGTTGCTGTGCCGGAAAAGCCTGACCAGGTGCCGCCAAAGGCGAAGGAGAAATAAGCGATGCCCGTTTACACGCACACGTTGGTGCAAACCATTGAAGGAATGACCGTCAGCCGCGCTGTAACCGCTGACGGCGAAGGCGGGCGCCTTGTTTCGCTGACGGCGCTGCAGGCGAACAAAGAGGTGGACGTTGATTTCGTTCACACCGCCATCAAGGGTTTTTACCTGAAATGCACCGGCCCTCTGACGCTCAAGACCAACAGCAGCGGCAGTCCGGTGCAAACCATCAGTTATCCGGCTGGCGGCGATGCCTGGCTGTCTGGCGGCATCCACGTCAATCCGTTTCTGGCGGGCGGCGCCGACGTGACGAAGATTTTTCTCACTGACACGTCCAATGCGGTGAATGAAGTCGAGATTCAATGGCTGGTGGACGCCACGCCATAAATAGGCGAGGGCGAACTTGACAACCTGGCGTTTCGGGCGAGGTAGCACACGAAGCGACATTGACGAGATGAATAGTTTCACAAGCCGACAGGCCCGTGCCTGTGCGTTGTGGAGCGGAGGAACATCCAATGCCTGAGATTTTGCTTGATCGTGTTATCGGCCCGGACTTCGTGGTGCAGATTGACCTCGGCCTCGGCCTGGTGGGGCTGGCCGGCTACCAGAACTTGAACTTTGCCTTTAGTGCGAACGAAGTGAACGCCGACGCTGCGGACACGCGCATCACCGAAGGCGTGCTGCCCAAAAAACGCCTAACGGTGACGGGCAGCATGTGGGTCAACGTGGACAACGATCCCAACGATGCTGACGGTGTGCGCACGGCGCTTGTGCCGTTTGACAAGATCATCGACATCGAGGCGTTGGTCGGCGGCGCTTCAGGTGTGCCCGACCTCACCGACTACTTGCCGCTCACGGTGACGGACGCCACCTACAACATCGAAGTGGGGCCGGAGGCGTGCAACTTCACTGCGGTCAGCGGTATTTTGAATCCGGCCTGATAATCAGGCGGCGGTCGCACGCTTCTCTCTTATTGGGTGAAAAGCAGCCCCGTGCGGCTACCTACGCACGGGGCTGCTTTTCACTTTTTGGAAGAGGTAGATTCCCATGCCATTTACAGTTGATCCGGGCAACGCCGGCAGCGTGCCAACGATAGACACCAGCGGCCTGCCGCCTGGCAGCTATGTGTCCACTGCGCCGGGCAAGGCTAAAAGTGCAAGCGCAGCGAAGCGCGGCGACAAGGTTGCTCGCAAGACTGCCGAGCAAATTGCTTCCATGACTCCGGAGGAGTTGGAAGCAGCGCGACAAGCAAAGCTAAGCCGCCGCCCTGTCGTTTCCCGAACGCAACCCGATGGCACCGTCGTGGTAAAGCAGGGCGGCAGGGAGACGGTCGTGGCGCTGCCTGGTTCGCCGGTGGCGCAGACCGTGGCAGGGCAGGCGATGGAAGCAGCGGCGCGCACCGAGCTTGGCGCCTGGCACCGCTGCGTGGCGGAAGCACAGGCGGCGGCGATAGCAATGGATGGGCCGCCCTACCGGGTGCAAGGTGACAACGGGCGCGAGTGGTGGATTGCCGCGCCCGGCGGCGGCGCAATGGCGGCGGCGCAAAGCCTGCTTGTTAGTCAGGCGGAGCAGTATCGGGACGACAGGGCAAAGCTGGAAATGGCGCTCATGGTGGCGCTCTGCTTCCTTTTCGTGCAAACCAGCAAGACCGATCCGACGCCGCTTTTCCCGACTTTCGAGGATGCTGAAGATTTTGTCTTCGGCGCGCATAGTCGCCTATTCGGCATTGATTCGATGCGAATTTGCGCCGAAATTTGGGTGAGGTATGAGCGTTTTTTAAAAGAAGTGCTGCCGCTGGGGATGGAAGTGGAAGTGACCGAAACGGCAGAGGCAGCAACCGTGGCAACCACCGAAGGGCAGTAGCGCGCACGGCGACTGCAAACCGTCCCTTCTGTCTATGGACAACAAAAGAGCGGCGCGCAGCGCATGACACGGGTCTTTTCGTGGCGATGCGCCTGTCGGCGCTGGGTGAGCGTTGCAACGGCCATTCTCTCGCCGTGGCGTATGCACTGGGCGAACGTGAGGCATTACTCCTTGTCCATGACCGCCTCGACTACTGGCTTGACCGCCTAACTGCCGAAGAGAATGCGGGGCTGTTTAGCGGCGGGCTTTAGCAATGGGTTGCTGCCACAAGTGTGACGCTTCCGGCGTCCGACAGCCTGCCCGCGTCGCGCGTGCCATTCACGGCTATCATCACGAAATAGCCGATCAGAAACAGGATGGCGAGGATGCCAAGAAATTTGACGATGGTGTTGGTGTCTTTGTCCATGTCCTTGATTTTAGCACACCGGCCCGGCGAGCACTTCGCACACGACTCCAATGGCTGAGCGCAATACCGATTTCGGCATCAAGGTTAAGGCCAGCGGCGCCGCCAACGCGGAGACGTTGGCCGCTGCCGTCAACAATCTGGGGGCGGCACTGCATAGCTTTTCTGAAAAAGCGCAACCCGCCAAAATCGCCGCCGTAGGCACCGCCTTCGAACAAGTCAACAAGGCGTTTACTCCCTCCAAAGCCCGCAATCTCGCCGCCGCCGCCGTTGCTGTCAGCAGTCTTGCCACGTCGCTTGCTGCTCTGTCGCAACACTCCAACGTTGATGTGTCGCGCCTGGGCACCGGCTTCTCGCAACTTGGTCGCGGAATACGAACCGCCGCCGAAAACGCGCCAAAACTCACCGATGCACTGGTGAAGCTCGACATAGAGCTGGCGGAAAAGAAAAAAATCCTGCCTGGCGTCTCAGTGCAATTTGCCGTGTTCGGCAGTAGGCTACGTGCCGCCGCCGATGCCGCGCGTGACTTGCGCCAGGCAACGCGCGGTGGCTTTGCAGGGCCACGAGCGAGGGGCACGGGCAGCGGTGGCGCGGCCTCTGGTGCCGTTGGCGCCGTCGGCCCTGGTGGCTTTGTGCTCGCCACGGCGGCACAGCAGCGCGCCGCCACGCGGCAAACGATTTCCACCGTAGGCTACACTGGCCCCGCCGCCTCTGCCATCCTGCCCGGCCCCATGCTTGGGCCGCACCCCCTTGCCACCACGGGCGCCCAACTCGCCGCCCTGCGCCGCGACTTCGCCGACACCTGGCGCGCGGGTAAGTTCGGCGCGCTCGCCACGTCGCTTAGCGTCGGCACACTGAATGCCAAAATCGTTGATCTCAGCGCGAATTTGAAAGCCGCGCACGATAAGTTCCGCGGCCTGGGCGAAGCGGGCATGGCGCTAAAGGGCGCCGGCACACAGCTCGCCACGGGCGGCGCCGTGGTCGCTGGCGGCGGCTTCCTCGCTGCAATGGCTGCCGGTCGTTATCGCCAACAGGAACGCAGCATCGAGGCGTTTAGTGACCGCAGCCGGGGTGATGTGCCGGGCAAAGAGTTCATGGAGCAGTTGCGGCAGTTCGACCGCGAATCGCCCGTCACCACTTTTGGCGAAACGATCACGCTGGCGCAGCGGGCGCTGGGCAGCGGCTTCTCGCAACAAGAGCTGATTAACAAAAAGGGCACCGGCCTGTTTCAGGCACTCAACGACGTGCTCTCGACCACCGGCGGCAACGTAGAGAATTTCAACGCCGCGATGGTGCAGTTCATTCAAGGCCGGGGGCCGGGCGTCAAGTTCACCATGCGCGACATTCGCGCCCTGCAAGAGAGCGGTGGCCTGCCCGCCATGCGCATCATCCAAAGCGGCCTTGCGCCGGAGCGGTGGAAAAGTTTCCAAGAGGGCGAGACGCTGACTGGGCAAGAGGTTATTGACTCCTTCATCAAAGGCGCTCAGAAAGCACCTTACAAGGGCGGCGCCGAGCGTGTCATGGGCGAGTTGCCCGGTCAAGTCAGTAACCTCACCAGCGCGTTGCAGCAACTTGCCGTTGCCGTGGGAGAAGGGCTGTTGCCACCCGTAACCGCTGCTGTTGAGGGCTTGACAGCGATGGCGGACGGCGTGAAAGCGGCGTTCAACTGGCCCATCATCGGCCCGGTGCTCAAGGGGCTGACCGATCTTATAGTCGTTGCGGGCGCCGGTGCGGTGCCCATTGGCCTGACACTCATTGCCGTCGGACAATTGGCGCAGGCCATCGGCGCGCTCGGCTTCATCATGGAATTGCAGATAGTGACGACCTATGGATTGGGTGGCGCACTTGGCAGGCTGGGACTTGGAATGCTGTATGCCGCTGGCGTGGCCTATCTTTTGAAGACGGCTTACGAAGGTTCGGCGGCGGCGGCGAAGTTGAGTAACGCGGAACTGGAAAAACAGTATCCGATTTGGAGCAAGGTTTGGAAACTGGCCACGCTGGTGACGGGCATCGTGCCCACCATTTTTGAGAAAATGTGGGAAGGCATAACGTGGCTGCTCAACAAAATTTCATTCGGTATCGTGCCGCGCTACAAAACGGGCGCCACGCAGACGGCGGAACTGGATCAGCGCACTTTCGAGGTGGCACAGAAGGAGCGCGAGAAGCGCGGCCTGCCGGCTGAAACTTTTGAGCAGTGGCAGAAGCGCACACAGTCTTATGGTGGTGGCGAGACGGGTGGTGACCGGCAAGCGGCGGCGGAAAATCGTGCAGCGTTGGACAATAATACCCGCGCGATGGGCGATCACGCTGCGAAGATGCAGGAATTAGCGCGGGCGGCGGCGGCACGGGGAGACAGCACCGCTACGACGGGTGGAGAAGCGAGCGAGCCGGGGCAGATTGCCGGCGGTGCCGACACGGGCACGTCTTCAGTTGCCGGTGCCGCACTGCCCGTCATCACGGGTGTCGGCTCCTCTCTCAACGACTACCGCGCCCTGCAACTGTCCGCCGCCGAAGGCGATAAGCAAGCAAAGAAGCAACTCCGCCTCGCCAACTTGCAACGCGCCTGGGAGCGCGCCGACGCCAAGACGCGCGCCCGGCTGGTGAAGGAAGAGCAGCGCGCCGCGGCGGAAGAAAAAACGGCGGAAGGTGTGCAACAGGGCTTCGACAGCAAAGCGGACGTGGCGCGGCTGGACGATTTGCGCGCCTCGCGCCGCGACTTGTTGCGCCAACGCCGCTTTGCCAGCGAGGCGGAAAAAGGGCGGAACGACGCGGAAATCGCCATCCTTGAAGAGCGCATCGCCCGCGCCGAAACTGCCAAGCGCAGCATGGGGCGGGAGGATCAGGAACGGAAGCGCGCGGAAGCGCGCGCGCGTGCGACTGAACGCGAAGTGGATCGGGAGTATGTGCAGGACTTGCGCCGCTACTTGTCCGGCCTGGTGAAGGCGGGGCGGGCGTCACGCGCCGACACCGGTGCCTTGCTTGACCGTATAACCGCCAACCTCAGTCGCAGCCGGCTCAAGATGCCCACCCTGTCTTTTACAGCCGAGATGCAGGCGTTGTTTGATGGCTGGGCGAATGAGTTTCGTGGCGAAATTCGCAAGGCACGGGCGGAGAATCCTTTTGTCAAGATGTGGCGCAGCCAACAAGGGGGCGGGACGGCAATCGGCGCACTTGATTTTAGCCGCTTCAAGGGCAGTGCGGCGGATTTAAGTCGTAAGTTGTATGGCGATTTTGCGCCCTCCATCGGCTACGGCAGTGGCGGGCGACGTATTTCCGTTGGCAGCGATTCGCGTAACGCGCGAGGCGCGGCGCAGTGGGCGGCGGAAATGAACACTCCCAACGGCGGCAACCGCGCCGCCGCCGTTGGAGACAATAGCGAATCCGCCTTGCAGCGACTCGCCAACCTGTTGTCGCAGCCGGCCTTCCCCTCCTCGCCTTCGGTGCGCAGCTATGAGGGCAGCGGCAAGTTGCTCGACCGCCGCTTCAGCAGCGTCAAAGACTTGGTGACGACGATGGGGCGGGCGCTGGGCGGTTTGCCCCGCTCCATGACCTACGCCAACTTGCCGCCTGGAATCGACGCCCGCTTCCTCGGCCAGTCGCGCCAACTCCAATACTCCAGCCAGTTGCGCGGCAGCCTCGAAGGCTATGCGAGTGGTGAGCGCGGCCCTTCCAACCTCTACGCCGCGCGAGTGCTGGCGCACGAGCTGGTTCACGCCGCTTCGCCCAACGTGCGGGCGCGCGCCGCCGGACGTGGCGGCGGCAGTTACTATCGGCCTTTTGAGGAAGGCTTTGCCGAGTGGCAGGCACGGCGCTTCCTTTCAAAGCACTCTTCTGGCTTCAGCGATTCGCGCATGGCGTATCCGCAATGGGAAAAGGACATTGAGACGATGGCGCGGCGGCGCGGCGCGGCAAGCGTTACACAGCTCTGGCGACTGTCGGACAGGATGAACCCGGAAGGCGCACTGTTCGAGGCGGTGAAAGCGAGAGGCGGCAAAGGACAGGGCGGCGCAGGTGGCGGCGACAACGCGCTGTCGGCGGCCTTCCGTCCCATGCCGGTGCCCAGCGGCCCGCCGTCGTATCAGGGACAGCAGGACGTAGGCGCGGGCGCGACGGGCGGAGCTGCGGGCGGCTCGTTTCCGAAAGTGCGCAATCGGCAAAGCACGATGGCGGATGGGCGGCGGAAGATTGAGTTCGAGCCGGTCATCATTGAAGACCGCATGGGAAATTTGCAAGCCGTTTGGTGATTTATGCAAGGCACCCCCTGGCTTTCCAGCGCCTTTGTCCGCTGGCACATCATCGCCCTGCCGGGCGGCGCGTTCGGCACCGTGGCGTGGCGGCGGCCCATTCTTGGCTACGCTACAGCGGGCATTTACTTCAAGCGTTCCAACGGTGTGCCGCCTGTTGGCAGCGACGTGTGGCCGGACGACGACGACGCGGTGCTGGTGGATAACTTGTCGGGCAACACACTGGAAGCCGACGACCCCAACGTGCCGGGGCGCATGATATGGAAGGACTTGAATCTGTTTTTATTTGTCACACATCCAACGGATGCCAAGCCCGTGCTGTTTTGCGTGGCGCAGTGGGACGACGATGTGGGAACCGGAATTTTTCATTCCATTGCCAACGGCACGCGATGGGATATTCCGGGACTGTGGTAAAGGCAAGGACAAGGGCAAGCATCAATGGGCTATAGAATCAGAGCTATTTTCTATCCGCCGCCTGGATTTCCCTCGCCGCGAGGCATGTCTTTCAGTTTCGCAGGCGCTGATGCATTCGTCCGCGCGCAGGCGCGCAGCGGGGCGACAAGGAATCTGGCGGGGCTGGGCAGCACCGAACGCGCGGCGCGGCGCGTTTTCCTTGGCGACGACCGCACCTCTTCCAACTTCGGCATTTGCCTCGCCTGGCGACTCTATTTCCAAGACACCGACAACCAACTCGCCAATTGGTCAACAGCCTACAGCAGCGAATTTCTATCCGAATATCCCGGCCCCTTCAACGACTTCACGACGGGCCTGTGCTACGGTTTGCACCAGGCGGGCACGGCGGCGGCGTTCTACTCGAACAGTAGTCTTATCGGCGAAAACAAGCCGTGGGCGGTGAGGACGCGCCTCTACAAGCCGCCGACGGGCATGGAACATCCCGTCGTCACCTTCCGCGCCCCCGGTGGCCTACCCTACCCCGGCTGGCAGTTGGAAATCGCCCGTGGCCGCGCCGCCGTCATGCGCCTGACCGCTGCGTGGACACAGACGCAGGAGGACGCGCTGCACGCACTGTTGGCGAACGAGACGATAGACGAGGCGATGCAAGAGCAGATAGACGACTTGCGCATCCTGCTCTACCGTGACGTTACCAGCGTGGATGTGCCCGGCGACCTGTATGGACAAGTGCATACCTTCGTCTTCATCCCGGAGCCGCGCGGCGTGGTGAGTATATTCGACGGGCAGGGCGCGTTTGTCGGCCAATGGCACGACAGCGCGATACTCGCCACGCGCAAAGACGGCGTGCTGTGGCCGGCGGGGCAACTTTGGGTGAGGAGCAACGGGCCGGCGGTGGATTGGCAGTTTGGCAGGTTGGAATTTGCCGCCAGCGGACAACTGCGATTAGGGCCGTATAAGAACTTCACTTCCGGCGATTGGGCCTTTACCGTGTTGCGCAGCGTGCAAGACGGCGTAACGAGCGTGGAGATGGAAAATCTTGAGCTTTCGGAAGCGTGGGACGAAGTAGTGGTCAACTTTGCCACCACGGATCAATCAGCTACGCCCTTCTTCTACGCCGGCCATGCGCTGAAGTTTCCTGGCACGCGCACCGGCTTTGGAGCACCGGCAGTGCTCGACACAGCCACGCTGGCGCGCAACCCTTTCATGGAGGGCACGCCGGAGTTCGAGCCAGTCGGTCGGCGCGTGGCGTGGACAATGGAAATGCGCGACATTGAGGGCGACTTTAGCGAAGCGTTGGCGGAATCGCTCTCCGGTGTCAATGGCATGGAATTTCGCTACCCGGCGCTCGAACACCTGATGGTGGACTTGTGGCTGGGCACAGTCGAGGGCATTGGCTCCGGCATGGTGAGGGTGATGAAAAACGGCCTCGTCAAAGCCAGCGGCCACACCGACATGAGCGAGGCGACGGAAAACCTGCTGCCCACGCAAGTCATTAACCCCGACGGGCGGCTCGTGCCCTGCTTTTGCGACCAGTGGGCATTGCTCGACGAATGGCTCATGGAGCAGGTGTTGCCGGTGGGCGACAACCGCCTGCTTGGCGCCTACTTGCGCGAATGCCTGAAACTGGTTGGCCTGGACGACAGCGAAATAACGGGCGTAGATGCCAGCGTGGGACGCAGGCTGCCCGGTGCGCGGCCCGGCGAAAGCTGGCTTGTGCAACCGGCAAAAGGCACATCGCTCGGCGACTGGCTGCGTCACCTCATTGACCTGTATGGCGGCGGTCGACAACTGTGGATAAGTGCCGACGGCGTGTGGCAGTTTGCCTTTCGTTCTGCCATGCCCGTCTACACTTTCGCTACCGGCGACGTGGAAACGCGCATCTTCAAGCCGCTCGATGCGTGGCGAGAAGCGAGCTACAACTTCTTCCGCGTCGAAGGCGCGGACGGGCCGGACGGGCTGCCACTGGGCGCGACGTGGACGATCTGGCGCGGCGCCATGCCCACGGGCCTATTTGGCAGCCGTCTCTACAGCGGGCGCATCGTAGCATATCCCGCCGTGCGCGACGCCGCGCTGGTGACGCAAGCCGACTGCGATGCGGCGGTGCGCAACCTGGCGCGGCTGTATGGCAAGCCGGGGCGGGGACTAAAAACGGCATCGTGGATGAGGCTGAACATTTTCCCTGGCGACCGCATTAGCGCCTACGGGCAGGAATACGAGGTGGTGCGCATTGCCGGTGGCAGTGCGGCGTTCGGCACGGCGGTGGCGACGGAATTTGCGCAGGCGCCGGACGATGAACTAAAAGGGAATCTGGCGATGATTGTCAGAGAGGTCGAAACGCTCACTCCCTCGCTTTAATCTTCCCACACTTCCTCTCGCCAGTTTGGCCCTATGATACCACTCGCCAATGCCTTTGCAGTCATGCCGCGATGCCGAAAATCCAATCTGAGAACATGACAGCGGCGACACAGAACTCTCAAGTTATTATCGGCGTTGCTGCCATGCCTCCCGCTTTGAATGTGGTCAACGTGGCACACGGCAAGAGCGACGGCAACGCGACAGTGGGCACAAGTCCCGCCATCGCGTTGCCAGATTCTCTTTCGAGTCTCTGCCCAAATTTCTTTGGGCTGTCTGCGTCGTGGCATAATTGAACGTTCCTTGTCTTGTCGCGCCTCAACAAGCCACGCCTCGCCATACCTCACCCGGCCAATCCATGCCATGCCTGAACAAACCTGAACCCACCTTACCAAGACTCGCCTCGCCTCGTTGAACGAAACAGTTTGCAGCGAGCAAAACTGTTTCAAGGCGAATACTTCCCTTGCCTTGTCTCGCCTCACCTGACCCGGCCTGAATAAGCCATACCAACCTGGCCCCGCCATCCTCGCCCGACCGCGCCACGCGGCGCCCAACCCGGTGAAAGAAATGGCCCGTGGCGAACGGTGCCATTTCAGAACTTCCCTTGCCTTCCTTGCCACACCGAAACGCGCCGAAACCGACCTTGCCTTGCCATAACGTCCCACGCCCGACCGCGCCGTGTGAATAAGGCGCGGCGCTTTGGGCGCCGTCGCCTCACAACTTCCTCTCCCTTGCCAAGCCTGGCCCATCTAAGCCCATCCCCGCCCCTGCAAGCTGAGCCGTGCCATGCCCGAACCGACCGCGCCATGCCTTGTTTATTTTGAAAGCTCCGCAACCTCAAAAGAAGTGATGCTGAACCTGCCAAAACCAATTACGCGCCCGTCCGCCAAACCAACCAAGCGACCGGCATCAATCAACACGGCTTCCATTTCGTTGCGGCTGACGATGGTTTTGTCCCACAGCAAGTTGATCGTCGTGTGCCAACCCGACGCGCACGCCACGCGGTAGCGCACGTTGCGCGCTTTCGTCGCCGGATTCTTAACCGACATGATTGACAGATAAACCGGCTCTGTCAAGTCGGTCGGAATCGGCTCTTCCGGCACATAGCGGTCAATCAAAAGCAGGTCATCGGCGATTTGCAACGTCGCCGACACTTTTGTTTGAATACTACCCTTGCCGGATTTTGTGTATTTCGCTGCGTCCCGAATGCACCCGAAAGCATACGTTGGCAGTAAATACAATTGGCGTTCCTTTGTCATTAAGACAGTCTTACGCCACTCTTGCGGATCGTTTCCCGCAACGCCCGTGCGTTCTTGCTTTTCGAGCGGAATCGCTTCCGGCCCGAAGTGGTGAATGAGCAGAGGGCGAACGCCCTCAATCTTCACCTTCGCCGTCAGAATGTTTCCCATGCCCCTTCTCTCCTTTGTGTTCGGCGTGTTTGCCAAACTTGGCATACAGTGTAATTGCTGCTTGCCGTGCTGTCAAGCATGGCATACAATTAATTCAAGGGAGAATTTATGGCAGCGCGCAAAAAGCTCGAAGGTCAGAAAATCAACGCTGTTATCGTCGTTCGCGTGACAGAAGAAATGAAGGCGTCAGTGGACAAAATGGCGGCGGAAAGCGGCGTCGCCACCTCTGAGCGGGTGCGCAACTTTCTCGCCCGCGAAGTGGTAGAATGGAAAGCGGGGGTGTGCGCGAAATCGAAGTGCTGACACCGGCGCTTTGAACGGGGTAAACTACGCCTTGCCATGCCCAACACGCCCCGCACCGACCCCCAGCCCCTGCGCGAACGCCTCGTCAACGAAGCAGTAAGGCGCGGGCGCCACACCGCCGAGCAAGCGCGCGTCAGCGGCGCGGGCATCGCAGGCGGGCAGTATGTGCAGCCGGAAGGCACGTTTACGCTGCCGCTTGAACACGAAGACGGCTTGGTTTACGACAAGCATATTTTTCTTTTGAGCGAAGACGCATTAGGCTCTCCTGATGCTGCGCTGGGGGCGGTGATTGCATGACCAAAGCTGAAAAAAACAGGATAGCGAAAGCCCTGAGCGCACCGAACGTGCGAGTATCGGAGCCGTGTCCAATCACGGGGATCGAGCGTGTGCGCAGCGTCATCGTCGGCGGCAAGAATTTTGGCGAGGGAACGGCTTATCCGCAATGGGATGGCAGCGTGGTCATTCTTTTTGACAGCGGTGTAAAAGCTCGCTTATCAGGGCTTGTTTCCACAGAGTAAATCAATGTCCCTCCCCCTCTACCCCATCGCCTTCGACTCCATGACCGAGCCGCCGCAACTCGGTAGCACGACCGAGTTTCCCGGCTACTTGGAAGAACGCTTCGCGGCTCTGTATGGCGCTGCCAACGCCCTGCCGTCGCACTTTGGCATCGCCGCCATCAGCGGCCTCGATGTCACCATCGCGGGCGGCGCGTTGCCGGACGGCACTTGGCAGGGGCCGCAGACCGTGGCGATGGCGCCAAGTGCTAACAACTACCTTGAAATCAGCCTCACCACGGGCACGGTGGCGCTGGGTAGCGGGATGTTTACCGCCGGTCTGACACCGCTGTTTTTCTTCAAAACCGATAGCGGCAGCATCCTCAACTTGGATGGCGACAATCCGGCACTGGATGAAGACGATTCTATCCCCGACCGGCGCGGCTGGGCACAGCAAGGCGTGGGCTTTGCCAACCCGATGACCACGTTGGGGGATACGATTTATGGCGGTGTCAGCGGTGTGGCGACACGGCGCGCGGGCAACACGACGACGACGCGCAAGTGGTTGCGTTCAACGGGCAGTGGCGGGCTGGCGACGGCCCCCGATTGGGACACGCTACTGTTTGCCGACTTGCCCGACGTCACGGCAACGCGCCTGCTTGGACGTGGCAGTGTCGCCGGTGACGGCAGCGCGCAAGAAATCACGCTGGGCACCGGCCTGACGATGAGCGGCACGACGCTAAATGCCAGCGACAGTGCCGCCAACAGCCGCACCATCACGCAGGCCGCGCACGGCCTGGCCGCCTTCAAGTGGCTGCGTTTCGACGGCACCATCTACACCTACGCCGCCAACGACACCGCCCCGCACGCTGAGGTGGTGGGCATCGTCGCCGCCAGTCCGGGCACGAATGATTTTGTTCTTGTCAGCGATGGCTACATCAGCGGTCTAAGCGGCCTGACGCCGGGCGCGGTCTATTTTCTGGACACCGGCGGCGACATGATCGCCACGGCACCGACTACAGCGGGCCAAGTCAGAAAGCCGCTTTTCGTCGCGGTCAGTGCTACCGCTGGCTATGTGCAAATCGGCCAGAGCATAACGCTGACCGCCCTGACCGCCAACCGCGCGGTCATCAGTGACGGCCTGGGCGCGTTGACGGCCAGCAGCGTGACAAGCACCGAATTGGGTTATATCAGTGGTGTCACCGGTGCTGTGCAGACGCAGCTCGACGCCCGCGCCGTGCTGGCCGCATCGTCGCAGGTGTTCACCGGCGCCAACACGTTCGCCAGCGTGAAGGCGGCAGGGACGGCGGGCGCAGGCTATCTTGAGCTTGTAGAGCAAGCCAGTGCGCCAGCTACACCGACCAACGCAGCACGGCTGTTTGTGGATGGCTCGAACCGCCTCGGCTGGGTGGGCGAAAACGGCTTTGTGCGCACCTTCGACGGCACGGCGAACACGGCGAATAGAGTCTATGTGTTGCCCGATGTGGGCGGCACCATTGCCGTGCTTAGCGCCGTGGGGCAGACCTTCACCGCCGACAATGTGTTTAGCGCGGCCAGCGCGCTTAGCACGCCGGCCGTGAAATTCACCGGCGCCGTCATTACCGGCGGCAGTGCCACGACGAACAAGCCGCACGTCCTCATCGAGCCGTCCGGCGCCACCTCGACCAACTGGGGCGTGAACGGCACGCTGCTGGGCGGCAACGCGGCGAGCGGCTACACCGGCGAGTTGTTCAACTTTCAACTCAACGGCGCCAACCGTTTTCGCTGTGACAGCACGGGCCTGCTGACCGGCATCAGTATGAGCCTGACCGGCAACCTGACCGGCGGCGGCAACGGTATTTTCGGCACGAACAACACGATCGGATGGACGAGCAAAAGCCGCCTGCTCTCAAGCGCGGATGGCAAAATCAACCTGACCAACGTGGGCGGCACGGCGTTTACCAGCCTGGCGTTTGGTCTGGAAAACAACACCTTTCCCATGCTGAAGCGTAGCTCCGCTACGCTTGCGGTGCGCCTGGCCGACGACACCGGCGATGCGGCGCTCAGCGCGGGCATATACGACGCCGGCACGACGACGGTAACGACCGCCCTTACCCTCAGTCACAACAGCACCGGCACCCCGGCGGCGGGGTTTGGCGGCAACATCGTGGGCGTGTTGGAGAGCAGCACGACGGAAGGGCAGAGCGCGATCGCGCTTGAGTGGAAATGGGCGCAAGCCACCCATGCGTCTCGAAAAGCCGAAGGCCGACTGTTTGCCTACGACACCGCTGCGCGCGAGTGCATCGCGTTCGGCGCGGACGGCAGCAATCCAACGGTGGGACTGTATGGCGTGGCGCCGGTGGCGCGGCCCGCCGCCTACACGCAAACCTACGCCACCGCCACGCGCACTCACAGCAACGCCGCGCAAACCGCTGTGGCGACGACCGGCGCGACCAACGTAACACCCTACGGCTACACCACGGCGGCGCAGGCCGATGACATCGTGACGCAACTCAACGCCGCGCGCACCGATATTCTGAACTTGAAACAAGTGCTGAACCAGGTCATTGACGACCTTCAAGCACTTGGCCCGCTGCAATAATTTAATTTATTTATGGCCGCCGCTCTGACCGCTTCCGACCAACAAGCCGGTGTCCGCATTTCCGGCATTAGCGTGCCGCTACAACTGTTGGAGGTGCGCAGCGGCGGCGGCAAAATCGTCGGGCGCCTGACGCTGCTCAGTGGCAACATGCTGCACTTTGAAGGCGACGCGGCGGCCTCGGCGGCGGGGATGGCGGATTTCATAGGCTGCGATGCGGCGGCGAAGGCGTTCCTTGCCGCACTGGTGGTGGAATATACCAAGCGAGGGGTGAAATAACGCTATGGCGTTTGAAGAAACTGCAACCGTGGAAACCATCGTCACCAAAAAGGTGCCGGTGACGTGGAGCGTCAGCGAGGTGGCGGCGCACGCCGGCATTGAAGGCTTGCCTGACACACTGACCGTCATCCACCGCGCCGCCGGTGCGCCGGACAGAAAAACGCGGCTCGAAGGCAATGCCGCCACGGCTGCTATCGGTGCGCTGCTGTCGGGCGAAATCGCGGCGCCGGTGGTGCGCGCCATTTTAGGGCCGGATGCCACGCGCATGACGGTAGGGGAGTTTTTTGATGCGCTGGCGCAAGCGGAGCCGGCATCGGAAGGGGAGGCAATTTGAGCATGGAAGAATCCGCAGTCATCATGCGCACCGCGTCGCCGCTGGAAATGCTAAAGGCGCGGCGCGTCTTGCTTGAACATGAGCGCGACGCACAACACGCTGCGCTACAAGCGGAACTCAACGCCGTCTATGACGCGCGCATGGCGCCGATCAATGCGCGCCTGGCGGAAAATGCCGACATGATGGAGCTGATAGCGACGGAAGTGTCGGAAGATGCGGCGACAACAACAGAAGCGCTGCCGCCGAGTGAATCGAACGGCGGCGAACTGGCGCCCGAACTTGCCGCGCCGCTGGGAAGCGCATAAAGAGCAACTACTATGGCAACAGATAGTTCAATCGGTGCGCCGCTCGGCGCCGGCAGCCCCGGCGCCGGCTACGGCGGCACGTCTACCACCAGCGTCGCCATACCGGGCAGCGTGCCCACCTCAGTTACGCTCACCACACAGGCGGGCCTTGCCTACACTACTGCCAGCCGCGTGCGCGTAGCAAAATCCGATGACGCTGCGAAATGGATGGACGGCAACGTCACGGCGTATAACAACAGCACGGGCGAGCTTACTTTCCTCTGCGATGTGTTCGCCGGCACCGGCACCTATGCGACCTGGGCAATTTCGCTGCTTGCCGGTAGCGTGATGACCGGCGTGGGCGATCTTATCAGCGCCACGACGAGTGGCGCCCCGGTGCGCGTGGCGGCGCCCACCACGGCCAGCACACAGCATCTTTTGTCGTCTACGCCAAATGGCAGTGGCGATCCTGCCGTGCCGGTGTGGGTAACGGCGGCGAGTCTGGGGCTGCCGGCCAGCGGCGGCGCCCTGCCCTACGTCATATTGGCGGACGAAAAGAGCAGCGGCACGAACGGCGGCACGTTCACCGCCAGCGGCGTGTGGCGCACGCGCACGCTGAACACGGAGCGCGCCGACAGTGGGGGCAACTGCACACTGAGCAGCAACCAATTTACCCTCGCCGCCGGCACCTACTACATCACCGCAGAGGCGCCGGCCCGCGCTGTGCTTACGCATCAGTTGCGGCTACAAAACACCACCGCCGGCACGACGCTGCTTACAGGGCAAAACGCTTGCACCGATACGTCAAGTATCCAAACCCTCGCCTGCCTTGACGGTGTGTTCACCGTGGCGGCGGGGCAAGCGCTGGAGCTTCAGCACCAGTGCGGCAGTTCGAAAAGCAGCGATGGGTTCGGCGTGGCGTGCGGCTTTGGCACCGAGGTTTATGCGGTGGTGAAGCTGTGGAAGCTCTCCTAAGCCGCGGCGTGCTATGCTGCGCCGCGCCGTGCCGCGCGTCGGGGCGCACTCCGGGCGGCGGCGGCACCGCTGCTGCTAATGGTAATGAAGCAGCGGACACTCAGTCGTCACGGCGCCTTTTCCTGTTCCTCCATCTCCCTCACCACCGCCAACGCCCGCTCCTGAGCGGCAACAAACTGCTCTACCACTTCGGGCCTGCAAGGCCGGGTAAACGCTATGTCGTAACGAATACGCCACGCCTCTGCCTCATGGTCGTAGACTACGGACAGTGAGCCAGCAGCGGGTGATTTGCCAAACGGCCAGATGCGCGTTTCCGCGTAGTGACCGGCGCCGCTGGTTTCTTCAACGATTCGCATTATTTTGCTCCTTCCTTTCCAACCCCTCCAACCACCTCGCCACCACTGCCGCCGGGTCGGGGCAGGGGGGGGGGCAGGGGGGCAGACTCCACGCGGATGCCAATCCCGACAAAATCTTTTGGCGAGCTTGGCAGGGCGTCGGCGCAATTGACTCGCTGCGCCTCACACGCCTGTTCCACAAGCGCGGGCAGCGCCGCTTCCAACGCCGCGAGCCTCGTTTCAGCAGCGCGGGCGCGCGCCTTCCACTTGTCGCGCTCCTCCATCACGCCATCCGCCGCGACGGATAGCCAGGATTGGTTTGCGTTTTGTTGTGGCATGGCAATGTCTCCCTGGCAAGGCGCGCTTTGGTTTCGGGCCAAGTGTGGCCCGTGCGCGCCTTATGTTGTTTCCGGTTCCAACGACGGTTCCGGCTGATGCTCCGGCGCTGCGCTCTCGCCGCGCGACCGTCTTTTTCTCCGTTGGACTCCCGGCCACGCTATCAAGCCGCGCCGCCGCGTCCCGGCAACACCAATTCGCGCATCCTTCGACAGGCGCGAACTCAGGTTGTTAATCTTTCTCTGCCGTGTCTCGCCGCAAACAACGACGCCGCGCGCTTGAACCCCATCCAAGATTTCGCCCAACGTTAGCGGCTTGCCGTGATGTGTGAGCAATTCCACTGTGGCGGTGGCGTAGGAAAGCGAGGCGCTGTTTGTCGCTGCGCCATAGGCGTTTACGGCGGTGCCGGTGCGAATCCGACAAATAATGTTCCACAGCACAGCGGCGTCAGATTCGTCCTGTTCGGCGCTGGCGCGCTTCTGAATAGCGGCAGTGAGCAATTCCTGGCGTGCGGCAAGCAAGGCGTCGAGAGACGGTTCAATTTGTGTTTCAGTGGCGCTCATAAATCCTCTTCATTCCCCGCGCCCGCTCTGGCCCCGTCTACTGTTTCGAGGCCCGCGCCGGGTGTGACAAAATCTATTTTACCACCGCTCGGCAAGAAAAACAACCCTCGCAACCCCCATTCGCCACGGGACGGCACTTTTTATTCTTACCTACATCTGGTAAGATAGCAAATATGGGAAAAGTTCTCACCTTGAAACAGGCGGCGGAGAAAAGCGGTGTGCCGCTGCGCACGCTGCGCTGGCACGCCAACGCGGGCAACCTAAAAGCGGAAAGGCGGCATCCTTGCGGCGCACCGCCGGGCAGCGGCACCGCATTTTTCTACGTCACCACGCTGGCTGATCTAAAAGCGTTTCTCGCCGCGCCGCGCAAGCCGCCGGGCAATCCGAATTTTCGCAAGAAAAATGGCGAGGAAAACGGCGCGAAAGATTCCTGCTCTTAGCCCTTGCGCAACCTTGCCGACGTGTGGTAAGATTAAGGGTGAGGAGAAGAATTGCCATGTCTAACGACTCAACCCAAACTGCGCCCCATGCGCCCAAAGTCCCCGCGCTCACCCAGGCGCAAGAAGCGTTCCCACTCAATTTGTTGGAAACGCTCGTTTTGGAGCGCGGCTCGCATCCGCCCGACGATGGCGTGTGCGCGATGGAATTGGCGGCTCGCCTTGCTGGCGAGCCTCACGGCGACCGCCCGGAATGTGTCTGTCCGGTGATTGGCGCGTTTGTGCGCAACTGGAACGACAGTCTGGACGACGCCGACCGCAACCGGCTGCTGAAGCCGCTGATACCGCGATTGATCGGCACGCGCTCAACACCGAAAGTCGAAGCGCGTCGCGCATGGCTTGCCGCCGACTGGCTGGTGCGCGAATGCACCCCAGCGTGGCTTCGCGCCGCGAATTTGAAAGAGGAAGCCGAATCGCTGGTGAATTGCGTTGAACTGTGCAGCATGGAAACAGCGCAGCAGGCAATGCCTGCCCTGAATCAGGCAAAAACCTCTGCGGCTGCCGCCGGGGCTGCCGCCGAGGATGCCGCCGAGGATGCCGCCGGGGCTGCCGCCGAGGATGCCGCCGAGGATGCCGCCGGGGCTGCCGCCGAGGATGCCGCCGAGGATGCCGCCGGGGCTGCCGCCGAGGATGCCGCCGAGGATGCCGCCGGGGCTGCCGCCG
>JADMIO011418001.1_pt1 | contig 33023 bp, 29 predicted proteins | sample 8958161 | NCBI WGS metagenome assembly JADMIO01 (sample SAMN16585339, study PRJNA669376) | soil metagenome | isolation source: Crop rotation soil | place: USA: Cullars Rotation, Alabama | collected 2011
GGAACGCTGATGCAGGCGATCACGGATTCGGTGAAGATGACTCCGGCCTCGCCCGCATCACTCGAGGACCTTCGCCGTCGCTCGATGCAGTCGCGGCCAGTGTGGCTTCGTGTCTCGACCGACGGTGCGATGGAGATTGTCGACGACGCTGATGCCAACAGCGAGCTCAGGCATCTTTTCGGGGAGATGCCGGCGATGCTGGCGCGCCAGGCGGTCGCTGTCGGCGAAAAGTGGACTCGCGAGATGCAAATTCCGCTCAGCGGTGATCCGGGAACGGTCGGAGAAGTCAAGGCCACTTTTCGTCTCGATTCTCTGGGGAGAAACGGCGATATCGCCTACATTTCCATGCACGGAACCATGTCCCGCGCCAACGCTGCGAGTGGTCAAGCTCAACCGAGTGGAAGGGGCTACATGACCTCAGGCACACTGTCCGGCACCATCCAGATCGACCGACGTCTTGGCTGGATAACGGACTCGAAGAGCAGCATCATCGTACGATCGACGATCGCGCAAACTCCCGCACGCAAAGGAGACCCGCAGATCGCGCCGATGCAGGTGCGGACCAAGATCACGCAGTGGATAAGGGCGATGCGCGCACGATGAAACTGGTACATCTCGCAGACATACATCTCGGCTTCAGACAGTATCAGCGACAGAACTCCCTCGGGATGAACCAGCGCGAGGCGGATGTCGCGAAGTCGTTGCGCGCTGTGATCGATCGCGTAATCGATCTCAAGCCGGACCTGGTCCTTGTCGCCGGCGACGTTTTTCATACGGTGCGACCGACCAATCCCGCCATCCTAACTGCCTTCATTCAGTTCGAGAGATTGAAACGGGCGCTGCCCTTCGCCGAGATCGTAATGGTCGCGGGGAATCACGACACGCCGCGGGCCAGCGAGACCGGCTGCATCCTCGGACTATTTCGGCAGCTCGGAATCAGAGTGGTGGAAGGAGAGCCGCAGTGGGTACGGGTCGACGAGCACGACCTCGCGATTCTCGCTGTGCCTGACATGGGTCAGGGGAATCCGCGACTGGAGCCCGATCCGAGCGCTAAGCACAACATTCTTCTCCTTCACGGCGAGATCGAGGGTGTGCTTCCGACCTATGGTCGCGAGCTCGATCGTCCGCCGATGGAAATCAGTATCGAAGCGCTAAGCCCCGAGCGTTGGGACTATGTCGCGTTGGGGCACTACCATGTGTACCGGCAGGTTGCAGAGAACGCGTACTACTCGGGATCGATCGACTACACGAGCACGAACCCGTGGGGCGAGCTTGCTGAGGAGCGCGAGTTTCGAATCGGGGGGAAGGGAATCATCGAGCACGATCTTGCGACGGGAGAACACACTTTTCATCCACTGCCGCCAGACCGGCGGTGGGTCGATCTGGTGCAGATTTCCGGCGCCGGTCTCTCGCCCGCATCGCTGGATGAAGCAATCCGCGACGCGCTCGACAAATGCGACGGCGGGATCAATGACAAAATCATCCGCCTGGTCGTGCGCGATGTTCCGCGCCACATCCTGCGCGAGCTCGACCACCGCGCGCTTCGGGATTACAAGCGGCGCGCACTTCATTTCCACCTCGACACCCGGCGCCCGGAGATCGTGCGTCCCGATCGGCAGAACGTCGGTCCCGGACGCCGCGCTTCACTCGCCGATACCGTGCGCGACAAGCTTCGTGCACGTCCGATCACCGAGAATATCGACCGTGAAGCTCTCGTCGAGCTCGGGCTGCACTACCTCCGCGAGGCGGACCTGGTAGCGGGACCGGCCGTCGAGGAAGCAACGGCGTGAGGCTGAACGGACTCAGCCTCACCAACTTCCGTCAGCACGCGCGGACAAGGATCGCCTTCGAGAGCGGTCTCACCGGCATCATCGGACCAAACGGCGCAGGCAAGACGACAATTCTCGAAGCGATCGCGTGGGCCCTCTATGGAAACATGGCGATCCGTGGGAACCGCGACTCGATTCGGTTTCTCGGCGCCGGCGCTCGTGCGCCGGTGGAAGTGGAGCTCGAGTTCGAGCTTGGATCGCACCGCTATCGAGTAGTTCGCAGCCTGACCAGCGCCGAGGTTTATCTCGACGGTGCCGGCTCGCCAATCGCCAACTCGATCACAGCTACTAATGATCTCCTGCAGCGCCGACTTGGCATGTCGCTGTCGGAGTTCTATCACACCTACTTCACGGGCCAGAAAGAGCTGAATGTGATGGCGATGAAGCCGGCCGGTCGCGGACAATTTCTTTCTCGTGTGCTCGGCTACGAGAAGCTGCGCATCGCCCAGGACCTGACGCGCGAGAAGCGGAATCGGTTGAAGGCGGCGGTCGAAGGAATGCAGCGTGGCATGCCGGATCCCGAGGTCGTGCTGCGAAATCTCGCCGAGGCATCGACGCGCAAAGAAGAAGCGGAGTCGCGCGCGCAACAGGCGGCACACCGCAGCGCCGTGCGGCAACGGGAATTCATGGCGATCGAGCCGCGATGGGAGATGATGCAGCGACAGCGTGAGCAATCGGCGCAGCTCCTCACCCAAATCACGGTTGGCGAGGAGAAAGAAGCGGCGCTGCGTCGCGACGCTGAGCGCATCGAGCACGAGCTCGAAGGTGTGAAGGCAGCGCGGACGAAAGTGGACACCCTCGTCCTGGCCGTCGAGCCGCTCTACGCGCTAAACGTCGAGCTGCAGGCGCTGAACGCGCTCTATCGAGAGGAAGGTCGTCGCAAGACTCTGCTCGAAGGGGAAGCTGCGTTACGCGAAGAAATCGCCCGACTCGAAGAACGTCATTCGCGGATCGAACGTGCTCCCGCGCTGGAAGAAGAGGCGACGCTGGAGCTCGAGAAAAAACGCGCCGAGCTCGAGGACGCGCAGGGCGTCCTGGAAGCGCGCCGCACCGAATGGGTTCGGGATCGACAGGAAGCGCAAACGAAACGGGAGTCGCTGCGACAGCAATACATCGAGCTGAAGCAGCAGCGCGACAAACTGGTTGCGCTTGGTGAGAACGGCGAATGCCCGACCTGCGCGCGACCGCTTGGTGGCAGCCTGCACACCGTAGTCGAGCATCTCGACGAGATGATCGAGACCGTTCACGTCGACGGCAATTACTACAAGGGGCGTGTCGAGCAGCTCGAGCACATGCCCGACGACGTCAAACAGCTCGATGAAAAACGTCGTGGCCTCACGCAGGACGTCGGCAACCTCGAGCGGAAGCTGGCGAAGGTACAACTAGCAGTTCAGGAGCTGGGCACCATCGTGCGGGACATCGCGGCGAAACGTCAGCGACAGCTGCAGATGGAACGCGATATTTCGAAGATTCCCGCCGGCTACGATGCGGCCCGCCACACCGACGTTCTGGCCGAGGTCGAGCGACTGACACCGATGGAAGCCGAGGTCACTCGGTTTCAGGCGATGCTCGAGCGAGAGCCCCAGCTCAAGCTGGAGCAGACCAACATCGCGCAGGAAGTAATGCGCGTTCAGTCGACACTCGGTACGCTTCGCACCCGTCGGGCGCAGATCGCCTTCACTGAGAAAGAGTTCAATCACGTGAAGACCGAGTACGATCGCTTGCGTACTGAGCTGCAGGAGTCGAAGGTTGCGGCTGCGCGGGCGCACGAACAGGTGGTCAGCATGGTTGCCGCTCTGGCTGGCGCTCAGGAACGCGCGGAAGAGTTCAAGAAACGGGCAGCCGAGCTCGACACGCTGGTCGCTGATCGGAGACTGCACGACGAGCTCGATCGCGCATTCTCGGATCTACGAACCGATCTCAACTATCAGCTGCGTCCCGAGCTGTCGGAGCTTGCCAGCGCATTTCTGAGCGAGCTGACTGATGCACGCTACACGGAGCTGGAGCTCGACGATCAATACAACATCGTCATTCTCGAGGACGGAATTCCGAAGCCCGTTCTGTCGGGCGGCGAGGAAGATCTCGCCAACCTGGTACTTCGTCTGGCCATCTCGCAGATGATCGCGGAGCGCGCTGGACAGAGTTTTTCGCTGCTGATTCTGGACGAGGTATTCGGCTCGCTCGACGAAGCGCGGCGCTTTAACGTCGTCGAGCTACTGCGTGGATTGCACGATCGCTTCGAACAGGTCATTCTCATCACACACATTGAGCCGGTGCGCGAAGGGATGGATCGTGTGATCACTGTTCGCTACGACCCCGAGACTGGCAGCTCAGTCGTCGGCGGCGGAGTCGGCGACGAAGATGCCTTCGTCGACGATCAGCCGTCGCTCGGCATCGGCGAGACTGTTCGGCGCGAGCGCGGCTCCGACAAATCCGCTGAGTATCCGGCGGGAGCGGGGGCGTAATGGCGTTCGCGCGCAACTGGAGACACGCGTGGGTCGCCGAGGCCCCTGAACGGGTCAGCGTTCGTGAGATCACGTCGCTCAATGCCGTCTTCAGCGAGGCGTTCACCGAGCGCTATCGCAAAGACGGGATGGTGGGAGTGCGCGTCCCGCACCTGAATCCTGCCGTCTGGAAGTTTGCGATCGCCGACGCCGAGGAAGGCGCGATGATCTGGCGCAACGCTCGCGACGGAATCGCGGCATTCAACATGGTTCATCGCTCCGGTGTGGAGGGGTGGATGGGCCCGCTCGCCGTGCATCCGGATTATCAGGGCCAGGGAGTCGGCAAGGTCGTTGTCTCGACGGGCGTCGAGTGGCTGAAGAAGCGTGGCGCGAAGGTGATTGGCCTCGAGACGATGCCGAGGACGATGGATAACGTTGGTTTCTATTCATCGCTTGGGTTCGTGCCCGGTCATCTGACAGTGACGGTGACGCTGGAGGCCGCCCGCGCCGGAATTCAGGCAACCACGATCTCGTCGCTCAACCCACACGAGCGCGAGTTGGCGCTGCGCCAATGCCGGGCGATGCTCGAGCAGCTGGCACCGGGCTACGACTACACCAGAGAAATCGTGCTCACCGAGCAACACGACCTCGGCGACACCTTGTTCGTGCGCAAAGGAGCGGACGTTTTGTCCTTTGCCGTATGTCATTCGGTGCCGCTCGTCGAGGGGCGCGCCACCGAGGAGATGCGTGTCCTCAAGATGGTGGCGAAGACAGAAGCCGATTTCGACAATCTCGTCACGCAATTGTGCGCGCACGCACGCGTTCGCGGCGCAAAGCGCGTGGCGATTCGAGTTCAGGGCCAATACAGCAGCGTCTACCGTCGCTTGATCGCGCGGGGAGCGCGGGTGCGATGGACTGACCTGCGAATGGCGGTTCACGACTATGCGGAATCGAAACCCGCAAACGGCGGGATCGTGCTTTCCAACTGGGAAATCTGACCGGCGAGAGCCCTCTCTCAAACGATGACCGTAGCGAGACAAATCGCATCGTTCCTCGCTAAGTACGATCCGAAAATCGCTGCTGCGGCGCGAGCCTCGCGAGCCAGGCTGCGGAAGATGATTCCCGGCGGCACCGAGTTCATCTACGATAATTACAACGCGCTGGTCTTCGGATTTGGGCCGAGCGATCGGCCATCGGAAGCAGTATTGTCGCTCGCGATCATGCCACGTTGGGTCACCCTTTGCTTCCTCAAGGGCGCCAAGCTTCGCGATCCGAAAAAACTTCTTCGCGGCAGCGGCAACATCGTTCGTAACATCCATCTGTCATCGCCGCGCCATCTGGAGGACGCCGATGTCCGTGAGCTGATCGACCAATCGATCGAGGCAGCGCGCCCCGCATTTAAAGGGAAACCGGGAAAGCAAAAGACCGTGGTCAGATCCGTCTCTGCCAAACAGCGGCCACGACGTCCATCGAAGTGAGTTGCGCGCCTCGAGCGTAATGCGCTGTCCCGCCTTGACGCTTTTAGTACCGCATCCTACGTTGGCTCGGCCTCGATCAACCGACGTCTCTACCCAACTTTCTCATGCGAAGACGTGAAGCTGTCCAGTTTCTCGGCGCCGCTCTCGCTCTGCAGTTTCTCCCCAAGAGTGCAGAGGCTGCGATCGAGCTCGGCGAACAAATTCATCGCCGGCTTGGCGATGTACCATTTCGCACATTGAATCCGGCTCAGCAGAAACTCGTTACGCAAATCGCGGAAATGATTATCCCCGAGACTGACACACCGGGCGCGACGAGCGTGAAAGTCCCTCAGTTCATCGATCTGATTCTCACGGAATGGATGAGCGACGATGAAAAGAAGGCTTTTCTCGCCGGACTAGACGATATGGATGTGCAAGCGGTCGCGCTGGGATCGTCTCATTTTGTGGACCTGACCGACGTGAAGAGAGGCGATTTCCTCACCGGTCTCGATGCAAAACGTCCGCACAAGGAGGGAGCCGGCCATGCCTTCGAGAGAATCAAAGCGCTCACGGTTTACGGGTATTTCACGTCCGAACCTGTCCAAGTGAACGTTCTCAAGACGCAGATGTTCTTCAACGGCTACGACGGCAACGTCCCATTCACGCCGAGGGTCTGACGATGGCTGACACGTATGATGCGATCGTCATCGGATCCGGAATCTCCGGTGGCTGGGCTGCAAAAGAGCTGACCGAGCACGGACTGAAGACGATAGTGCTCGAGGCCGGACGTCCGATCGACCCGGCGGTCGATTACGTCGAGCACGTGATGCCGTATCAGAAGCGCTATCGCGGCATGGGCGATCGCAATCGAATCGAGCGTTATCAACCCGTTCAAAGCCAGTGCGGTGCGTGCGACGAATACGCGGGCAAGTTCTTCGTCAACGATCTCGACAATCCGTATTCGACTCCCGATGGCAAGCCGTTCTCCTGGATTCGCGGACGTCAGGTTGGCGGCAAGTCGATCATGTGGGGCCGCTGCGTTTTCCGCTGGAGCGATCTCGATTACGAAGCGAACCTCAAGGAAGGCGTCGCTGTCGATTGGCCGATCCGCTACAAGGACATGGCGCCCTGGTGGAGTCACGTCGAGAAATTCGTCGGCGTGCAGGGCAGACGCGAAGGACTCGCGCATCTGCCGGATGGTGAGTTCATGCAGCCGTGGCCGCTCAACGCAGCGGAATCAAAGGCCCGCGACGTTCTGCTGACGAAGTTCAATGGCGAGCGTCTCGTCACCAACATGCGGCTGGCGGTGATCACCGAGAATCACCTCGGCAGGCAGAAGTGTCACCTGTGCGGCAATTGTTACCGCGGCTGCGTCACGCTCTCTTATTTCAGCAGCCTGAACTCGACGCTGCCTGCGGCGAGAAAGACCGGCAATCTCACGCTGCGGCCGTTCAGCGTGGTGCACAGCATCATCTACGATCCGAAGACCCGGAAGGCGTCGGGCGTGAGGGTCGTCGACGGAAATACGAAGGAGATGTTCGAGGTCAAAGGGCGGCTGATTTTCGTCAACGCTGCCGCGCTCGAGTCGACGCGCATCATGCTCAACTCGATCTCGCCCGAATTCCCGACGGGCCTCGGCAACTCGAGTGGCGAGCTGGGTCACAACCTGATGGATCACATCATGGGCGGCGGCGCGACCGGCGAGCTGCCATGGGCAAAGGATCGCATGGAAGTCGGCAGGCGTCCCGACGCGATCTACGTCCCGCGGTTCCGCAACGTGAAGAGCAAGCATCCGGACTTCCAACGTGGCTACGGTTTCGAGGGCAGAGCGTCCCGTCAGGGCTGGGAGCGCGGCGCGGACATGCCCGGATTCGGCGCGCGCTTTAAGAAGTCGCTAATCGGCGACCTTGGCCCGTGGGAAATGTCGTTCGACGGATTCGGGGAGATGCTCCCGCGTCACGAGAACTACATCTCGATTGACCCGCATCTGGTCGATGCATGGGGGATTCCCGCGCTGCACATCAACTGCAAGTACAGCGACAACGAATTGAAGATGCAGGACGACATGGTCGTCACTGCGACCGAGATGCTGGAGGCGATGGGCGCAACCAACATTCGGACTTTCAAGGAGAACAACGCGCCCGGTCTGGTGATTCACGAGACCGGCACGGCACGGATGGGCCGTGATCCGAAGACGTCAGTCCTGAATGCGCACAACCAGGTCTGGGATGCGCCGAACGTGTTCATGACCGACGGCGCGTGCATGACGTCAAACGCGAACCAGAATCCGAGCATCACCTACATGGCGTTGACCGCGCGCGCGGTGAACTACGCAGTCGAGCAGATGAAGAGACGAGAGCTGTAACGAGTGAGAGTGCTCGCTGCGATCGTCTGGTTAATTACGATTGGCGGCTGTGTCCATCGCTCTCCGGAGCAGGTGGTCCTGGCTGCTTACAAACCCGACCGCGCGCCGAATGGCGCCGACTCCCTTACATGCGCGAAACCGGTGGCGCACTCGGACATAATCGGAAGAAAGGACACGGCTGTCGTGCGTGTGTTTCAAGATTGCGTTCGACCTGCCCCGCCGGGTCCGACTTTTGGACCCGGGAACGCGGTACGCTACGAGACTGATTACCTTGTCGTCCGCAAAAACGGGAGGTGGACAGTCGACAAGCCGATCGCGGGCGGCGTCATGACAATGGGCTAGCCACGCTCCCTGCCGCGATGGACACGCGAGTTTGCCGAGCGTTTAACACGATTCCGGTTTCTGTGTGTCGCGGACTCCTTTGTAACGAACCGAAAGGCTGACTCGACCAAATCGCGCAGCGCCGCATCGCTGATCTGCGAAAGCCGTGTCAGCACGCACGGATAATCCAGATAGTGCGGCTTGAGGTAGTAAATGTCCGGCTCGTGTGCGATTCGCAGATCCCGCTCGAGAAAGTCCACGCGTACCACCAGCGTGTCAGGCTCTGCCGATTTATTGCTCGCCATACAGGCGATGATCTGGCCGCCGAGCTTCACCGCCGGCTTTCCGAAATAAGTCGATCGTTCCGCGCCCGGATATTTCGTCGCGTATTTCTCGACGCGGCTGAAAGAGGTCGAGTTGGCCCGCGGACTCATCGCCTTTCGATTACCAAGCTCGATCGCCAAACGGCTAGCTGCAGGTCCGCGCCCAGGGAATGATGTCGAGACGCTCGAAGGGAATCTCGCGGCCGTCCTCTTCACAAACACCGAAATCGGCCGGCGACTTGTAAAGTCGCTCCAGCGCGGCGTCGATCTCCGCCAGTTCGCGAGACGCGCGGGTGGCATTGGATTCGTGGACTTCGCGATTGATCTCGTCCGTCGCCAGGTCGGCCGGATGGAACGGCATCGTCGACAAATCCCCAGCAGCGTCCTGCTCAGTTTGCGATGTGTCGGCAAGGATCCCGTTCAGTACCTGAAGCGAGCGCTCGCGCTCCTCGTGCAATCTCTTCTCGATGTGATCGCGCTGTGCATTGGTGAGAGCCATGATGATGATCTCCTTGCTGTCTATCCTGGTTACGCCTGCAGTCACCCCGGTGTTGCCATCACTCCTGAAGCGCGCTGTGAACGAACGAAATCGCGATCGAGCCTTCGCCGACCGCCGACGCTACACGTTTCACATTGCCCGCGCGGACATCGCCCACGGCAAAGACGCCGGGACGACTTGTCTCCAGCAGATGCGGTGAACGCGATAAGGGCCACTTGGCCGAGGTGAGATCTTCAGGTGATAGATCGGGCCCCGTCTTCACGAATCCCTGCGCGTCCAGCGTTATGCAGCCATCTAGCCAACTTGTACTCGGCTTGGCGCCCGTCATGACGAACACATGTCGAATCGGTTTTGCCTCCACAGGTCCACCATCCGTGCGCCATTGCACTCTCTCGAGATGGTTATCACCCTCGAGGGCGACGATCTCAGTGCACGTGTGGAGTGTTATTCGCGGGCTCTCCTCGATCCGGCGAATGAGATACCTGGACATGCTCTCAGCCAATCCCTTCGCCCTGACCAGTATGTGAACTCGTCTCGCCGTCTGAGACAGAAATACAGCAGCCTGACCCGCCGAGTTGCCGCCGCCGACGACAATGATCTCGTCGCCCTCACAAAGCTGCGACTCGATGAACGTGGCACCGTAGTAAATCCCGACACCCTCGAACCGCGCAATGTTCGGCAACGGCAGCTTTCGATATTCCGCGCCGGTGGCGATCACCACAGTTCGCGCGTGCACTTCAATGCCGCTGTCTATTCTGACTTTGTACGCCTTTGGGGTGCAATTGAGGTGTACTGCGCTTTCGGCGATCGCGATGTCGGCGCCAAACTTCTGTGCCTGAGTATAGGCGCGTCCAGTGAGATCGTTGCCGGTGATACCCGACGGGAAGCCGAGGTAGTTCTCGATTCGCGAGCTGGATCCCGCCTGACCACCCGGTGATGTCGACTCGATTACCAGAACGTCGAGCCCCTCTGACGCTGCGTAAACGGCAGCCGCCAGTCCTGATGGACCCGCTCCGACGATCACGACGTCGCGGGTGTGAGTTTGATCGATGGAGTCGTTGAAGCCGAGGCAATCCGCGATCTGGTGGTTGGTCGGATTTCTGAGCACCGCGGTGTTGCGGCAAATGAGAACGGGAAGATCAGAGAGCGAAAACTGGAAGTGATCCAGCAACTCCTGCACTCCCGCATCGTGATCGGGGTCGACCGACGCATAGGGATGCCCGTTGCGCGTCAGAAACTCCTTGATGCGAAGGGTGTCGGAGGAGTGATTGGAACCGACGAGCAGGACGTCGGCGAACCCGCCGCTGATCAGCCCAACGCGCCGCAACAGAAATGCGCGCACGAACACCTCGCTGAGGTCGGCATCGGTCTGAATGAGAGCGAGTAACCTGTCGCGATCGATCTCGACTATCTCGCCGTCTAGACAGACGCGGAGAGTGACCAACGCCGGGCGGCCGGAAAGGATCGAGACTTCGCCAGTGAATTGACCCGCTCGTAGTGTGCGCACGCGAATACCGCCGCCGTCCCTCAGCTGCACGCCCTCGATCGCCCCCGACAGCACAACGTAGAAGTGGGTGACCGGCTCACCCGCATCGATCAGGACCTCTCCAGCCTTCACTTCGCGCCGATGCCCCTGCTGTGAGATGCGGGTGAGCTGGGCGTCACTCAGCACCGGGAAGGTGTGATCCACGTCGTCCGTGGTCGCCAGGGCGGCAAGCGTTTCGGCAGGTGCAGTCATCGGGATTCCGTTTGTACTACGATTAAGCGATCGGCGTTGAAAGCCGGGAGCACTCGCACTCCATAGGATAGCATCTGACGCAACCCTTCGGGCCGCGCCCTCAACTGGACGTTTAACCAGGTCTGATTGCGATGACTAAGGCAGCCGTTACGTCGCGGCAGCGATGGACCCTGGTCGCGACGATTATCGGGTCTTCGATGACATTCATCGACGGAACGGTGGTGAACGTCGCTCTTCCGGCGCTCCAGAAGAGTCTCGACGCCACCATCACGGACGTCCAATGGGTGATCGAGGCTTACACCCTGTTGCTCGGGGCCCTCATTCTTATCGGCGGCTCGCTTGGTGACCAGCTCGGGCGCAAGCGAATCTTTCTGATCGGAGTAGTTTCGTTTACAGCGGCGTCGATCTGGTGCGGGTTCGCGTCGTCGCCGTTGATCCTCATCATCGCGCGAGCATTGCAAGGAATTGGAGCCGCGCTGCTCGTTCCGGGAAGTCTGGCAATCATCAGCGCGACCTTCGAGGGCGCCGAGCGGGGACGAGCGATCGGCACGTGGTCAGGATTCAGCGCGATCACCACCGCGATCGGTCCGGTACTCGGCGGTTGGCTGATCGAGAATATCAGCTGGCGCTCGGTGTTCTTCATCAACGTTCCATTAGCCGTTGTCGTCGTTTGGGTATCGATACGCTACATGGATGAGAGCAGCGATCCCTCGCGGACGCGCCGAATTGACTGGCTTGGAGCGGCGCTCGCCGTTGTTGGTCTTGGCGGAATCGTGCTCGGATTGCTCGAGTGGCCGGTGCCTGGAGCCAGCCATTCGCTGGTGATTGGCTCACTGATCGCCGGTTTGATCGCGCTGGGCATGTTCGTCTTCGTGGAGCACCGCGAGCGCAACGCAATGATTCCGCTTCATCTTTTCGCATCGCGTTCCTTCACGCTGACCAACGTTTTGACGCTCCTTCTGTATGGAGCGTTGGGAATCGTGTTCTTCATCCTCGCCCTGCTGCTGATTCAGGTGCAGGGGTACTCAGCGACGGCAGCGGGCGCGGCTTTTCTGCCTTTTCCGATCATAATGTTCGCGTTGTCGCGCTGGTCTGGAGGTCTGGTTGACAGCGTCGGCCCGCGAATCCCGCTGACAATCGGGCCGCTCATCTCGGCCGCTGGATTCGCGCTGTTCGCGCGGGTCGGGATCAGCGGCTCTTACTGGACAACGGTTTTTCCGGCGGTGATCGTGCTTGGCTTCGGAATGGCGATTACCGTCGCGCCGCTGACGACAACGGTGATGACAGCGGTGCCGTCGGATCACGCAGGAGTCGCGTCGGGGATCAACAACACGGTCGCCCGCGTCGCTGGACTGCTGGCGATAGCAGGATTCGGAATTGTGCTGACGCGCTCATTCAGTAGCTCGATCGATCCAAAGCTCGCGGGGATGGGATTCACCAGCGACGCGCATGCGCGCATCGAAAAGGAGCTACCCAAAATGGCCGGTGCGGATTTGCGGAGTGTTGGCCTCGATCGACAGCGACAGAATCAACTCGAGCAGGACATTCGAACAGCGTTTGTCCGCGGCTTCCGGATCGTGATACTCGAAGCCGCGGGGGTCACCATTCTTTCGGCACTGGCAGGACTGGGTGTCAAATCGACCGAGAAGCGGTAAAGACATCGACACGCTCGGCGAACATTTGCAGCAGGCTGGCCCGGCCTCCTTCGGCACTGACGCCCGCGCGCATAGCTTCGGCGCGGGCGACCAGCCTTTAGCTGGCCTCGATCGCCGTGGAAGACCAGATTCACCGACGATTATGACCGAGCCCGCCAACCCTCCGCGGACCTCGACCCGACAAGGCCGCTACCTGGCTGTCATTACCGCGGTCGCGTTCTGGGTGTCGCTGGTTTTTCCGGTTGCCGCCGGAATTGTAGCGGAGGCTTCTGCTCTCCCCGGCTGGTGGCCGATAGCCGATGTTGTGTTCGCGTTTATCCTCGCCGCTCTCACAATTACCGTGGCAGCGCGGTTCGATCGACGCAAAACACCGGAAATCGAGCGCACGACTTATCGGGTGCACCGGATCGTCCTGAACCTGATCCTGATCTTATTGGTGATTTTCCTCGTTGCCGGCGACCGCGTTCGGTGGACAATTTTTCTGCCGGGAATTGCGTGGCGAGGCTGGCTTTTTCTATATGCTTTCCCAGCGTGGCTTACCGCGCTGAGATCACAACCACTGGAGAAATGAATGTACGCTGAGCTGCTCTTACTTCGATTCATCCATGTCGTCGGTGCCATTGTCTGGGTCGGCGGTGGAGTCTATGCGGCATTCTTTCTGGTTCCGGCTCTCTTCGCGACGCCGCAGCTAATTCCGCAGGTGATGGACGGGCTGCAACGCCGAAAAACCTTCGTGATTCTGCCGACGATCGGCCTGTTGGTGGTTCTCAGCGGTGTCCGGCTGCTGTGGATCGACTCGGCCGGGTTTAATGAAAGCTTCCTTTCCACCGGCGCGGGAAGAACGTTCTCCATCGGAGGCACCGCCGGCATTCTCGCTTTTCTGGTGCAGGTTCTTATTCAGAGGCCCGCCGGCCAAAGGCTCGGAAAAGTCGCAGCAGCGTTAGCAGGGTCTCCCTCTCCCGAGGAACGGCAACGACTAACTGCAGAAGCCGATCGCCTGCGTAAACGCAACAGCTGGTCCGTCCAGATGGCGGTTGGTCTGGGACTTCTTGCAGCGACGGCGATGTCCGTCGCGCGCTACATGTGATGCTATGCGCGCTCGAACAGGGAGTTGAGCGCACTGCGAAAGGTGATTCGTCTCAGATAGCCGAGCTCGTCACCGGCGAACGGCATCGGTGACACTCTGAATACCTCTTTCAGCGCGTTTTGCGATACGGTGTTGTCGACGCTGAGCAGGTCGAGAAGCCCAGTCGTGACTGGCGGATTCGGCAGGAACCGCTGCATTACTGATACGAGGGGTCTCAGCATCTTGATCGGCATCGATACGAGCGTGCGCGTCGTTCCCATCGCCACCAGAATTCGTTCGGTCATGTCGCGGAGGCTTAGCGGCGCCGGCCCACCCAGATCGTAGCTCTGGCGAACAGTTTCCTTTTTCTCGAGGCAGAGCCGGATTACGCGCGCCACATCGTCCACTGCGATCGGCTGGAAGCGTGCTCGGCCGCCGCCAGGCAGCGGAAAAAATTTCGGGGTCAGCCGGATCAGTCTGCCGAGCACGTTGACGTATTGGTCTTCGGGGCCGAAGATCACCGACGGCCGCAGCACCGTCCACTGGAGTCCGCTGGTCCTGATTGAATCCTGTGCGACGCCTTTGCTGTGAAGGAACGGATGCCTCGAGCGGCTGTCAGCGCCGTTTTGGGACATGAAGATCACGCGCTGAACATTCTCCGCCCGCGCCGCCGAGATCAGCCGCTCGGTCGCCGCGGTGTTCGTCTCGGTGTACTTCTCCGTTTTCTTCTCGATCGCGATTGCGGCAAGATGGACGACGGCACCGCACCCATTGAGCGAGCTGCGGAGCGCACCGGCGTCGCGCACGTCGCCCACGCGAAACTCAACCGGTAGTTGACCGAGAGCGAGAGCTGCTTTCGCCGGATCTCTGATCAGTGCCCGTACCTGCCAGCCGTGTTTCGACAACTCTCGACAGGTATGGATGCCGACGAGTCCTGTCGCGCCGGTTATGAGAACCGGTTTTTTCTTATCCGCCGAGAGCGCCTGCGGCTGCTCAGCGACTGCCGTGGCGGGTCCGCCTCCTTCATCTCCGAACGAGTAAGACCCGCGTCCGGCTGGGGACATCAAGTCTTGGGATTGTTGTCCACGCCGCGCGTACCTCGCACGACGATGCGGTAGATGAGCAGGAACATCCCTACAGTGAGGAGGAGATGGATCCAGCCGGGCGCGGTCGTCGTGAAGGTGACGATCGCCCAAATCACAAGCATCAGAACACTCAAAATCAGCAGATAATCCATAGTGAAATTTCGTTGACCTTCGGTGTGACGACCGGTATGTTCAGAGAGTCTTTACGGCAGTTCCTGCAGGAAAAAATTCGACTTCATTGTTGGGGCGGGGAACTCACTTTTTGAGCCAACAAGTCCTTCGAGTGGGTTCGATAAACTGTGCTGACGTCATGCCCCAGTGCGGGGAAGGCGGTAGGCAAGGTGAGGACCTCATAAATTCGACCGGGCTTCAAAAAACCTCTCCGTCCCATTATTGAGGCTCCACCAATCTAGCGGTGGAGCCTCTCTGTTTTTGGGTATCTTATCCTAAACATGCCGCGTGTAACAGTCACCAGGCGCCTGCGCTTCAATGCCGCGCACCGCGTACACAATCCCGAGCTCTCCGATGCGGAGAACTCGCGCCTGTTCGGAAAATGCAACAATCCGAACTGGCACGGACATAACTACACCCTCGATGTCTCCGTCGAAGGCGAAATAGATCCCAAGACGGGATACGTCTGCGATCTGTCCGCGCTCAAGAAAATCGTCGAGCGAGAGATCGTCGACATCGTCGATCACAAGAACTTCAATCTCGATGTGCCGTTCATGAAGGGAGTGATCCCGACGTCAGAAAACATCATCACCGCCTTCTGGAAAATTCTTGCGCCGAAGGTGAAGCCCGGCAAACTCACTCGGCTCGTGCTATGGGAAACGGAGAACAACTATGTCGAGTACACGGGCAATTAAAGACCTGAAGGCAGTCGAGGAGAAAGAACCCTCGCAGGAATTTCAGGATCTGATTCGGCGACAGCTCGAGCTCGTCGGCGAGGATCCGAAGCGCGAAGGATTGCTCGCGACACCGCGCCGGGTCGCTCGCGCCATGACGTGGCTCACTCAGGGCTACAACCACACGGCAAAGGAAGTGGTTGGCAACGGCGTGTTCAAGGAAGACCACGACAACATGATCATGGTGCGCGACATCGAGCTCTACTCGATGTGCGAGCACCACATGCTGCCCTTCTTCGGCAAGGCACACGTCGCCTACATCCCGAACGGCAAGATCGTTGGCCTCTCCAAGATTCCCCGCATCGTCGACGTGTTTGCGAGGAGGCTGCAGGTACAGGAACGGCTGACCGAAGAGATCGCCGAGGGACTCTGCAGCGTTCTCCAGCCGAGCGGGGTGGGTGTGGTGATCGAGGCATATCACCTTTGCATGATGATGCGTGGAGTTCAGAAGCAGAACTCGAAGACGATCACGTCGGCATTGCGCGGAGTCTTTCGGGAAGATCCGAAGACCCGCGATGAGTTCCTGCGGCTGGCGCACAACGGCCGCGACTAGCGAGTGAGCACGCTCGCCGGAAAGAGTGCCGTCGTCACCGGCGCTTCGCGCGGAATCGGAGCCGGGATCGCGACTGCGTTGAGCGCGTCAGGTGCGCGCGTTGCACTGATCGCACGCAATCAATCGACACTGAAGGAGCGCGCGTCGCAGATCAAAGACTCGATTGCGATCACCGCCGACGTCACCGATCCACGCAGCGTCGAGCAGGCAACTGCGAGGATCCGATCGGAGCTGGGAGTGCCCGACATCATCGTCAACAACGCCGGAATCTTCAGTGTAGCGGTGGCGGAGGAGACGAGCGCCGAGCAGTTCATGACGATGCTCAACACCAATCTCGTGGCGCCATTTCTTTTTGTCCGCACATTTCTTGGCGAAATGAAGAAGAGAGGCAGCGGAGATATCGTCACAATAGGATCGATCGCCGATCGGACGATCTACTCGGGCAATGTGGCGTATTCCGCGGCGAAGTTCGGCCTGCGCGCGGTCCACGAAGTTTTGCGAACAGAACTCCGCGGGACTGGCGTCAGAACATCTCTGATCTCGCCCGCCGCCACGAACACCGACATCTGGAACGACGTGACGGTCACCGATCCTGTAACGCGCCCGCACTCGAAGCGGCCGATGCTCGAGCCGACCGACGTCGTAGCCGCGGTGATGTTTGCGCTGAACCAGCCACTGACCGTAAACATCGACGAGCTGCGCCTATCGCATAGCTGATCGACTCACTGACTCGCTGTGTTCATCGAGATGATCGACCTGCTGCGCTGCATCAACGCGCACGAAGATACCTGGCTGGTTGCTTCGTTCAGGGAGGTCACCAATCGCTTCGTGACCGAGGGCACGCTTGGGTGTCCCGTTTGTTCGGCGCAGTACGACATCACCAAGGGCGTTGTCGACTTTACACGTGGCGACAGCATAGACGATCCCGAGGCGGACCGCGCGCACGCGGGACACAGACGCGAAGAACTGGCGACGAGGGCGGGCGCCTATCTAGACGCGACTCAGCCCGGCGCAACTATAGTACTGGGCGGCTTGTGGGCCTTTGCAGCCAGGGACCTGGCGCAGATGGCGGATGTGCGCGTCATCGCACTCAACGCGCCACGTGGCGTACCGGAGTCGGAGCGGGTCGGCTTGGTTCGTATAGTCGACCGCATTCCACTGGCCGTGAACTTGTCGCACGGTATCGCATTTGATGGCTGGTTTAGCGCGGAGGCAATCGGAGACGCGATGCGTGTGGTGCGTCCAGGCGGTCGCGTGGTCGGTCCGTCGTCAGCGCCACCGCCCGACGGTTCTGTTGTGCTCGCGCGCGACGAGCATTACTGGGTAGCAGAAAAAACGCCGGAGATAATTTCTCTCCGGCGCTCCGCAACCTGACTATTCTCTGAAAGTTCGCGGAAGGAATAGTGGGCCGGTTCGTTTTACCTGGCGTTTACAGAGTCAGGCACGGCTCGTATGAGGAAATACCCGGTAACTCACCGACAGACTCGGAAACTTTTGACAGCATCTGTGCGACCGGGTAAGATAGGTTTCCGCGGGCGAACAGCTTGTATTGGGCGGTGAGCGCGTTTCGACGAGGACAATTTCCCCGGTTTGCTTCAGCTCACTAAGTCCTGAGCACCAACATCACATCGCTCTTTCTTTTCGGAGGCATCATGCCGTTGCGTCGGTTCCTTGTCTTTCTCACTCTCGCATTGTTCGCCGCGCCTTTGCCAGCGGTCGGACAGGGCGGGGGCATCATCCGTGGACGTGTCACCGATGCAGCGACGGGTACCCCGCTCGTTGGCGTACAGGTGAGAGTCGAGGGCACAACCATCGGCGCGATCACCGACGCGGCAGGCGGATTCACGATTGCCGGGGCACCCGCCGGCTCGCAGGTACTGTCCACCCGGCGACTGGGCTATGGGCCCGGACGAGCGGTCGTTACTGTGCCGGGCTCCGGCGAGATCAGCCAAAACTTCGCTCTGGAAAAAGTCGCAACGACATTGAACGACGTCGTAGTTACTGCCCTCGGTGAAACTGCGGCACGTCGAGCTCTCGGAACATCACAGCAGACCGTCACGGGTTCGGCCGTTGCAGAGACACAGCGTGAAAACTTCGTGAACGCACTGCAGGGTCGTGTGGCCGGCGTTCAGGTGACAAGCACTTCCGGTGCTCCCGGGGCATCCTCGTCGATCACGATTAGAGGCGTCAGCTCGATCAGCAGCAGTAACCAGCCTTTGATGATCATCGACGGTTTGCCGATGGACAACAAGACGATGAACACGAACGTCCTGGCTGCCGACGCGCCCGGATCGGTCACAGCGTTCAATAATCGCGAGCTGGATTTCACTAATCGCGCCGCCGACGTGAATCCCGAAGACATCGAAAGCATGACGGTCCTAAAAGGACCGGAAGCTGCTGCTCTTTACGGTATCGACGCGGCGAACGGCGCAATCGTCATCACAACTAAGCGCGGCAGGCAGGGCGGTGGTTTCGAATACAACAACAGCTTCCGCCTGGAGCACGTGCGGAGCGAGCCGACAATCCAGCGAGTCTTCGGGCCGAGCGCCGTCGGTAGCAGCACGTTCCTTTATTTCGGTGCTCCTTATGCCGACACCGCAACTTTATACGACAACGTTCCGGGTTTCTTCCGCAGCGGTCATACGCAGAAACACAATCTCGCGTTCAGTGGCGCAGCGGCTGACAACCGTCTCAACTACCGGCTCTCAACTGGAATCACGAACCAGGTCGGTGTGGTTCCGGGAACGGACTACCGTCGCGTTAACCTGACCGGCGCGTCACAGGGCCAGGTCAGCCGTTGGCTGGCCGCCGACCTGTCGATGAATTACTCGTATGCGAACAATGATCAGGTTTTTAAGGGAGATGCAAACTATCCGGGTCCGCTGCTCGGACTTCTCGTATGGCCATCGAACGACAATGCGTCGGACTGGCTGACGCCCGCCGGCACCCGGCGGCGGATTACCACGTTGGGCCAGAACCTAGAAGTCGATAATCCGTACTTCAACGTCAACAAGAACAAGGTCAACGCGAAGAACAACCGGCTCATTGCAAACCTCGGGATTACGGTGACTCCGTTTAGCTGGGGAAACATCAAGACGATTCTCGGCACCGATAGCTATACCAATCAGAATCTCGTTCTTAGACATCCGGAGAGCACCTACGGGTTCAGCAACCAGGGAATCCTGGATCTTGCGGACGACGTAACCCGCAATCTCAACATGCAGACGCTGTTCAACCTCAACGAACAGCGGTTGTTCGGCGGGTTGTCGGTGAGCGGTTTGTTGGGCAATGCGGTCTCTGATGCCAAGTCGAATGTTGACGCTGCACAGGGGACCAGATTCCTCGAGCCAAACTTTGTATCGATCAACAACACGAGCATCAGAACAAGCCGTACGACGATCGCCCAGCGGCGACTGGTTAGTGCATTCGGGGAAGCGGTTTTCGATTACAACAAGTATCTCTACCTTACCGTTACGGGGAGAAACGACTGGACTTCGACGATCCCGCCCGGTTCCAACTCGTTCTTCTATCCTTCGGTTTCGTCGAGCTTTGTGTTTTCCGATGCATTCCCCGCGATCGGCCGCTTCATGACCGGAAAGCTGCGCGCCGCGTACGCCGAGGTGGGCAGGGATGCACGGCCCTACGCTTACCGCCCGTCACTGGAATTCAAGACGACTTCGTACGGCGGCTACGGTTACGGATTTACTGGTCCGAATCCGAACCTGAAGCCTGAATTCGCACGGTCGTACGAATTCGGCACGGAAATGAGCTTCCTGCAGGATCGCTTGGGCATCGACATCACCAGATACCGGAAGCAGACGAAGGATCAGATCGTCAACGACATCCGCGGCAGTTACGGGACCGGCTTTATTCTCTTCAATCTGAACGGCGCCGAAACTCGCAACACCGGAACGGAGATCAGCCTTCGCGGCACTCCAATCGCGCGCGACAACTTTGGCTGGAATTTCGTTGCGAACTACGAGCACGCGAGAGGAGTAGTTCTCGCGCTTCCGCCCGCCATACCGGAGGTCTACGTCTCGGACACGTGGCTTATTGGCAACGTGCGCAACGGTGTCCAGCCGGGACTGTCGACAATGTCGCTGACGGGCTGGTACTACCTGCGGGACACTATCCCGGGCAGTCACAAGATCCTGATCGATCCGGCGACGGGTCTTCCGCTCAAGTCGAATACGTTCATCGATCGTGGCTATGATCGTCAGCCCAAGTACACCGTCGGTCTGACCAACACGATCCGATACAAGGCTGCGTCGCTGGATTTCCTGCTCGATTTCCGCAGAGGCGGCGACATTTTCAACGCCACGGAGTGGTACCTGACGACGCGTGGCCTGGCGACGAGTACCCTCAATCGCAACACCCCGATCGTTGTCGACGGTGTGCTGAGAGATGGCAAGGAAAACACGGCGAATCCAACGAAGAACACCATCGCCATCGTGCCGGCGCTACAGACGGCCTACTACACGGGGATGAGCGAAGAACTGTTCATCGAGAAGAACATCAACTGGGTGAGGCTGAGAGACATCACGCTCAACCTCCCAGTGCCTGACAGATTCCTGAGGAACTCCAGCGTTTTCATAACGGGCACTGATCTCTGGATGAAGACCAACTACACCGGACTCGATCCGGTCGTCAACGGAAACACAGCTGCCGTGGGCGGCTCGGGCGGCGTCGGTATCGATTACGGCAACTTCCCGATTCCCCGCGGATTCAACTTCGGCCTCAAGGTGAAATTCTAAAAATGACGCGCATAGTTTACGGAACGCTGATGGCTGTTGGCGCATGCCTTACCGCCGGATGCAGCGATTATCTGGACGTAAATACAAATCCCAATGCTCCACAGTCAGTGTCGGCGAATCTTTATTTGCCGCCGATGGAGCATTGGATGGTGACAGCGCCGCTTTACGATGGCAGATACATCGGCGGCTACACGCAGGAATGGACTTCGACTTCTGCTACGGCGAACGGCCTTGGGCTGACTTATCAGCAGGCGTGGGCCCGCATGGGCTACGATCCTGGAAATGACAACGGAGCGGAACAGTGGCGCGACGTTTACTGGTCCCTCGGTCAGAACCTTATCGACATGAACACCAAGGCTCAGGCCGAGCAGCGCTGGGATCTTCTCGGTGTCGGGTTGTTCATGAAGGCGTGGGGATGGCAGGTGCTGACCGATATGCACGGCGAGATCATCGTAAAAGAAGCCATCGACCAGACAAGAACCAGCTTCGATTATGACACGCAGCAGTACGCGTATGAAGAGGTCAGACGCCTGCTGGATAGCGCGATAGTCCTCCTGCAGCGGACCGACGGCGCCGTCGATCCAACGTATCTCGCAGTGGGGGATAAGATTTACAACGGCGATCGCACCAAGTGGCTCAAGCTTGCCTACGGTTTCCGCGCGTTGAACGAAAATCACTACTCCAACAAGTCAACGTATGATCCAGCGGCGGTGATCGCAGATGTGGATAGGTCCTTCGCGAGCAACGCGGACGACGCGCTGCTTCAGTATCCGGCGCAGCAGCCGAACGACGACAGGAATTTCTACGGCGCGACTCGCCAGAACATTCAGCTCTATCGGCAGACGCAGTTCATCGTAAATCTGATGAACGGCAGTCAGTTCGGCGGAGTCGTCGATCCTCGTATGAGCCGGATGCTTTCCCCCGCCCCGGACGGCCAGTACCGCGGGCTGGATCCGAACCAGGCCGGGTTCGGCGCGATTACGGATACCACACAGCGCCCGAACAATTTCTGGGGTTACAAGGGAAGCGCGGGCGCGGGTTTGCCGGCGCGATACATCTTCAGCGACAAGACGAAGATGCCGCTGATGACGTACTCGCAGCTGCAGTTCATCAAAGCGGAAGCGGCGCTCAAGATGGGGAACCAGGCAACCGCGCTGGACGCGTACACAAAGGCACTTTCTTCGCACATCGATTTCGTGAACGCGCGGAACCAGGACGATGGCCAGTCGCCGTCCCAAATCAGTGCCGCGGAAAAGGCGGCATTCCTCGCCTCTCCGGAGATCGTACCTCCGGTGCTGGATCTCTCACACATCATGTCCCAGAAATTCATTGCTCAGTGGGCATGGGGTCATAATGAGCTGTGGATGGACATGCGTCGTTATCACTACACTGACGTCGATCCGGTGAGCGGCGCGGAGATATTCCGGGGCTGGACGCCGCCGACGACGTTGTACGCGGATCTCGGCGGAAAACTCGTCCAGCGAATGAGACCGCGATACAACTCGGAATACATCTGGAACGTCCCAGCATTGCAAGCCATTGGTGGAACCGACGCTGACTACACGGCGAAGCCGTTGTGGATCACTCTACCTTAATCCTGACATGAATAGATCTAGATCAATAGCGGCTCTCCTCTGCGTTGCGCTGCTCGCAGCGTGCGGAGACAACGCCGTTCAGAAGATCACGGGCAGCTTCCCGGGTTCGGCAATCAAGTTTTACAACTTTGCCGTATGCGGAACGACCCAGACCACCACGACAAGCTGCACGCCGAGCGTGAACTTCTACGCCAATGAAACAAAGGTGACCGCCGTCAACTCGACGACGGGCAGCGAATCGTCGGCTGGTACCGGATATACGGCCCTTGGCAACGGCGGGCTCTATTCCGGCCTCGAACCGGGTCAGTACACGATCAGCGGTAAAATATCCGCCGCAGGCGCGGATAAGGACGTCGCTGTTTCCAATACGCCGGTCACGCTCGAGGACGGGAAATACTATTCGTACTATCTGAGTGGCTTTTACAACACCACGACGAAGACGTCCGATTCTTTCATCGTCGAAGACGACCTGCCGGCGATTGATATGACCACGGTGTACGTCCGCTTCGTGAACGCGATTCCCAATGCGAATCCGATGACGCTGTACGCGAAAAACACGTCGTCGGGGGCGGAAACGGCAATCGGCGGTGAGATGGCTTACAAATCGGCTGGTGCATTCGTTTCGATTCCGGGCGGGACCTACGATTTGAGCACCAGGTACACCGGCTCAGCCACCAACGCCATCAGCAGGACGGCGGTTGCATTTGTCCCCGGAAAGATCTACACGATTAGTGCGAGGGGCGACATCACGATTACGTCGACGACGGCGATCAACAGACCATTTCTGGATAACACTCCCAACCTTTAGCGCGATCGGAAGGCCGAACATATAGCAAAGCCCCCGGCGATTGCCGGGGGCTTTTGTTTTTGGTAACTCGGAGTAAAGCGCCTGTTCGCAAGCATAACTGTGGCGCTGTATCCAAGCTCAGCCGTTACGCGTCAAACTCGCAGAACTGGCGCCGTCCCAGTCAAGATCGCGGTGCCGGCCCGTGTGTATCCGGGTTCGCTACAACCTCATTGCGAGGTCAAAAATGTTCGATTCATTCGCGCAATTGTTCCCCGCGCAATGGCAGGGCGCGGTGCTACTTCTTACAGCGCCATTCAGCTGGTTTGCAACTTGGCAACCGACGATCCTGTCGTCGTTGATCAACGGACATCCGGCGTCGCGTCTCTTTACGTGGGTCGTGCTACTCGTGCCAGTGCTCGTGTTGATGGCCGGCGCGTGGTGCACTGCGGCCTCGTTATACACGCTGCCATTCCGCTCTGGTCGCGGACACTTCCTCTCCGCGCTGCTCATGACATGGTGGGACGCTGGTCGCTGCATCTGGCTATTCTGGGCCGGAATGCTCCGCGTTGGTGTCGCACTCGTTGGCTGGATCATCGGCTCGATTCGCTTTGGCCTGTTGATGCTGAAGAACATCCTGCTCGGAATCTTCCGGTCGCCGCTGACACTGCTCGACAACGCCTCGCGCAGCTACTTCCAGCCGGGCGTACCGTGGGTTGCGTTCAGTCTGCTCACCATCTGGTGTGCGATTGAAGCCACGATCTTCACCTTCACGCTGCAGCCGACACTAGTCGAAGTATTCGGCAGCCTGACCGGGTTCGATCCGAACCCACGCGTCATGGCACCGCTACTGTGGATGTTCCTGTTCCTGCTCGTCGCGGGAAGCTTCGCCTGCGTTCAGGTAGTAACTGACGCCGTCAAGGCGAAGAAAATCGGCACCATGGTACAGATGCTGGTTGTCGAAGCGGCAGTAATGTTTTTCGAAGTCATCTTCCTTTATCGCGAGCTCATTGACGCGATCACGCCGTGGATTGCGCAGCAGTCCGGTGACTCGGTTCATCTTGGGATTGTCGCCACGATTGGACTCGCTTCGTTCGGCTGGTTAGGCGTACGCGGCATGTCGTGGTTCCTGTTTGGACGCTTTGGAACACCGGCATTGCTGGCAGTGCTGTCGCGCCAGGCTGTCGAGCACGAAGGTGTCAGTCGCGCACCTGCGGCCACGCCGCATCCTTCGCTCTGGAAAGAACCGGTCAATGCTCTAAAGGCAGAAACCGCGTGGTTCCACGAAGAGGCGAAGCGAATGTTCGAGCTCCTGTCGCTTCCGATTCTGCAGTTGTTCGCTTCGGCGATCAACTTCGCCGTGATCATCGTGCAGGGGCGCCCGCACTTCATACTGCCCTTCACGTCGCTCGACGACATTCTGGCGGCGACGCCCGCTTTTGGTCATCGCTCTTCCGATGATAAGGGCAGAAAGCGCACGCCCATGGATCCAATGCCGAGGATAGCGTGATGAGCAAACTTCGCATTGTGAAAGTGGTCACCGGCGCGGCATTCGCAGGGATGGTTATCCTGGCCGCGCTCGGTTGCTCCGAAGCAGGTGGCAGCAGTCCTCGCGTCGCTCGCTCGACGCTGGTGCTGGCAATCGACGTCAGCGGCTCGTTCAGCGGCAAGCGCGGTTACGAGAGCGCGGTGGATTTCGCCGCCAATTACCTGTACGCGCACCTGCACGGACTGGGCGGACTCAAGGAACCGACCGCGGTATTCGTCGGCTCCTTCGGCGGTGAGAAACCCGGCGAGACAAAGTCCTTCCAGCCGATCATGACGTTTGACAAGATGACGGTGCCGCAGATTGCAGCTTATCTGCGGAAGGAATATCCGCCGCACGACGGGCTAACGGATTTCAATCCGTTCTTCGAGCGCGTCGCGACGCTGGTGAAGCGCCAGAACCTGGTGCTATCGCCAATCAACGTCGTAATGCTGACCGACGGCATTCCCGACACGCCGACGTCGAAGAACGACAGCCTCAGCAAATACAAGAAGATCAACGTCGGCGGTCTCGAGTACCTCTCGAAGAACACGACGCTGCGCCTGCTCTATCCACGTCCGACTGTGGCGGTCCACTGGGAGAAAAACGTCCCGCGCCGTCGCGTGAGAATCTGGACGGTGGACGACGAAGTGATGGCGACGTGGAAGCAGCACTACAATCCGGGGCAGCCGCCGGAACAGCAGGCGGAGCTCTGGAAGTGGATCAATGACAACGTCGACTTCAGAGTGAGAAGCGGCGGAATTCTCTAAAAGCGACTTACGACATAACGACGGCGGGTTCCCTCTTCGGAGGGGCCCGCTGTTTCGTTTCTCGGCGTATAGCTCCCGGCTTTTGTATTCTGGATGCTTAGTGGCCTAGCGGATCTCTACCAAACACCCTACTGGACCAACCGTCCCAGATCCCGCCACTTGATCAGAATGACACGATTGTCCTGCAGCGCTTTCTTGAATTCCGCGCTGTTCACGACCTCGTAATCACGCTGGCGCCACGCCGAGCCGTACGGCTCGTGATTGACCGTCACCGCCTGCAGCTCGGCGTCGTCGTGGCCGAGGTGAATGATTAGCTCCGTCACGCCAGGCTTCAGATTGTTGATCGCGTTCAGGTAGAACTCTTTCCACTTGTCGCGCGGCACGTCGCCGCCGGCGATCACAACGGCGTCGAGGACAACGTCTTTCGATGTGAGGTTGAAATCGCCGGCGCCGAAGCCCTGTCTCACTGCCAGAAAGGGCAGGTGATATTCCCGCGCGACTTTGGCGTAGACGTTGAACAGCGCCGGAGTGCTGAATAGGGCGCCCATGTGACTGTCGAGATGCGTTGGCTTGATACCCAGCGCCAGCGCACGATCGACCTGCGCGCGTAGCTCGCGCTCTACTTCCTCCGGCTTCGCCCGCTTGGCGACGATCGATTCGTCGTTGGGCAGCGTGCCATCAGGATCGTAGAGAGTTGGCACTTTGTCAGTCGGCGCTAATCCATCCCAGCGGTAAGTCTCCCATTCGCTGGTCAACGTGAGATGGAGACCGAGATCTGCCTGGGGATGCGTCTTCGCATAGGCGGCGACCTCGGTAACCCACGGCGTCGGCATCATGATGCTCGCCGATGTTATCGCGCCGGAATTGAGTGCATCGAAACTGGCAGCATCGGCCGAGTGCGCGAAGCCGAGGTCGTCGGCGTGGATGATCAGCAGCTTTGAATCGCGCGGATAGCCCATTCGCTCGGCGATCGTCGGCTGTTGCCCGGATAACACAGAGGAGAAAATCAGGGGAACCGCTGACAGCGCGAGCGACTTCAGCATTGGCGGACTCGGAAAATGGGAGAGAATATTATAGCTGATAAACGCCCACCTGGATTTCACAAATGACGTTCTCGCGCGCCGTCCTCCTGCTCGTTTTCCTCCCCGCAGTCGCTCTAGGCCAGGGCGCAGCACGACGACAACCGATGCTGGCTGCGCGATCGGCACCGATCATTCAGGTGGGTGGTCTCAAGTTCAAGGATTCGAATCGCAACGGCCGTCTGGATCCTTACGAGGATTGGCGGCTCTCACCGTCGGCGCGCGCGCGGGATCTGGTGTCCCGCATGACGCTCGAGGAAAAGGCGGGGATGATGATGCACGGCACCGCCCGCAGCGCTGGACCGCTGGGAATGGTTGGGGCCGGAGCCGCCTACGATACCGCGGGTACCGGCCGACTCATTCGAGATGCCGCTGTGAACAGCTTCATCACGCGACTGCGCGGCGATCCGGCGACGCTCGCCACGCAGAATAACGCGCTACAGGAAATCGCCGAGGGGACGCGGCTTGGAATTCCGCTCACCATCAGCACCGATCCCCGCAATCACTTTCAGTACACGCTTGGCGCCAGCGTGCAATCGAGTGGGTTCTCACAGTGGCCGGAGACTCTCGGGTTTGCAGCGCTTCGAGACGCGAGCCTCGTGCGTCGCTTCGCCGACATCGCGCGCCAGGAGTATCGCGCGGTCGGCATCGAGGAAACCCTGTCGCCACAGGCGGATATTGCGACCGAGCCGCGGTGGAGTCGCATCAGCGGCACGTTCGGCGAAGATCCGGATGTCGCGCGCGATATGGTCAAGGCGTACGTAGAGGGGTTTCAGCACGGAGCGTCCGGTCTCGATTCAGCGGGCGTGCTGGCGGTCGTGAAGCACTGGGTTGGCTACGGTGCGCAGAAGAACGGACTCGACAGCCACAACAGTTACGGAAAGTTTGCGAGCTTTTCGCCGGGCGATCTCGACATTCACATCAAGCCGTTCCTCGGTGCGTTCGCTGCGCACGTCGCCGGCGTGATGCCGACGTACTCGATTCTGCAGGGCACAACGCTGAATGGGCGTCCGATCGAGCAGGTAGGCGCGGGCTACAATCAGCAGCTGCTGAATGATTTGCTGCGAAAGCGTTACGGATTCGATGGAATTATCCTGACCGACTGGGCGATCACCAATGATTGCGATACGTCTTGTCAGAACGGCGCGCCGGCGGGGACGCGACCGTCCTTCGTGGGACTCGGGATGCCGTGGGGTGTCGAGAACATGGCAAAGGCAGATCGGTTCGCCAAGGCGATCAACGCCGGTGTGGACCAGTTTGGCGGCGTCGAGGAATCGCAGTATGTAGTTGAAGCCGTCCGCAGCGGTAAGGTCTCGGAGAGTCGGGTGAACGAGTCTGCGTATCGCATCGCGGTCCAGAAGTTCAGGCAGGGTTTGTTCGAGAATCCTTACGTCGATCCGGCGCGGGCGACGAGGGTCGTGGGCAATGCAGAGTTTCAGCGTGAGGCAACAAACGCTCAAGCGCGCTCGCTGGTGTTGCTCGAGAACAAAAAAGATTTTCTGCCGCTAGCGGCGCGTGGCAAACGCGTTTTCCTGCACGGTGTCGATTCGGCGACTGCGACGCGTTATGGCTTCACAGTGGTGACCGATCCGTCAGAGGCAGACTTGGCGATCGTGCGCACCGGCGCGCCGTATCAGACATTGCATCCCCAGTATGTCTTCGGGGCAATGATGCACGAGGGCGATCTCGGCTTCCGGGACGGTGACAAGGAATTCGAGGAGATCAAGCGAATAACGGCGGCGGTTCCGACAATCCTGACCGTTACACTCGATCGTCCGGCGATACTCAGCGGGGTCAACGATCGAGCGACGGCGTTACTCGCCAATTTCGGGGTCAGCGATGCGGCACTGCTCGACGTCATCACCGGTGCCGTCCAGCCGCAGGGTCGTCTCCCATTCGAGCTGCCGTCGTCGATGGCGGAAGTCGAAGCACAGAAATCGGACGTGCCGCACGACACCGCGCATCCGTTGTATCGGATCGGATCCGGGCGGCGCTATTCCCGCGTCGCGCGCTGATCGGTCGCGCTGTCCGGCTTGGAGAGCGGGCCGCGTCGGAACGCATCGGCGGTGATTTCATAGATGATTGACTCGCGGCCGTCGGCGACGCGTCGGCCGCGCTCGATGCCGCCGATTTTCTCGACGGCCCGTCGCGAGCGAAAGTTGTGGGGGCCGACGAGAAGAACTACTCGATCGACGAACTGAAACGCATGCGCGAGCATCAAGCGCTTCATGTCCTGGTTGTAACGGCCACCCCAATAAGGGCGGGCGAGAAAGGTCCAGCCGATTTCGATCTCGCTCCGCTCCGGGACTAGGTGGGAGTAGCGCGTGCTGCCAATGATTACGCCGGTCTTACGATCGACGACGAGGAATGCGCCGCCTGACTCCATCGCGCCGCTGAAGTACCGGCGGAAAACCTCCTCTTTGTAACGGTCGCGCTCGGGATGCACTTCCCAGATCAACGGATCGCTGGCGACAGCGAAGAGGACGTCGAAATCGCCCGCACGAAGCGGCCGGAGCTCGACGAGCTCACCGATGAGAGTTGGTTGCAGCTCGAATTGCATTGACACGGTCGTGGCGGGCTGCCTGAAGATAAGGCAGTATTTATCGCCAATGGCTGAAGCCTCCCGTCCTGTAAGATCAACATGGGTCTCGGCGACATTCGCGGCAGGATGCATCTACCTGCTGATCGGACTGGTGTCGGCGGCGCTTGCGGGCGGAGTCCCGGGCCCGAGGCAGCGCTTTTGGCGCGGTATGGCGTGGCTTCTGAGTGCGATCACCTTCGGTGTTCATATCGCACGAGACAGAATTCGGATGCGGTATGGGTCCATGTCGACCGCATTCCACGCCGCGCTGGGTGCAGCGCTTGGTGCTTTGGGACTAGCCATCGCTGCGACCATCCATGGCTACCGCGTTGCGACACCCCATCTGCGCGCGATCAGGCTCTCGCTAGTGATCTGGCCGCTGATCACCGCGCTGCCGGCGTTCCTCGTCGCGTTCGTTGTGGCTGTCGTCCTTAGACGGAATTCGGAGGTGCAGTCGTGATTCTTCCGCTGACAGTGTTGTACACTCTGGTGATGGCGCATCTAGTTCCGATCGGAATATTCGACGGACACAACGACGTCGGGATCGTACGACACGTCGGTTCGGCGTCGTACGATCCGCGCTCACAGAGTTATGTCATTGCTGGATCGGGAAAGAATATGTGGGCTGACCGGGACGACTTTCACTACATGTGGAAGCGACTGAGCGGCAACTTCATTCTTTCTACTCGCGCACACTTCGTTGGTCGAGGTGTCGAAGCACATCGCAAGATCGGCTGGACGATTCGGCAGTCACTCGACCCCCGGAGCGCGCAGGTGAGCGCCGCCCTGCATGGTGACGGCTTGATGTCGCTGCAGTTCCGCCGAGCGGCTGGCGCCACGACTGAAGAAATCAAATCGGCCGATAGCCTGCCCAATGCGGACGCAGTGATTCAGCTAGAGCGTCGCGACGGAGTCTACATCATGTCGGTCGCGCAGTTCGGTGATACGCTGGTGAGCACTCAGCTGTCCGACGTGTCATTGCCGGACACGGTGTACGTCGGGCTGTTTGTGTGCGCGCACAACGATTCGGTGGTCGAGCGCGGCGAATTCAGCAACGTGCGGATCACTATTCCCCCCAAGGCAGGCTTCGTCCCTTACCGCGATTACCTGGGCAGCAATCTCGAGATTCTGGATCTCGCGTCCGGCAATACGACGATTGTTCACCAGTATCGCGGATCGTTCCAGGCGCCGAATTGGACGACCGACGGCAAGGCCCTGATCTATGCTCAGGAAGGAAAGCTCTATCGATTCGACCTGGCGACGAATACGCCAAGCGTGATCAACACCGATTTCGCGACGCGCAACAACAACGATCACGTGCTGTCGTTCGACGGGAAGATGCTCGCGATCAGCAATCACTCTCCGGCAGACAGCAACGTCTCGATTGTGTACACGGTGCCGACGACGGGCGGCGTTCCGAAGCGCATTACCGCGAAGGGCCCCTCGTATCTTCACGGCTGGTCACCCGATGGGCGCTGGCTCGTTTACGTCGGCCAGCGGAACGGTGACTTCGACATCTATAAAATTTCGGTCGACGCTGGTGAGGAAACTCGCCTGACGACAACGGCCGGGCTCGATGACGGTCCCGAATACACACCTGACGGCCAAAACATCTACTTCAATTCTGCGAGAACGGGGCGGATGCAGATCTGGCGGATGCGGCCTGACGGGAGTGACCAGCAACAGATAACCAACGACGCCTTCAACAACTGGTTCCCGCACATTTCCCCGGATGGAAAACAGGTCGTCTTCATTTCGTTCCCATTGACCGTGGCTGCCGACGATCACCCGTTCTACAAGCACGTGATGATCCGGCTGATGCCGATCGGCGGCGGACCTGCGCGCGTGATCGCGTACGTCTATGGCGGGCAGGGGACGATCAACGTACCGTCGTGGTCGCCCGACGGAAAACGATTGGCGTTCGTCAGCAATTCAGCGATGCCATGACGCCCGCGCGTTCGGGTTCGTGAGCGCCGAATCGGCGCTGGTCTGCAAGGCAATTCTCTTCGACCTCGACGGGGTGTTGGTTGATTCCGCCGAGTGTGTGGAACGCGCATGGCGGAGCTGGTCCGCGCAGCATGGGTTGAATGCCGAGGACGTGATCGCGATCGCACACGGTCGCCGAACCATCGAGACGGTGCGCGCGGTTGCGCCTCATCTAGACGTTCAAAACGAAGTCACCGCGCTCGAGTTGCAGGAAGGCATGACGAGTGAAGGCATCTACGAGATCGAAGGCGCGCGCGAATTGATTGCGCGATTGCCGGCGAATCGATGGGCAGTCGTGACATCGGGCACCCGCGCGATTGCTTCGTTTCGCCTGAATCTCGTCGAGATTCCGATCCCCGAAGTGATGGTATGCGCGGACGAGATTTCTCATGGGAAGCCGCATCCCGAGGGCTATCTCACCGCTGCGTCGCGGCTCGGGTTCGATCCCCGCGACTGCGTGGTGATCGAAGACACGCCGCCGGGGATCGAGGCAGCGCACGCGGGAGGGATGCGCGTTATCGCTGTCGCCGCGACCTATTCACGTGATGCGCTGCTCGAGGCCGATGCCATCGTTGAGCGATTGGCCGACCTCGACGTTTCGCTCGGCACAGGAGTCATCCAGATCGAGATCTGAGCCCCGACTAGTGTGCAGGCCACGGCCACAGCTCGAATCGATCGACGGCGACGGAGACGACACCGACTCGTCCTCGACTTACGTCGAGACTGGCATCAGCGGGCGGCATCGAAAGCCGGATTTTCTTGACCAGCTTGTTGCCGGTGAGTGTGGACACCGTGGAGTCGTTCCAGATCGTGATCACGATGGTGTTGTCGGGCTCGACTTCGACGCCGTCGAACTTGCTTGGGCCGGGAGCGACGTCAGTGGGCGTCTTGTCGCCCGGATGCCATTCCTGCACCGCTTTGCCGCCGAACGGCGCCAGCACGAGGCGACGACCGGAAGCATCCCAGCCGATTCCATCGGGCATCGACAGCGCAGGATTCTCGAGCGCGATTGTCACTTTGCCGCTGCGGTCGACGTGGTAGATCCGATCCGGAGCCACGTGCTGGAGATTTCCGCTTATGGGTCGGACACCGGTGTCCGTGATGTAGAAGTCGCCGTCAGGACCAATCGCGAGATCGTTGAGGAATCCGGCGCCCTGTGACGCAAGGTTGATTGCCTTGAGCGGAGCGCCGGTGCGCGCGTTAAACCCGCGCAGCACATCGACATCGAGCACCCAGAGCGTGTCGCCCTGCACGCGCGAGCCCATCGGTGCGTTGAGGGTCACGCCGTTTCGTCCGCCCTGAATGAAGTGCAGGCTGTCGACGACGCCGTCGGCGGTGATCCTCGTGATGAACCCATTGCCATCCTTGATGCCGGGGTCGCCGTTGATGTTGCTGACGAAGTAAACGTTGCGCGTCGGATCGAATGAGACAGCCTCGGCCGAAGCGAGACCGTCGTGGAGGATCGCGATTGGCCGATCCGCCTGTGCCGGCGCCGCTGAGGTTGAATCGAAAGGTTGCGTGTCCTGTTTCTTCGCGCACGCGATAACGCAGAAGATGCCAATCAACGACGCCCGCTTCATGAGAGCTCCCTGGTAATTGAAGGTGCGATTCCGGACCGTAGGCGGCAACTCGTTGCGGAGCGCGCGGAGTTTCCGTATTTCAGTTCGATGCCCACGTCCCGTTTGACACTCGCCGCCGTGCTGGCGGTT